>Ga0247727_10003179_pt1 | contig 36700 bp, 36 predicted proteins | sample WisWelCaveWW1625_FD_202498 | JGI IMG/M metagenome (GOLD analysis project Ga0247727, IMG submission 202498) | Biofilm microbial communities from Wishing Well Cave, Virginia, United States - WW16-25 | ecosystem: Environmental > Aquatic > Deep subsurface > Groundwater > Cave microbial mat | place...
CTCGGTCGCAATGTGGACTTGCTTACTTACAAGGGCGTGAAATCCAGCCGTAATCCCATACGCCGCAGGGCAATTCTGGATTCAGCGCAGGTCTATTATGTCGCGCGATGACGCCTATCTTGTTGATATTCTGGAATCTGCACGCGCGGCAATTGAATACGCGCGCGGCAAATCATGGGACAAGTTCAAGAAAGATTCTCTTGTGCAAGACGCAGTAGTCCGCAGGCTTGAAATTATTGGCGAAGCATCTGGTAGGGTGTCAGTATCTACTCAAAAGAAATATCCATCCCTGCCGTGGCAAGCCATGAAAGGGACGCGTAATCGAGTTATTCACGAATACGATTCCATCGAACTGGATATTATCTGGGATATTGTTCAAAACGACTTGCCGTTTCTTATCGGAGAATTGGAAAAGATTATTCCCTCCGAGTAGTTTATCCATTGAGCAGGAATAGGAGCAAACATGTTCAACGAATTGGATACCGTCGTTTTATCACACGACCTCAAAGAACTCGGTCTTGCCCGCGGAGACGTTGGGGCGGTTGTCCACACTTATGCAAATGGCAAAGCCTACGAAGTGGAGTTCGTCACAGGCGAAGGCAGGACCATCGCCGTCACTACCCTGACCAACTCAGATATTCGTCCCATGCAACGCCAGGAAATTCTGCATGTCCGCACACTGGCGACGGCATAACAAATAAAATTCCCACTTCTCTTGCAACCCATGAATCAAAAGAGCCCCGCGATTTCGCGGGGCTCTTTTTTGTCGTCTACGAATTTACCATCGTGACATTGCTGGCTTGCGGTCCTTTGGGACCTTGTTCAACATTGAACTCGACCTTCTGACCTTCCATCAGGTTGCGGTATCCATCGCCTTGAATGGCGGAGAAATGGACGAACACGTCCTTGCCGCCTTCGCGCTCGATGAAGCCGAAGCCCTTGTCGCCGTTGAACCACTTGACCGTACCGATTATTCTGTCAGACATTGTATTTGCCTCCTTTGGCAAAAGAAAAAATTTTAGGCATCCTGTTTGTTCCATCGGAGGGTAAAACAAAACAACCCACGTATCAAACCGTGAGCTGTGGCTGTCCTTCTAACCAACGTAACCTACCGTTATCCTACAAAGACATAGTAACAGACAAATTGGAATGAGTCAATCAAATTGAGGGGCAATATTCAAAAGCGCTATAATCTTTTGCGCCCGCATTCTTCACCGCGAAAGCCGCGCAATTTTCGATCCATCCCCGCCAAACATCTCTCATTCCATCAGGAGAAACTCTTCCATGCGAATCGCAATATTCTCCGACATGCACGGAAATGACCTCGCCTTCGAGTCCGTTGAGGCGGATATCAAAAAGCAGGGAGTCGATCAACTGGTCTGCCTCGGCGACGCGATCCAGGGCGGACCGCAGCCCGCGGCTGTCGTTCAACGCCTGCGGAAGTTGAATTGTCCCGTTGTGATGGGTAACGCGGACGCATGGCTATTGAGCGGCGAAGAGACGGGCGATGAAGGCATACCGCCCGAACGACTCAAAAAGATGGAGGCGATGCGCTTGTGGTCGTTATCGCAACTCACCGACGATGACCGCGCCTTTATCTCCAGTTTTCAAGCGACAATCACAGTCCCGCTCACAGAGACCCTCTCTTTACTGTGCTTTCACGGCTCCCCCGCCTCATTTGATGACGTCATCCTCCCGGACGCGCCCAAGGAGGTTTTTCAAAAATTTCTGGGCGCGTACTCCGGGCATATCCTGACCGGCGGGCATACCCACGCGCAGCAGATCCGACGCAATGGCGAATTTTTCTTTTTCAACCCCGGCAGCGTTGGTTTCGCATACAGTCATTACCAACCCGACGGTCAATTCCATGCGGACGCGTGGGCGGAATATGCAATCCTCAACGTCGAGAACGGTCGGACCAGTCTTGAGTTTCGCCGCGTTCCCTTCGACGCGAACGAACTGATTCGTATCTATGCAAATAGCGGGCGTCCCTTTGCAGACGAAGCCGGCGCGCAATATCAAAGATAAACCTGTATAATCTGAATCAATGAATTTCCTCATCACAGGCGTTGCGGGATTTCTCGGCTCCGCGCTTGCGAATCAACTTGCGCGCGAAGGGCACCAGGCGCGCGGACTGGATGACCTCTCCACCGGCGACCCACAAGCTCTCGCGCCGGATGTCCATTTTACGCGCGGCGACGTGAGCGACCGCCCCAAACTGTGGACTCTGCTTCAAGAGGTGGATGTCGTCTATCATCTCGCAGCGCGCGTCTCGGTGCCTGAGTCTGTTTTGTATCCGCGCGATTACAACAACGTCAATGTCGGCGGGACGGTCGCGTTGATGGAGGCGATGCGGGATGTGGGAGTCAGGCGCGTCGTTCTCGCGTCGTCCGGGGCTGTGTACGGCGATTTGGGCGATCAAACGCTGACAGAGTCCATCACGCCGAATCCGCGCTCGCCTTATGCCGTTTCCAAACTCGCGGCGGAATTTTACGTCCGCACAATTGGTGGGTTGTGGGGCATCGAGACAGTCAGTTTACGAATCTTCAACGCCTATGGACCGGGTCAACATCTGCCCGCGTCGCATCCGCCTGTGGTGCCGCACTACCTTCGGCAAGCACTACGCGGCGGGACGTTGGTCGCGCACGGCGACGGGACTCAAACCCGCGATTACGTCTACGTGGATGACGTGGTCAGCGCGCTGGTTGCGGCGGCGACCGCGCCGAATATCAATGGAATGGTGATCAATGTCGGTTCTGGCAAGGAGACCAGCGTCAAGGATTTGATCAAGCACGTTCTCGATGTGACGGGCAGTAAAGCCGAAGTCATCTACAACGCGCAGACATCCGGCGGCGTTTCGCGCATGAGAGCGGATTTGTCGCTGGCAGGTCAGAAGTTGAATTATCGTCCGTCAATTTCACTGGTGGATGGGTTGCGATTGACTTTGAAACGCGATCCGAGATTCAAATAGTCCGCCACATTGAATGTCATTGCGAGACCCGAAGGGTCGAGGCAATCTCCTGCTACAATAAATTATTCGTACCAGGCAATTCACTTCGAAAATTGGGGATTGCTTCGTCGCTTGCGCTTCGTCTTCGCTACACTCCGCTCAACGCGACGCTCCTCGCAATGACACCATTAAATCATGATTCTTCCCAGAGATTTTTATAATAGACCAACGCTCAAAGTGGCGCGAGACTTAATCGGCGCGCGGTTGGTTCGGATTCTGGATAGCGTGAAGTTGGTCGGACTCATTGTAGAGACTGAAGCGTACATTAGCGAAAAGGATTTGGCTTGTCATGCGAAGGCGGGACGGACGCCGCGCACGCAGGTCATGTATGGCGAAGCGGGTCATGCGTATGTCTATTTTACATACGGAAATCATTGGATGTTGAACGTTGTTACCGAGAAGGAGGGATTCCCGGCGGCGGTGTTGCTTCGAGCAATCCAGCCGGTTGAGGGTGTGGATGTGATGATGAAGAGGCGTCAGGGACGCGATACTTTCGGTCCGGGGAAAATTTGTCAGGCAATGGGAATCGGTAACAGCGAGAATCAGGCTGATTTGACGGAAACAGCCTCGGGGTTGTGGATTGAGGCGGGAGTCCGGGTCCCAAATTCAGCCGTGACGAAAAGTCCGCGTGTGGGTTTAAACAATACGCCGGAGCCATGGCTGTCGAAGCCGTGGAGGTTCAAGGTGAATAACTGGAGACTGGAGATTGGAGATTATCGTTCAACTCTGCAATCTCCAATCTCTAATCTCTGACTTTTGGAGGAACAATGGGATTACTCGAAGGAAAGAACGCGTTGGTGTTTGGGCTGGCGAACGATAAATCAATCGCATGGGGAATCATTCAGGCTTTCAAGCGCGAGGGCGCGAATATCGGCATCAGTTACGCGGGCGAAATGCTCGAACGACGCGTCAAGCCGCTGGCTGAAAAAGTGGATTGCAAATGGGTCGAAGAATGCGACGTGACGAAGGACGACCAGATTGCGTTGGTCGCGGAGAAAGCCGCGCAGCATTTCGGCAGGATTGATATTCTGGTACATTCGATTGCGTTCGCCGGGCGCGACGAATTGAGCAAGCCGTATTATCAAACTTCGCGCGAGGGCTTCAAGAACACGATGGATATATCGGTGTTCTCGTTCGTCGCGTTGACGAACGCCTTTCTGCCGATTCTGAATCCGGGCGCTTCAATTATGTGCTTGACGTACGGCTCGGGCGCGACGAAGGTGGCTCCGCATTACAACGTGATGGGTGTGGCGAAGGCGGCGCTGGAATCATCCACGCGTTATCTGGCGTATGATTTGGGTCCGCAAAAGATTCGCGTGAACGCCATTTCAGCGGGACCGATCCGCACGTTGGCGGCGGCGGGCGTGGGCGGTTTCCGCGATATGTACAAGCATTTTGCCGATGCCGCTCCATTGCGCGAGAATGTGACGATTGACGACTGCGGCAATATGGCGGTGTTCCTGGCTTCGGATTTGTCCACGCGCGTCACGGGCGAGGTGATATATATTGATTCGGGCTTCAACATTATGGGCGTGCAGATTGCGGCGAAGGAGGAGGGGAAGGAGTAATTGGGGATTGGTAATTAGAGACCGGAGATTAGAGATTTGCCTTGAGCGGAGGATTGGAGAAGTAGAGAATTGGAGGGCGAAGAAGTAGACAGGTAGACACGTAAACAGGGAGACACGTGAGCCGAATGCTCGCGTGTCTTTTTTTACTTGTGTACTTGTTTCCCTGTTTCCTTGTATACTTGTTTCCTTGTCTACCTGTGTAGGTGTTTCCGTGTGTACTTATTCTACGGTAAAATTGGCGCATGGTTATCGCCTACCAGCCTTTGACGGATGTGCTTTACATCCGCCTTGATGAGCAAACCCAGGATGTAATCAATCAGCGCGCGTCCGAGGATGTGGTTCTCGATATGGGGAGCGAGAATCGAATCGTCGGCATTGAAATCATGGACGCATCGCTTCGTCTCAACTTGAAAAACATTCTCCCTGTGGAATTTCAACTTGCCATGGAAGCGCGCAAATAATGTTCAGACGCAACACAACTCCTGCCGAACCGCAACAGCCCGCCATGCAGGCCGTCGAGCGCATCACCTCCGTGCTTGGCTCGGGCGTGATTTGGCACGGATCGATCAACGGTTCGGGCGGCGTCCGCATCGAGGGCGCGTTCGAGGGCGAGATCGCTTTGCGCGGCATGTTGGTCATCGGCGAGACGGGACGCGTCACCTGCCAGAATGTGCGCGCCAACGCGGTCATCGTCGCGGGCGCGGTGCGCGGCAATATCACGACTCAAAAATTGGAAATCCGCGGTTCAGGTCGCGTATGGGGCGACGTAGTGACGACCGCGTTCGTGACGGAGGAAGGCGCGTTCTTGCGCGGTCAGATTCGGATGGAGGAAACGGTCGAACTGGACCTCGAGCCTGCTCCCGAAACCACGCCTTCGGAGGCGGCTCAAGCCGAGTCCATCGCGTCCACGCCGATTATTATCCCGCCCGCAGTTGAACCGACGCAAAAAGTTTCGCGACGGAAAAAGACAGAATCCTGACCTCACCCCTAACCCCTCTCCTATAAGGAGAGGGGAATTTGTATCGTATGAAATATCGCGACCTGCAAATCCAGACTCAACGGGAAACGCCAAAAAACGCTCCGAACGCGGGCTTTACCTTTCTCGTCCGCGCGGGGTATTTGAAAGATTATGTATTGACAAAATTAGGGGAACAGGCAATCAACCATCTTCGCAGTATATCGAGTGAAGCGTTGAATTCCCTAGAAACCATTGGGAATGAAAACCAAATATTCTTCCCCATCGCGTCGGGAGATATTGAAGTCGTTCATTGTCCCTCCTGCAAATACACTGAGCGACTTGAATTGGCGCGTTTCAAAAAGACTCCGCTTTCACAAGAAGAAGCGCTTCCGCTTGAAAAAGTATTGACCCCTGATTGTCACACAATCGAAGCGTTGGCAATTTTTCTAAATGTTCCAAAAGAAAAGACCGCCAAAGCGTTGATGTACACGCGCGTAAGCGACGGCAAGTTTGTATTTGTTATCGTGCGCGGAGATATGCAATTGAGTGAAATGAAACTCAGGAGACAGGTTCGAGATGTCCGTTTGGCCACAGCAGAAGAAATCGCCAGATCAGGCGCGGCAGCGGGCTACGCGTCAGCGATCGGTTTGAAAGAGTCGTTGATCGTCGTGGACGACCTGATCCCGCAATCGCAGAATCTGGTCGCAGGCGCGAACGAGGCGGGTTATCATTTCCTCAATTCTAATTACGGACGCGATTATTCGGCGGAGATCGTCGCGGATTTGACTCAAGTAAAAGAGGGCGATGCGTGCGTTGATTGTGGAAACCCGCTTTCGGTTTTATCTGCCATCGAGTTGACGGATGATTTTGTGAACATCCTGCTCGCGCTCGCGGAGACTCATCACGACGACAAAGGCTTGACCTTCCCTCATCCCGCCGCGCCGTTTGACGTGTATCTAATGCACGTCCCTGGCAGGGACGCACACAGTGCGGATACACGCGCCAAAGCCGAAGAGATTTACAACACGCTACAAAGCGCGGGTATTTCAGTTTTATTCGACGACCGCGACGAACGCGCGGGAGTCAAATTCAACGACGCGGATTTGATCGGCTGTCCGACCCGCGTGACGGTGGGAGAAAAGAGTTTGAAGGAGGAAAAAGTGGAAGTAAAACAGAGAACAAGCAAAGACAATCAACTTGTGCCAGTGACTGAAATCATTTCGGCTCTAAAGAAATAGCCCTGCTCCCAAAACGGGAACATGTGACCGTATAGACGCCGAAATGATATAGGAGATTTGAAATGGAAATTAAACCCATCAAAACAGAAAAGGATTACAACAACGCTCTCAAGGAAATCGAGAAACTATTTGCTTCCGAGCCTGGGACGCCGGAAGGCGACCGACTCGACGTTCTCTCCACGCTTGTGGAGGCGTATGAAGACGAGCATTACTTCATCCCCGCGCCTGATCCCATAGAAGCCATACATTATTTCATGGAAAGTCGCGGTCTTACACGTGTTGACATTGAACCTTACATCGGCAGTCAGGCGCGCGTTTCTGAGGTTCTAAATCGCAAACGATCGCTCACCTTGTCCATGATTCAACGGCTTCACGCCGGGCTTGGCATCCCCGCGGAAATTTTGGTTCAGCCGTATAAAATAATCGCCGCGCATAGAGTATCTCACCGAACGGCAGTTGCGGCGTAGCGCCACTTTCATGAACGCCACTAAAGTCGGGCATTTTCCGCCTGCAAAAAGATTCGGTCTCATCCTGCACGGCATCATCACCCTCGCGCTCGGTGGCATCTCTGCGTTTGGGATTCTGAATCTCACGCGCGCCCAGGTGGGGCCGGCGTTTGTATTGTATCTGTTGACGGCGGCGCTTGCGTTCGCGTCCATCCCCCTCTTTGGATATCGCGCCTACGCGCTCCTCAGGGCGGATTACTACATTGACCGCGATAGTCTCGCCATCTTGTGGGGCCTGCGCGTCGAAGATATCCCATTGACCGACATCGAATGGATGCGCCCCGCCTCCGATTTGACGCGTCCATTGTCGTTGCCCGCGTTTCGATTGCCCGGCGCGGTTCTTGGGACGCGTCGCCACGCCGATTTGGGGCTGGTTGAATTCATCGCCTCGGGCACAAGAAACCTCATCCTCGTCGCCACGTCGAAACGCGTATTCGCCATCTCGCCAAAAGACCCCGCCGCGCTGATCCGCACGTTTGCGCGCGCCACCGAAATGGGAAGCCTGATCCGCGCCGAACCGAAATCGGTGTACCCATCGTTCATCGTCACGCAGGCATGGGAGAGTCCCGCCGCGCGCTTCCTGTGGATGAGCGGACTCTTTCTCAACATCGGTCTCATCGTGTGGGTTGGGATTTTGATTCCGTCGCTCGCGCAAATCCCGTTTGGGTTCGACGCGTTCGGCTCTCCAAATGAGGCTGTCCCGTCCGTCCGCTTGATTCTGCTTCCGCTCATCAGCATGGCAATGTTTATCGTCGGAGTTACGGCGGGTTTGTATTTTTATCGTTGGGAGAGGCAGCGTCCGCTGGCGTTTATCGTTTGGGCTTCGAGCGCATTGTGCGCGGCGCTGTTTTTGATGGCGGTCTTGTTTATCGTTACCACTCCTGTCTAATGTCGAAAGTCTAAGGTCTAAGGTCAGCTGTTTGACTTTTGACCTTTGACTCGAATTTTGTCATGCAACTCCTCTACGGCTTCCTCCTTGCGATCATTATTTCATATCTCGCCTACCGCGCGCACAGCCTCGACAAAAGCGGCGCGGTTGCGGCGATCATAGTCGGCGCAATCGTCTTCGGATTGGGCGGATGGCAATGGGCTGTTTTACTTCTCACGTTCTTCGTCACATCTTCCGCATTGAGTCGTTTGTTCAAGAATCGCAAACAGGGACTCGACGAAAAATTCTCCAAGGGACACGAACGCGACGCGGGTCAGGTTTTCGGCAACGGCGGGCTGGCGACGGCTTTCGTGTTGATAAATTATCTTTATCCAGAATCAAGCATCGGGTGGATCGGATTCGCCGCGGCGCTTGCGGCGGTCAATGCGGATACGTGGGCGACCGAACTGGGGGTCCTGAATCCAACTCCGCCGCGCATGATCACTGATTTGCGAAAGCGCGTCGAAAAAGGGACCTCGGGCGGAATCTCCCTCTTCGGAACCTTCGCCTCGCTGATGGGTTCCTCGCTCATCGCAATTCTCGCGGCGCTGATAACTGATCACTGGTCACTATTCCCACTAATCGCTATCTCCGGGCTCGCTGGCTCCCTGTCCGACTCCCTCCTCGGCGCGACTGTGCAAGCCATGTACTACTGCCCAGCAGATAAAAAGGAAACCGAGAAACATCCGCTCCACGCCTGCGGCGCGGAAACGGTTCACCTGCGCGGCTGGAAATGGTTGAATAACGACTGGGTCAATTTTGCGTGCGGCGCGTTTGGCGCGGCGGTTGCGTTGTTGACGTTATAAACCCATGAAAACTGACAGCGACTCAATATTTACCGCAAGTAAAAATATTGTCGCGCAATTACAAAGCCTGTTAGCAAAGAAACAAGCACCCATTGTTGTCGCCCTCGATGGCGGCAGCGGCGCGGGCAAGTCCACGCTGGCCTCAATCATCGCGGCGGAATTCGATACGGCATTGATCCCGCTCGACGATTTCTTCTCCGCCAATATTCCCGATGGCAAATGGGATACATTTACCGTCGAAGAAAAATTGAAATATGTTTTCGATTGGAATCGATTACGCCGCCATGTCGTCGAACCGCTTTTAGAGGGCAGGCCCGCAACGTGGCATTCATTCGATTTCCAGTCAGGCTTGCGCGCCGACGGCACGTATGGCATGGAAACTGAATCGAAGGAACAAAAACCCGCCCGCGTGATCTTGATCGAAGGCGCATATTCCGCCAGCCCGGAAATTGCCGATCTGGTGGATTTTACAATCCTGGTGGACGCGCCGGTTATGGAACGTCATGCGCGGCTTGAAGCCCGCGAAGATCATGATTTTCTGAAAAGATGGCATCAGAGATGGGACGCGGTCGAAGCGTATTATTTCGATCAAGTCAGACCGAAAAGGTCATTTGATTTTGTCGTGAAGTTCAACTGATAAGCCTGGCAAAGAGAACGCCCAAAGATTCTTCTTCGGGCGTCTGTTCTATTTCTATAAGGAAGATTTCTTTCGCGTCACAGTTGACTTCTTCTGCGGAGTTGTCTTCTTTTGCGTCGTCCGCGTTTTTGTTGGCGCCTTCCCTGCCGACGCTTTCTTCACAACCGCAGTTTTGACTCTCGCCGCGGCCAGGTTTGAGCGCGAAGCCGCCAGCCCGCCAAAAGATTCACCAGGCGTTTCATTATGTTTCGGCTGGGTGGAAAGACTATACTCCTCCTCCCAAGTCTCCGCCGCCCGAAGGTTGATCGCCTTATAGCGCGCCAGCAACATGACCGCGCCGCTAATCGCCATCAGCGACGCGACAATCGCCGAATAACTAATGCCCAACGCTTCAATCTTCGGCTGATCCGGGCGGAAGAACTCGATCCACGTGCGCCCGATTCCGGCCAACACCAGCCAGCCTGCAAAGAGCGCGCCGGGCTTGAGTTCTTTTTCATAACGGCGCGACAGCCACAAGAGCAGTCCCGCCGCGGCGAAGTTCCACAACATCTCGTAAGCGAATGTCGGATGAAAGCGCGCGCTATCCGGCAAGTCTGCAAATTGAGGCAGGCGATGTTCCGCGGAAATGGGAATCCCCCACGCAAGAGTCGTCGGCGGGCCGTACAGTTCCTGGTTGATGAAGTTGGCGATCCGCCCAATGCCCTGACCAATGAGGAGCGAGGGTCCGACCGAGTCCAAAAATATCCATGGATCCAGTTTATTTTGCCGGAGATAGATCAAGAGTCCCGCCGCGCCGAACAGAAACGCGCCGAAGATATGCAAACCGCCGTTCCAGGTTTTCAGGATTTCAACGGGGTTCTGCAAATACAGATTATTGCCGCCCAATGTAGCGTTCACCACATACCATAAACGGGCGCCGATCACGCCGGGAATCAAAGCCCAGATCGCCGCGTCCCAGACCAGGTCGCCTTTTTCGCCGCGCCGTTTCAATTCGCGTTCGACGATCCACGCGCCGACGACAAATCCGGTCATTAAAATCACGCCGTACCAGCGCAGGGGAATCTCATAGCCAAACAAACGAAATGTGAAAATCACAGGGTCAATCATGGACGCCTCAAGGGAGTAATTTATTCCCGTCATTATATCACCCGAAAATGGGTCGTTCTCCAAATTCAAATTGCGATAAAATAAAGAGGATGCGAACCTTCGAACTGAACGTCTTTATTGATTGCCCGCGCGTTGAAGTATACGATCATGTTTCCAACCCGCTCAACATGATCGGCCTTCAACCCCGATTGACAACCATTGACGTGTTGAAGGATCAGACGGGCGAAAACGGGATCACACTGCGTCCCTTTTACACCGTCGAAACATATCGTTGGGCGGGGCTTCCCATCTATCGCAACCGCGTGTATTCGGTCATCCATTTGACAAAGCCCGGGGAGGAACTCGAATTCCACGTGCATAGCAAGCCGAACGTCTACGTCGTTTTCAAGTATGTTTTTAACGAGGACAAGGACAGAAGGACGCAGATCAAACAGACCGTCAATTTCGTGCGCGTCAACATACTGCTGGAAAACTTCGTGGTCGGCCAGGCAAACCGGGCGCAACGCGCCCTGCTCTCAAATCTGAAAGTCCGCCTCGAAAAGAACCGCTTGCATTGACCTTTTGAACATGCTATAATTCCAATTAATTCCCCAACGATTTCACAACCTTTAGTTGCGTAATCCGCATGCACGGCAATTTAACCTGCACGGGCGACGCTCCACATAAACTTGAAAGAAAATCCAATTCCATTCACAACCTAAGGGACGCTCCCAGACCAACCCGCCCAGGGGCTTTGCTGGTTTGGCGACATTTGCATCTACATTCCAATCAAAACGAGACGCCACATGAAAATACTTGAACTTGAGAACGAACCTCTTTCCAAACTGCGCGGCATGGCGAAGACGCTCAACATTCCCAACGCCAACCGCCTGAAGAAAGAGACGCTCGCTATGATGATCCGCGAAGCGGAGGCGCAGAAGGAAGGCATCGAACTGCGCGGCGGCATTCTGGAGATCATGAGCGAGGGCATCGGCTTCCTGCGGGCCACCAATTACAGGATCAGCGACCAGGATGTGTACGTCTCGCAGGCGCAGCTCCGCAGGCATGATCTCAGGGCAGGCGATCTGGTCATCGGCCAGGTGCGGCCGCCGCGCGAAAGCGAGAGACACTTCGGGCTTTTGAAGGTGGAATCGATCAATGGGCAGGATGGGGATGAAGCCGCCCGTAGAACCGTATTCGAAGACCTGACCCCGATCTTCCCGGACAAACGCTTCGACCTCGAAACCGATCACGACACGCTCGCCCCAAGGCTGATCAACCTGATCGCTCCCATCGGCAGGGGACAACGCGGACTGATCGTATCGCCTCCCAAAGCGGGGAAGACTACAATACTCAAGCAGATCGCCAACTCGATTTCAACCAAATATCCCGACGTACATCTGATCGTCGCCCTCATCGGCGAACGCCCCGAAGAAGTGACCGACATGGATCGCTCCGTGGACGCCGAAGTGGTCGCCTCCACGTTCGACGAGCCGGTCACCTCCCACGTCCGCACGGCGGAACTCGCCCTCGAGCGCGCCAAGCGCCTCGTCGAGATCGGTCGTCACGTGGTCATCCTCATGGACTCGATCACGCGTCTCGCGCGCGCGTATAACCTTGTGGTCAACCCATCGGGACGCACGCTCTCCGGCGGCATGGATCCTTCCGCGTTGTATCCGCCCAAACGTTTCTTCGGCGCGGCGCGCAACATCGAAGAAGGCGGATCGTTGACCATCATCGCGACCTGTCTCGTGGATACCGGCTCGCGCCTTGACGATGTCGTCTATGAAGAATTCAAAGGCACGGGCAATATGGAGTTGATCCTCTCCCGCAAATTACAGGAACGCCGCCTCTTCCCCGCGGTGGATATCGAACGCTCGTCCACGCGCCGCGAGGATTTGCTGCTGGGTCCCGATCTTCTGCAACGCGTCTGGCTCATGCGCCGCATGTACATCCAGATGACCACCCAACAACCGCAGGGCGCGGGCATGGATCCTTCCGTCGCGACCGAGGCGATCATCACGCGGCTTGACCGCGCGCGCAACAACCAGGAATTTTTGGAAAATCTTGGCAGGGACGATTAGTAATTGTGTTCAGGATGCAGTTATACTGTATCCTGCTCGCAAACGAACAGAACGGGAAATCATTCTTACACAACACGAGGCGCTCGCGCCGCGTTCACGGTAAAATTCATCGAATGTCAAAGATTGCGTCATTTTTCAGCGACAACAAATTCAATATCATTAGCTGGCTGGCGACATTTGCCTTGGCGGCAGGTTTGATATTTGGCGCGCTCGCCTGGAAGCGATCCACAGCCGCCGCGCCGGCCCCTGCGCCCGTGCCGACAAAGGCCCCAGAGGAGAAACAGCCCAGGGTGGCGCTGCCAGCCCTGGGGGAGTCTGAATCGTTTTTGTCCATCGCAAGAGGCATCCAACTTAAGACAAACATCCCGGCGGACAAGCCGCGTTACGATATCGAGGAGCATCGGGTTGCGCGCGGCGATTCAATATTTGCCATTGCCGAGTCGTTCAAACTCAAACCTGAGACCGTGTTGTGGGCGAACTACGACTTGTTGCAGGACGATCCGCACAGCCTCAAACCCGGGCAGGTGTTGGAAATTCCCCCGACCGACGGAATTTATTATCAATGGAAAGAGAACGACACGCTCGACCTGGTTGCCAATGAATTCAAAGCCAGCCTGGATGATATTCTGAACTACCCGGGCAATAGCATTGATCTTTCCGATCCAAAAATTGAATCGGGTTCGTGGGTGATGATCCCCGGCGGCGAGCGCGAATATGTGCAATGGATCATCCCTACTGTGGCGCGCGGCGCGTCCGGCACATCGCCGACAAGCCAGAGCGCGTGCCCCGGCGGCGCGGTGGGAAGCGGCGGGTTTATATGGCCCGCAGACGATCATTCCGTTTCAGGCAACGATTATTGGTCGGGGCATCTGGGCATTGATGTTGCCGCGGGCGAAGGCGCGGCTGCATATGCCGCGGATAGCGGCGTGGTCACGATGGCGCAGGGCGGGTATAACTACGGTTATGGCAATGTGATCCAGATTGATCACGGCAACGGCTATTCGACCTTGTACGCGCACTTGAGCGTGATCGGCGTGGGCGCGTGTCAGAGCGTGAGCGCGGGCCAATGGATCGGAGCGTCGGGCAGCACCGGCAACTCGCAGGGCGCGCATTTGCATTTTGAAGTCCGTCAGAACGGCGGCTTTATCAATCCATGGTTTGTATTACCCTGACTCATGAATCAACAAGACCTCGTCCTGACGCTTGCCAAACTTCCCCTGGGTGAAATCCGTTATTTCAACTCCATAGGGTCAACGAACGATGAAGCGATGAAATGGGCGACAAAGGGCGCGAAAGACCTTTCATTGGTGGTCGCCAACGAACAGACTGCGGGACGCGGACGCCTCGACCGACCCTGGTTCTCGCCCCCGTCCACCGCGCTGGCTTTTAGTTTGATCTTGCGCCCCCATGCAGACGAAACCCCGCATCTCTCGCGGACAGTGGGCCTGACAGCGCTCGCGCTGACGGACGCCTTCGGGAAACTGGGACTCGCGCCGCAGATCAAATGGCCCAACGACATCCTGTTGAACGGGCGCAAGGTCGCGGGCGTCCTGATCGAATTGACCTGGTTCGAGGACGATGTGGATGGCGTCGTGATTGGCGTTGGGATAAACGTCGCAAAGGGAGCCGTTCCCTCCACCGACATCTTGCGTTTCCCCGCCATCAGTCTTGAACACCTGCTCGGTCAGGCGCCGGATCGTATCGCGTTACTGCATGATATTCTGGCGTCGTTCATCGCCCTGCGTCCGCACATGCACACAGACTCTTTCATGTCTTCGTGGGAGAAATCGCTGGCATATTACGGCCGGGGAGTCCGCGTGGAGATGGGCGGCGATCAAGTCGTCGTGGGGAAGGTGACCGGGCTGGGTCCGGATGGAAGCCTGAAAGTCCTCGACGATAATGGCAAGACGGTGACAGTACGCTTTGGGGATGTGCGCCTGCGTTTGTTCGCATGATATACTTTGGGGCGAGGCAACCATGTTTGATAATCTCCGCGATGTTTCCGACTCATCCTTTTACGAGGAGGAGAAGGACGATCTGTATACAGAATCTCCCGCCCCCAGTCGTAAAGCGTCGGCTTCCGCCGCGCCAAAGCGACGCCGAAGCAATGCGCGCTTCCTCGGCTTGACCGCGCAACAGCGCTTTATCGTCTCGCTGATGTTTATGTTCACCGTCTGCATCATGGGGACGCTGGCGCTGTTCGTGATGGGAAAAATGGGATTTTAGCAAAATCCATTGTCAGTAGATCGCGAAAACCTCGCGTAGGTTGCGCTCTCTAGCGCAAAACTGGCGTTAGACGCCTTCGGCAGCGCCCAATACGCGTTTTCGTGAAGTACCGATTGTGACGAATAAAGAACAGCGACCACGCGCATGTGGTCGCTGTTTTATTTTTTGTGGCTCTCCCGTTTCTGGCGGGAAACCATTCACCACGAAGGGTCACAAAGGTACACAAAGGATTCTTTTTTGGTTTTTTCCTTCGTGACCCTTTGCTCCGCTTCGACGGGCTCAGTGCAAGCCTTTGTGGTTGAGAAAACAATTCCCGTTAAAAACGGTAGAGGCTTTTTTGTGAACAAAGTTATATCAACTGCGGTTGCGGCTCGACGTTCTCCTCGCCGTTCATCTGCGCGCCGGCCTTCTTCAAATCCTCCGCCGCGATGCGCGCCACCGAAGCGACGGAATCGCCCTCCTGCGGTTTGATGAGGTGCACGCCCTTCGTCGCGCGTCCCGCCTGTTTCACATCCCTGTTCTTGATACGGATCGCGACACCGTTGGAAGTGATGATCGTGAGGTCATCCGCTTTTTGCACGACGCGCGCCGAGACGATCTTGCCGATCTCCTTGATTGCCTTATGGTCAATCGTGGCGATGCCGCCGGTGGCGCGTCCTTTTGCGGAGTAATCCTTCAATGGAGTTTGTTTACCAAAGCCGCCGCTTGTCACAACCAGTAATGAACCGTCTTTCTCAACGACATCCATGCTGGTCACCGCGTCGTCCTTCTTGAGTTTGATGGCAGCGACCCCCGCAGCCTGGCGTCCCATGGCGCGGATTTTGCTTTCATTGAATCGCAAAGCCTGTCCATTTTCAGTGACGAAGATGACTTCGTCCTTGCCGCTGGTAATGCGCGCCCAGCCAAGTTGATCGCCATTGTCCAGATTCATGGCAATCAACCCCGAGGGACGTACCGCGGCGAATTCATCCAATGCCACACGCTTCGTCCTGCCGCGCACCGTGGACATGACGCAGTATCCATGCGCCGAGAAATCCGAGACGGCTATCGCGGCGGTGATATGCTCATCCGCGCTCACCGACAAAATATTGACGAGCGGAATCCCTTTCGCGGTTCGGTCTGCATCGGGGATTTGATAGACCTTCTCGCTATACACCTTGCCTTTATCCGAGAAGAACAACATTGTATCCAGACTGCGCGCCGGGATCAACATCACGACTTCATCCTCCTCTTTTGTCGTGTGACCCAAAACGCCGCGCCCCCCGCGACTCTGCGAACGGAACGCGGACGCCGCCACGCGCTTGATATAGCCGCGCTCCGTGAGACTGATCAACACCGCTTCGTCCTGGACCAAGTCCTCGTCGCGCAATTCCTCCTTTGCCTCGCCTGCGATTTTGGTGCGGCGGTCGTCGCCGTACTTTTCGGCGAGGTCGCGCATGTCGTCCTCGATCAAAGCCAGAATCTTTTTTGGGTGCGCCAGCAAATCTTCGAGGTGGGCAATCTGTTGCGTGACTTGTTTATGCTCCTCTTCAATCTTCCAACGTTCGAGCGCGGCGAGACGGCGCAACTGCATATCGAGAATCGCCTGTGCCTGCAACTCGCTCAATTTGAAACGCGTTATCAAATTCTCTTTGGCTTTGTCGGCATCCTGCGATTCACGGATGGTCTTGATCACCGCGTCGAGATTGTTCAGCGCAATCAAATATCCGTCAAGGATGTGCAGGCGCGAGCGCGCCTTCGCCAAATCAAAATTCGTGCGCCGCACAATGACCGTCTGCCGATGTTCGATAAAAATTTGCAACGAACGCTTGAGCGGCAATGTACGCGGTTCGCCGTCCACCAGCGCCAGCATCTGCACCGCAAACGTGGACTGCAACGCCGTATATTTATACAGTTGATTCAATACCTTCTTGGGTTGCGCGCCGCGTTTGAGTTCAATCACGATGCTCATGCCGCGCTGGTCCGATTCGTCGCGCAAGTCCGAGATTTGGTCAATCCTATCCTCGCGCACCAGTTCAGCGATGCGTTCGATCAGGCTCGATTTGTTGACCTGGTACGGGATCTCCGTAATGATGATCTCCGCTTTGCCGCCCTTCCCCTCTTCGATGTGCGCCACGCCGCGCACAACCAAGCGTCCGCGTCCCGTCCCATACGCGGACTCGATCCCTTCGCGCCCGACGATGATTCCACCCGTCGGGAAGTCCGGTCCCGGCACGCGTTTCATCAACTCTTCGAGCGGGATGTCGTCCATCCTATCGTGGTTTTCAATCAGATAGATGATCGCGTCCGTCAGTTCGCGCAGGTTATGAGGCGGAATGTTCGTCGCCATACCCACCGCAATACCGGACGTCCCATTGAGGAGCATATTCGGCACGCGTGAAGGCAAAACCAGCGGTTCCTCCAGCGAGTCGTCGAAATTCGGACCGAAATCAACGGTATCCTTATCCAGGTCGGCCAGCAATTCCTCCGCCAGTTTTTGCAAACGGGCTTCGGTATAGCGCATCGCGGCAGGCGCGTCCCCATCCACCGAGCCGAAGTTGCCCTGACCGTCCACCAGCAGATAGCGCATGGAAAAATCCTGCGCCATGCGCGCCATGGATTCATACACCGCCGAATCGCCGTGCGGGTGATACTTGCCCAGCACCTCGCCTACAATACGAGCCGACTTTTTGTAGGATGAATTCGAGCGGATACCCAGTTCCTGCATGGCGTATAAAATGCGGCGATGCACCGGCTTCAACCCATCCCGCGCGTCGGGCAGGGCGCGCGCCACAATCACGCTCATGGCGTAATCCAAAAACGCCGAGCGCACTTGCGAATCGATATCCACCGTTTCGATATTCCCGGAATTATTTGCTTGAACGTTCTCTTCGACCATGGTTTTCCCTTACAAACGGAGAATTGGCATAAAAAAGACACGGGGGACGATTTTCTGTAACTCCGCGTCTTAAATAATGAAGGACTGGCTTGATTTTCTCTAATTATACCGCGCTGCGCCCATTTTTACCGGATAAAAACCCGCTTCGCTCCGACCATTCGGCCTGCTTTCACAACCCAAGCCGCATCTCCACTGACGTCTCTTCTGTCCCCTCACAAACAAAAAACCCGCCTTTCAGCGAGTCTTGTTTCCGTATGCCGAAGGAGGGACTTGAACCCTCATGAGATTGCTCTCACCACGCCCTGAACGTGGCGCGTCTGCCAATTCCGCCACTTCGGCTTGCATTGTCTTCCCATCGTGCGGGGTGAATTTTATCTCAAAGACGGGTTTTGTCAACTTGAATTGAATCGTATTGACTCCAACAACGTTCGTCACACAACAACGTATATCAAAACGGAACAAAAAACATCGCGCAACGTCTTATGTAGGCTTTGCAGTTATGAAATGCCGCCTGATTTCAGTACTGTTAGGGGATATAACTTTTCAGGTCGCTGGATGTTTAATGTGATGTATAGAGAAAGGAGAAAACCTATGTTCGTCGTCGCAGTCTCAATCTGTTTGCTCCTGTTTGCCGCCGTCGTTGGCGCGAGCGTGCTCGTCTCGAACATCAATTCGGATGAGTTGAGCAACATGGGTATCGAGAAGAAACCATGAAAGTAGATACCCATTCCCCCTAGCCCGATGCGGTCAAATACGCGTCGGGCTTTTTGTTTAAGCGCCTTGACGTAAAGCGATATTCATATCGCTTTGCCTGGTTGAGCGATATAAATATCGCGTTACAAACTCTTCAGGGGAGACAAGGCTTATGAGCAGAATCAATTATCGGCGAAGCGCGAAGCGGGGTTACGTCTCATCCAAAGAGTATAATCACAACAAATTCCAACGTAGGACAAATCCATGAACTTCTCCCTCTCTCCCGAACATCAGATGGCGCAAAAGATGGTGCGCGACTTTGCCCAAAAAGAGATCACGCCCGTCATCAAGGAACATGACCGCAGGCAGGAGCCGATTCCATTCGCGCTCAAACGCATGGGCGAACTCGGCATCCTCGGCATCTGTTTCCCCGTGCGCTATGGCGGCGCGGGCATGGATTACATCTCGTGGGGGCTCGCCTGCGAGGAACTCGAAGCGGTGGACACATCCCTGCGCGTGGCGATGTCGGTGCATACTGGGTTGTGTTCAATGAGCATTTTTCAATGGGGTAACGAAGAACAGAAGGAAAAATTTTTGAAGCCGCTCGCCAGCGGACAAAAGATCGGTTGCGGCGCGTTCACCGAACCCGGCATGGGGTCGGATGTGGCGGCGATGACAACCAACGCCAAGCGTGACGGCGACCATTACATCCTCAACGGCGAAAAGATGTGGATCTCCCTCGCCTCCAAAGCGGACCTCGCGCTTGTTACCGTTAAAACGAGCCCTTCGACAAGCTCAGGACAGCGTTTATCCTCCCGTAAGCCTTCTGAAGGGTTATCGTCGTTCATTATAGATTTACACAGCGACGGAGTCAAAACAGGCGACCTTCACGGCAAACTCGGCGTGCGCGCCGGCGCGACCGGTTGGATTTCATTCACCGATGTCAAAGTCCCCGTTGCGAATCGACTCGGCGAAGAAGGCGAGGGATTCAAAATCACGATGTCCGGCTTCGACCACGGACGTTACACCGTCGCGTCGGGCGCGACGGGAATCATCCGCGCTTGTTTGGAAGCCAGCGTGAATTATGCGAAGACGCGCAAATCCTTTGGCAAACCCATCGCGGAGCATCAACTCATCCAGGAGAAGATTGCGAAGATGTCGCAGGATTATGAAATTGCGCGACTGTTGTATCTGCAAGTGGGTTGGCTGAAAAACGAAGGCAAACGCCCCACGCGCGAGACATCCTTCGCGAAGAAGTTCGCCACCGAGGCGTCTTTCTCTGCCGCGACCGAAGCGATTCAAATCCACGGCGCGTACGGGTACAGCGATGAATTCGATGTGGAGCGTTATTTGAGAAACTCAAAGGGCGCGATGATCTACGAAGGCAGTTCCGAGATTCAGACTTTGATTCAAGCGGGTTATGCTTTGGGCGAAAGAACCGATAAACCTTTGCGCTGTGAAACGCCTGCGTATGATGAGGCGTTCTGGCACGGATAAGTTTTGTTATGCGGGCAGTTCAACTGCCCGCATAACTTATACCTGTTTGAAGACTTTACTGACCCGCTGGCAAAGTCTCTTCCGTCCCGTCGAAGGTGATCCAGCCGTCCTTGACGACGGTGAGTCCGTTCGTGCCTTTATCCAGCACGTTGCCGCCTTGCAGGACTTCGTAATCGTAGACGATGACGCCATCGGTGTTGCGGAAGTTGTTCAGGTTGAAAGTGATGCCGTCCGTGTTCAAACCTGCCAAAGACTCACGGATGGCGTCCGCGCCTTCGTACGTGCCGGTGGGGTTGATGAAGAGCGCGTCGCTGGCGATGAAGGACATGGCAAGGTCGAGGCTCTTGGCGTTGAGCGCTTCGTAGTATTTCTGCACGATCCAGATCTGCTCGGCGGATTCAAGCCCGTCGAAGATAATCTTGCCGTCGCGGACGTGCGTCACGTTGCCGCAGCCTTTATCAACAGACGCGCCGTTCTCGAAGACTTCATAGCAGGAGGTGACGCGCCCATTGCCCGTATCCACAAAGTTCGTCTGGTTGAAGGTGATGCCCGCGTCCATTACCGCCTGCCACTGGATAGCCGCGGCGGCGCGGTCGTATGTGCCGAATGGATCGTTCATCACGTAATCGTCCGCGGTCAGGCTCATGGCTTTGTCGAGGTCTTTGGCGTTGAACGCTTCATAGAAGGTTTGGACGACAGCGACCGGGGCAGACGTATCCTTTGCCGGCGCGGCGGGCGCGCACGCGCCGAGGAGCAACGCCGAAGCGACGATGAGGGAGAACAGAACGGATAAGTATTTGGTTTTCATGGGTTTATTTCCTTTCAGAGTTGGATGGATAAGAATCAAGGGTAGTAAATGGCGGTTGTGGTTCGGTTGGTTTTTCTTCGTCTTCAGAGTCAGCCTCCTTTATTTCGATAACAGTGGCGGGGTTCGGAGCGGTCCGCGCGGCGGGCAAAGCGTCCGTGTTGGATTCGGCTGGATGGACAGGATCAGTCTGAGGGTCGGGCTGAGGCGGGTCGGTCTCCCAGGAGATCGTCCAGGTGGTGGTCGTCACTACGGTCACTTTGCGTTCGATGATGCGGCGCATAACGCTCCTTGTTTGATGGTCACAGTGTAGCGGGAGGCGGATTACCATATATGACAATTCTTACCAACTTGGGTAAACTTGGGTTTGGAATGGCTGACTCCGACTCTGTTATCCCGCTTGATTCTTTCGTCACCTTCGGCGACCTGCTGAAATATTTGCGCCGCCGCGCCCGCCTGACCCAACGCGAATTATCCATCGCGGTGGGATATAGCGAAGCGCAGATTAGCCGCCTCGAGCAGAATCAGCGTCCGCCTGACTTGGCATCCTTGACGGCGTTATTCATCCCGGCCTTGTACATTGATGATGAGCCGTTGATCGTGAGTCGATTAATGGAACTCGCCGCGCAGGCGCGCGGCGAGGAACTGCCGCCAAACGGAGTCGTTACTTTTTCAAGTTCGACGCAAAAGGAAACCAGGGAAACAGTTCGGATCGAGGCAACGCAAAACAACCTGCCCCTGCAGTTGACCAGTTTCATCGGACGCGAAAGCGAGATTGCGGAAATCCAAAATCTGCTCGATAAAAATCGCGGCAAAGCCAGGCTCGTGACATTGACGGGCAGCGGCGGGTGCGGAAAAACGCGGCTGGCGCTTGAGGTCGCCGCTCAACTGACGCGGGCATATCGGGATGGGACCTGGTTGATCGAAGTCGCGTCCATCTCGGATCCGGAACTTGTATTGCAAACGATCAGTTCGACCCTGGGCATCCCCGAGGCGCGGGACGTTCCGCCCATCCGCGTCTTGACGAATTTCCTACAGTCAAAAGAAATCTTATTGATCTTCGATAATTGCGAGCAGGCGGTTTCGAGAGCGGCGCGACTCGCGCAGGAGATCCTGCGCGCCTGTCCACATGTGCGGATTCTGGCAACCAGCCGCGAGATCCTCAACAACCAGGCTGAGACGCGGTTTCAGGTCCCGTCGCTCTCTTTGCCGCAGGAGGGTTCTTCGAGCGGCGAGGTCGTTTCCAAATCCGAGTCTGCGCGGTTGTTTGTGGAGCGCGCGCAGGCGGCGCTTCCGTCTTTCGCGTTGACCGAGGAGAACGCATCCAGCGTGATGCGGATCTGCCGCCGCCTGGATGGGATTCCGCTGGCAATCGAGCTCGCCGCGGCGCGTATGACGACCTTATCGGCGCGGGAGATCGCGGCGCGTTTGGACGACAGCATTCAATTACTGACCATGGGAAAATCCAGCCTGCCGCATCACCAAACGCTAGAGGCGGCGATTGACTGGAGTTATGAACTGCTCTCCGAGCCTGAACGCGTACTGCTCCAAAGGTTGTCCGTGTTTTCAAACGGGTGGACGTTGGAGGCGGCTGAGGCGGCGGCAAGCGATCCTTTCATCATCCCCCGTGAAAATACGCTTGACCTGCTTACTCAATTGGTAAACAAATCGCTGGTCATTGTGGATTTTCAAACGCAGGGAGAAACCCGTTATCGTCTATTGGAGACGGTGCGCGAGTACGCTCATAAGCGGTTGATCCGTTCGGGGGAAGCGGAGCGAATCGAAAACCAGCGTTTCGATTTTTTCTTCAGCCTCGTGGAAAGGGCGGAGATCGGATTCAAGAGCGCCGATCATCAATTGTGGTTAAGACGGTTGGCTCTGGAGCAGGATAACCTGCGCGCCGCGCTCGCGCACGGTCAGGCGCGTGAACGCTTCGAAGAAACCCTGCAATTCGCCGGGACCTTGTTCTGGTTCTGGCAAACCGTGGGCAATATCGGCGAAGGTCGTTCGCATGTGGAAAGAATACTGGCAGCGTCGGAATCAACAAGCGCCGGCGCGGCGCGCGCCAAAGCGCTATGGACGGCCGGAAGCCTCGCATGGATCCAAGCCGATTACATCGCGGCGCGCCCGCGCCTCGAAGAGAGCGTAAGGCTTTGGCGCGCGCTGAAAGCGGCAGGCGACGCCGGACTCGCCGTCGCCTTGCGCGAACTGGGAATCCTCGCCATCTATCAGGGCGAGGCGGATTACGCGCTGTCCGTGTTGGAGGAGAGTCTTCTTCTCTTGCAGGAGTCGGATCGGCTGTGGGACCTCGCGCTCGCGTTTTATAATCGAGGCCTGGTATACGAGGTGAAGAATGATGTGGGAACGGCAAGGGAAGATTTTGAAAAGTGTCTCGCGCTCTTTCGGAGGTTGAACGAACCGTGGGGATTGGCGGTATCCCTCAACGGCTTGGGGCGGATTGCGGGCCGTCAGGCTTCTTACGACGCGGCGCGATCCTATCTGGAGGAATCCTTGAAGTTAAGCCGGATGCTTGAAGATCCCTGGTCCATTGCCACCACGTTATATTTACTCGGCGAAACGGCTTTCCGTCAAAAGAACATGGAAGAGGCGATCAATTGCTACGCTCAATCCCTGGCTTTGAACCGGACCGTCGGCGACCGGGCAATGATCGGTTTCACCCTCCACAACCTGGGAAAGATCGCGCGCCTTCAAGGCGAGTTACAGCGAGCCGCGCGTTTATTTGGGGCGGCAAAAGCCCTGGGCGGCGACGTGGGCGTCACGACCTCCTGGTCGCTGACAAATCATAACGAGCGCGAGCGGGATATTGCCGTTATTCGGGCGGGTATGGACGAAGAGGCATTTGAGCCTGCCTGGAAGGAAGGTCAGGCCATGAGCGCGGATGAAGCGATGGAATACGCGCTGACTCTCTCCATCCAATAGTTTTAGCCTTCGCAATATAATGATCACATGCGCCTCTTACAGTCACAATATCGAAACCGTCGCCACAAACACCCTCGATGCGGAGGGCAAGTCGGCTCTGCATCACAGAAGGCGGAGACCTGTTGGTTGCAACGGGCTTGCGCGAGATCATTTATCAGAAGTTATATTACCAGGTAAGAATTCCTCGATAACGGCGTTCAAGTCAATGTAACGACGATAGATAACCGGGCGTTTCTCCCGTTCATTTGAAAATTCCCAACACCAATCAAATTATTTCACTTTGCTGTCCTCGCGCCTTGCCTTAATGGCAGAGGCTTGGAGGTGTATTGCCATGTCGGATCCCAAAATGGAAAGACAAGCCGGACAACTGTACGTCGCCGAGATCTGGCGCTACTCTGTGAAGTCGCTGGCTGGCGAACAGTTGGAATCTGCCGAGTTGCGCGCGGATGGGATCGCCGGCGACCGGCGTGTACTCGTCTATGATGAGCAAACGCGCCGCCTGATCACATCGCGAACACATCCCAAACTACTGGGATTGAAGGCGACGCTCGGTTCGAACGGTGAAGCCTTGATCAATGGTCTTCCATGGGATGATCCTGCCTCGGCGCGCGCGATCATGTCCGCCGCGGGAGCGCACGCCCGACTTATCGAGTGGGATGGGGTGGAGCGCTTTGATGTTTTGCCCCTGCTGGTCGCGACCGACGGCGCGATTGAAGCCTTCGGATATGACCGGCGCCGCCTGCGTCCCAACGTTATTATCGGAGGCGTGCAGGGCCTGGCTGAACGCGGATGGCCCGGGCGCCGCGTCCGCATCGGAAACGCGGCGATCGAGTTCGCGCAACTTCGAGCCAGGTGTGTGATGACCGCGTACGATCCCGATACTTTGACGCAGGATCATCGCGTCCTCCGTCACATTGTCAAACAGTTTGGCGGAACCGTCGCGCTCGACACGGCTGTTCTTCAAGGAGGGCGCATCGCGGTCGGAGATCGGGTTGAGTTCTTGCGCGAGGCTGAGGAGGATGTTGATCTCTGGAGTCCGAGGCTGCAAACCGAGAAATGAATGCTTGCGTCGGGAAGCAAGGAAAGATTCGTTTTATGATTTTCCGTACAAGCGTCGTTATGAACCCTGCTTCTCTTCCAGCGCGCGCAACTCCTCGAACATATTATTCCTCAGATTGTCGAAATGTTCCTTTGGCAGGTTGCCGATGCCTTCCTGTAAGTGGGCGATTAACTCACGGAGCAGGTTATCCACTTGAGGCTGGTTCTCTTCAAATATCTCGCCGATATCGGTTTCAGCGGGCGAATCGGATTCCCCGGTTTCGGGGCGAGGTTTCCGCCTCCAAAAAACCTTTGTCAATTTCCGTACCGAATTGAAAGTTGCCTTGATGTACATCACCGAGATACGATAAAGCCATGTACGAATAGCGACAACAATATTTTTCCCGGACTTGAATGTGTTTGCTATGACGCCTCGTACCAGCTTCGTATGCACCCCTTTCTTGGCTCGTCGGATGGCTTCCGCGTATTGATGAGATTCGGCTGGATCAAATGAAGACGAGAAGAGTTCATTCAGCAGATAGCCTGAGTAATACGCGTCCGTCGCCAGATCAATGCCGCGTCGCCATTCCAGCCATATCGCGATTTCCCGGAATAATTTTTTGAGAAGGGTGAAGGTCAAAAATAAACAGCCCCCTGAACAGGTCAGGTTGGACTGAGGCATGAACATGGAGGTTTGCGCGGGCGTCAGTTTTACGCCCCTGCTTTTCGCCAGTTCGGATACCAGATGCTTCCAAAGGTACGCGGCGAGCATGTCGTCCAAAAAAGGGATCGGGATCAGCGTGGACGCGCCGATCAGCAGAGAATGATACATGACGATGAACATTAATCCAGCCCTCCCACCGCCTTCTCCACTTCCGCCAAAATTTCGCCAGACTTCACGAGTTTCTTCATCGCGTTGTGATCATTATACAGCGGACGATCCACGTGCAGATGCTCAACATACTTGCGGATCACTTCACGCGCTTTATTCGTTCCCTTGCCCGGCGTAAACTCACGGAAGTCCAACGCTTGCGCCGCCGCCATGAATTCGATTCCCAGGACGCCATACGCGTTATCAAGAATCTGCCCGTTCTTCAATGCCGTATTCAAGCCCATCGAAACAAAGTCCTCCTGATCGGCCGCAGCAGGGATGGATTGAATCGACGCGGGCGCGGATAAGATTCTTTGCTCCACGATCAAATGATCGGCGGTGTATTGACTGAGCATCATCCCGGAGTAGAAGCCAGGCTCGTGGGCAAGGAAATCAGGCAGTCCTTGCGAAAGAGCCGGGTTCGTCAGGCGGTTCATACGCCGCTCCGACATCACACACACCATCGTGATCGCCGCACCCGCCATATCCATCGGCAGCGAAACGGGAGTCCCCTGAAAGTTCGCGCCGGTCAAAGTGAGTTTGTCTTCGGGAATAAAGATCGGATTATCGCCCACGCCATTCAACTCAATTTCAACTTGCGCCCGCGCGTATGCCACCGCATCACGCGCCGCGCCGATCACCTGCGGAGTCGAACGCATCGAATAGGCATCCTGCACTTTGGTTTTCATCTTGCCCGTGGTGAGGTCGGAGCCTGCGATGACCTTCATGATATTTTTCGCGGACGTGACCGCGCCGTGAAACCCTCTGAGTTCATGCAGTTTGGTGTTATACGGTTTGAGGTTTCCGAGCAGCGCTTCGATGGTCATTGCCGCTGCGATCTCTGCCTGCTTGAGGAATCTTTCCATGTCGTAAATGTGAAGCGCGGACATGGCGGTCAGCAAATTGGATCCGTTGATCGCGGCAAGACCATCGCGCGCCTGCAAGCCTGGGACTGGTATCCCAGCCCTACGCATCGCTTCTTGACCTGATAACTGCTCGCCCTGATAAAAAGCCTCGCCTTCGCCCATGAGGAGCAACGCGGCTTGCGCCATCGGAGCGAGGTCGCCGCTCGCGCCCACCGACCCCTTCTGACAAACAACTGGTGTGACGCCTTTGTTGAGCATCTCCACCAGTGTAAGTGTGATCTCTGGTCTGCAACCTGAATTGCCATGCGCGTGGACGTTGATCCGCCCCGCCAGCGCCGCGCGCACTTCTTCAATCGGCGCGGGGTCGCCAATGCCTGCCGCGTGGTTGTAGATCAGATACTTCTGAAATTCCTTCACCTGCTCATCGTTGAGCATCGTCTCCGAGAACTCGCCGATGCCGGTGTTCGTGCCATACATGATCTCTTTGTTGGCGAGTTTCTCCTCCAGCATGGCGCGGCAGACTTTGATCCGCTCCAATGCTTCGGGCGCAAGTTCCACTTTCTCGTTATCGCGCGCAATCGCAACGAGTTTTTCGATGGTGAGGGACGATCCGTCGAGGGTGATGGGCATGGGTTTCTCCTTGAAAATGGGATTGACAATTTATCGCAAGCGCTTACAATTAGGAATAATAGCCAGTCGGCTATAGGTGAAAGCCGGCTCCATGCCGTGCGCTCGAAATCCGAGCCTAGCCTATAGAGGGCTGGTTTTTTCTATGTCAAATGGATTGGATCGCGAATACCAGTTCTTTGGGTATCTGGCGTTATCGTAGCGATCCACAAGCAGGCTGACTTTATCCTTGACGAAACGAAAATAACGCATTTCTCTTTTCACAAACGCGCGATATACCGCCCAGTTCATGTAATCAACCACTTGCAGGCATGGTTCGCCAACTGCCGTATGGGGAAAAATTTGTACCCGCGTTTCAACCTTCTGGCTCCAACGATTTTCAAACTCGGCTATCCCGCGCAATATTGCCTGTTCAAGACGCGCCTGGCGGAGGCGTGTGCCGCGTTGCGAAATGTAGACACGGTTATCTGTATAACGATGTAAAACGTTCTCGAACAACAGGCTGATGAGATAATCGTAAAATTCACTTTCGTTTGCGTGAAATGAGTTTCGAAACACGCGTTCCTTTTTGCGGGCAACCACAAATTGCGCTTTAAAATCCAGCGAGCGCAATAACTCGAAAACTGCCTGCCGAACCTCGGGGCTGTCATCCTTCGCATGAAAAGCGACATTGGTCTCTTTAATGGATGGAATATCCGCCAGATATTCGTTGGCGGCAATCTGGGTATGCAAATCGTTCAATGCAAGGCGCATGGAGTGAGGATTGTCGGTCTCTACAAAGCCTAAAACAAAAATTGGCGAGCAGCCTTCCTGCCCAACGATGAGATTCCCCTGGCGATCATAAAACGTTGGGTCGCCTGACTCATCAACGAAATACCAATGCTCGCCTTCAATGGGCTTTTTCACAATCCCGATTGTACCGCCAACGGAAGAGATTGGAAAAAAGTAGAAATCATAAGATTCTCAGACTCGTTTGTCATAGCAATTTGATACAATCCCCTCATGCCCACCAGCCTCACCCCTCCTCCCAAAGACGATGAAACCGAATGCGGCAATTGCGGCGCGTACATTTATCACGGGTTGTTGAAGTGTCCCAACTGCGGGGTTTATTTAGTTGACCCCGTAGACACCGAGCAAGAGGAACGTCCCAAGTTTCGACCGAAGAGTAATTTGTCACTCGCCTTTGAATCCGTGATGCGGAAGATACGCGGGGAGCCGCATCCAGCAGAAGACTTGTTTACAGGGATATTGAAACAGAAGGAATTATTCGATGATTTGCTCCGCAAAGTGGGCGGCGACTCATCGGTGGTGGAGAGGCTGATCGAATACGAGAAACGACAAAAACCAAACGCGACGCGGTTGATTTGTTTGCAAAACGCGATCAGTCGCTGGGAGCATGAGAATAGGTAGCAGAGACGACTTTATAGCATAATCAGAGATGCTTCGCTATCGCTCAGCATGACATGTTGTTAGAGGGAACATACACAACTGCTTCGTCGTCATCTTTACATGATGAAATCTCGAACTCTGTTTTTTATAGCCATTGGTCTGTTAATTCTTGGCATCGCCATATTTACTTTCTCAACACGAAATCAAGAACCAACCCAAGTCTTCCCTGCCACGGTGAACCGCGATTGCGCGCCGTGGGATGGGTCGGCGTTTACGGTATCAATTCCTTTTGATTCGATGTCCACGATTACGATTTCTATCTGGCAATCACCTGACATAAAATTCCCCGTCACGTTTTCGTTCCCCGATGAAACGGGACAAGCTGGGAATGTGATGGTTCGGTCAGCCAGTGGGGAATATGAAGCCTTGAGCGGCGAGGCGCGCTTTGAAAGCGTCAGTGTGGATAATGTTGTCGAAGGCCGATTCAACTTCACGACCGAAGGAGGCGGGCAGTTCACAGGAAATTTCATCGCAGAGTGGCGAAGTGAAATCGTCTACTGCGGATAATGTAATCGCATCCAGACCTCCGAGTTCTTGAAGAACTCGGAGGTCTCGATTCATGGCAAAATTTGGCTTATACTAATCGTCTCGCAATCCCTTCCAGGTAAAAGTCCTTTGTGTTTGTGACGAAGATGGTTGGTGATAAGCGCGGGGGGTGGAAGATCAACAGCCAATGAAGAGGTAATATGACTGTCTGTGTGAGTCGGCGATTCATCTCGTCATCCAAATCCTTTTCAAAGTATGCCGCAATCGCCCTATTGCTGGCGTTCCATCTGGGCGGGTGCGCGCCGCCGCCCCAGCCGCTGCGCGTGGGGGTGACCGTGTGGCCCGGTTACGAACCGCTCTTTCTCGCTCAAAGCCTCGGATATTACGAGGGACATCCCATTCAGTTGATCACGTTTCCATCCGCATCGGAAGTGACGCGCGCCTACCGCAACCGCGCCATTGACGTCGCCGCCCTCACTGCCGATGAAGTTCTTCAAATTTCCGAAACGCTTGCAGACCAGCGCATCATCCTCGTATGCGATACCTCGAACGGGGCGGACGCCGTCCTCGCCAAGCCGCAATTCCAGACGATGCAGGACCTGCGCGGCAAACGCGTCGGCTTCGAGGACAATGCCCTGGGCGCGTACATGTTGGCACGGGCGCTGGCGAAGTCCGGCATGACCGCTGAGGACGTGATTGCGATCCCGGTGGTGTTGGAAGAGCATGAGCATGCCTACGCGTCGGGTTTGGTGGACGCGGTGGTCACCTTCGAACCGCGCCGCGCGCGGCTGCTGACGGCTGGCGCGCACATCGTCTTTGACAGTTCGCAGATCCCCGGCGAAATCGTGGATGTCCTGCTCGCGCCCCCCGAACTTGTCGAGGCGGATGACGCGAGGCTTGCCGCATTGATCAATGGCTGGTTCCGCGCGCTGGATTATCTGGAACAGCAGCCACAGGATGCCGCCCAGCGCATCGCGCCGCGCGAGCAGATAACGCCGGACGACTTCCTGGCTTCGCTTCAATTCATCGAACTGCCCGACCGCGCCGAGAACCTGCGCCTGTTGGGAGACTCTGAAGACAATCTTTCAGCGACACTGCTCCGATTGCAGGAGGCAATGATCGCGAACAAACTTCTTTCCAATGCGGACGAAATAAAATTAGTCTTGGATGACCGTTTCATCCGGGAAGGTATGCCATGAAATATCCCTTTCCACTACGTTATTCGATTCTTACCGCGCTCGGGTTCTTTATCCTTTTGCTGGCGGGCGTTGACTTGTGGAGCGAAACGCGCGAAGCCGATCGCCGCATCGAGGAAGAGGCGCTCGCTCAAATTCAGGCATTGGGCAACAGGACCTCCAGCAGGACGGAGTATTACTTTAATCGCGGCGACCCGCAGGCGGCGGAGCGCGATATTGCCCTGCTTGCCACAGAACCTCATCTGAGCCTGAGCGCTCTTTTTGATGAGTCGGACCGCGTCATTACCGCCACCGATCCCGCGCTGGAGGGCGGGACGCTGGCGGATGCGCTGACACAAAGCGCGTCGGATATTACCCATAAGGCGCGGGAGACTCTCTCGGCGCAAGTGATATTGAGCGAGGATGGCAACACGCTGATGGGCGCGTTTCCTTTCCGCCTCGGTTTACTGCCCGGCGAACTGCGTCCCTCGCGCATTGGGTCACTTTATATGGAGTTCGACCTGCAAGCGCAGAAGCAGGCGAGTCTTGCCGGGGCGTTCCAGCGCGTCGGGTTGACCGTGGGCATTGCCACCCTGTTTCTCTCATTGACCTGGTTCTATCTAAACCTGATCATCACCCGCCGCGCCAATACCCTGATCGCGGCGACGCGCGCCATGGCAAAGGGAGACCTTTCGAGACGCGCGTCTTTGCATGGTTCTGATGAACTGGCGGAACTCAGCCAAGCCTTCAATCGGATGGCGGATGAAATTCAGCGGCAGACCGAGTCCCTGCGCGTAAGCGAGGAGCGCCTAAATCTTGCGCTGACCGGCGCCAATGACGGCTTGTGGGATTGGAACGTGCAGACCGGCGAGGCGTATTTCAGTCCGCGTTGGAAGGGGATGATCGGATATGCCGAGGATGAACTTCCCAATACGTATGAGGCTTGGGAAGCGCGCCTGCATCCGGACGATAAGCCGAGTGTCTTGAAAGAGTTGCAGGAGCATTTCGATGGCGAGTCTCGTCCTTATGCGCCTGAGTTTCGCATGATGACAAAAGCCGGCGGGTGGACCTGGATCCAGGCGCGCGGACGCGTGGTGGAACGCGACCGCGAGGACCGCCCGCTGCGCATGGCTGGCACGCACACCGACATCACCGAACGCAAGCAGGCGGAGGAGGCGTTGCGGGAAAAAGAGACTCAAATACGCGCCCTCAGCGACAACCTGCCAAACGGCTATGTATACCAGGTTGATTTCGGTTTGAAGGGCGAAACGCGCCGCTTCAATTACGTCAGCGCCGGGGTGGAAAGACTGCATGGCATTTCCGCGCAGCAGGCGCTGGACGACCCCATGACGCTTTATGGACAGATGTTGGAAGAAGATCGTTCAATGGTCGCCAAAATGGAGGCTTCGGCTTTGGCTTCCATGACCACATTCAAAGCAGAAGCGCGATATCGAATGGGCGGCGGGCAAATCGGATGGATGCTTTTGACCTCAACCCCGCGCAAACTGGATAACAACCATATCGTCTGGGACGGCATTGCATTGGACATTACCGAACGCAAGCAGGCGGAGGAGGCATTGCAAAGCAGTGAGCGGGCGTACGCAAATCTCCTGAAGAATATCACAGGCGCGGTCTATCGCTGCCGCAACGATAAGGATTGGACGGTGGAATACATCAGCGAGGGTTGTATTGCATTGACAGGTTATCGGCCTGAGGAGATCATCGAAAGCCGCGTTACTTCACTGGGGGCGCTCATGCACCCTCATGATGTGGAACCCATCTGGGAGAAATGCCAGGTCAACCTGGCGGCTAGAAAAGCCTGCGATAACGAGTATCGGATTTTTCATCGCACTGGCGAAATGCGCTGGGTACGTGACCAAGCGCAAGGCGTTTATTCCGATGCGGGTGAACTGCTCTTCATTGAAGGACTCATCACAGACATCACAGAGCGCAAGCAGGCGGAGGATGCATTGCGCGCTAGTGAGACTAAATTCCGCAACATCATTGACGCGTCTCCCGTGCCTTATGCGTTGAACGACGAGCGGCAAAACATTACCTATTTGAATCCCGCCTTTACCCAAACCTTTGGCTACGACCTGGAAGACATCCCAACTTTGGCGGATTGGTGGCCCAGGGCTTACCCGGATATCGAATATCGCCAGTGGGTGGCTGAGACCTGGCAAGCCCGATTGGACAAGGCGAAACAGTCCGGCGCACCCTTTGAGCCTGTTGAATTGAATATTCGCGGCAAGGATAACGTTCAACGCACGGCAATCGTCGGCGCGGCTTCGCTTACGGAATCATTCGCGGATGTTCACCTTGTCACGCTTTTCGATATCACCGGGCGCAAGCAGGCGCAGGAAAAACTCGAACAGCAGAACCAGCGGCTCAAAGCCTTGCGCGAAATTGATACGGCGATCCTAGCGGCGGATTCAGTTGAAAACATTGTCGGCGCGGCATTGAGTCATATCCGCGAATTGATCGAGTGCCGCCGCGCCTCCCTGACATTAATTGATTGGGAAACAAACGAAGCGTTAATATTTGATGTGAGGGAAACCCATGAAACTTTGATTCCAAAGGGCACGCGCATACCGCTGGCGGCGTTGTTTCCGGATATGCTCAAGACCCTTTCGCAGAATCAACCAGCGCTGATCAACGACCTGACCGCCCTGCCAGACCCACAGCCTCAAATTCAAATGGGTATCAAGGAAGGCTTGCGTTCCCTGTGCGTCCTGCCACTCTTCTCGCGGAGCGGTCTGATCGGAGCGTTCAGCATGTCTTCTGAAATCCCCGGCTTCTTCGATGAGGAGAAGATCAATCTCGGACGCGAAGTCGCCAACCAGGTGGCAATTGCCATCACGCAAAACAATTTGCTCAACGCATTGCGGGAACTCAACGCCGAACTCGAAGGACGCGTGCGCGACCGCACCGCGCAACTCGTCAGCGCCAACAAGGAACTGGAGGCGTTCACCTACTCGGTTTCTCACGACCTGCGCGCGCCCCTGCGCGCCGTGCATGGCTTCAGCCAGGCGTTGCTGAATAAACATTCGGAATCGCTTGGGGATCAGGGCAGGCATTACCTGAACCGCATCCAGGAAAACATTACTCGCATGGGACAATTGATTGACGACCTGCTGTCGCTGGCGCGCCTCTCGCGCCGCAAGATGAAACAGGACGTTGTGAATCTCACCCAGTTGGCGCGCGAGATAGACGCGGAATTGCGCGCCCAGGAACCTGAAAGGCAGGTCACGTTCGAGGTCGAGGATCAGGTTGAAGGTCGCGGCGACGCGGGTCTGATCCGCATCGTCTTGCAGAATCTCCTCGGCAACGCCTGGAAGTTCACGTCCACCCGCGCCGAGGCGCGCATCCAGTTTGGCTTGCTCCCCTCTCCCGCTGGGAGAGGGGCTGGGGGTGAGGGAGAAACGGTATACTGCATACGCGATAACGGCGTCGGCTTCGATATGGCGTATGCGAACAAACTCTTCGGCGCGTTCCAGCGTTTACATTCCGACGCGGAATTTCCCGGCACCGGCATCGGGCTGGCGACCGTCCAGCGCATCGTCCACCGTCACGGCGGAAGGATCTGGGCGGAGGCGGAACCCGAAAAAGGCGCGGCGTTCTATTTCACGCTTGGATAAAACTTTTTAAACACAAAGGACACAACGGTCACGAAGGTTGGTTGCTGGTGGAGCAAGAGGAATTGATTTGGAGCTTATTTGAGGATAAGCAAGTTGGAAGGCAAGGAATTCATGCCGAACTCACCGAAGAAGTTTTATGTCCCCATTCCTCTTGAAACCGAGAAAATCGGGAAGCTTGCTCTTGATGCGGCGTATAAAGTCCGCCTGGGTTTTCTCGTCAACTTCAACGTGCCTCATCTGAAAGACGGCATCAAACGAATCGTTGTATAAATCTTAATCACAGGGTTTCAAAGAACCCAAACCCCTCAACTTAAACCTTTGTATACTTTGTGTCCTTCGTGTTTAAGCTTTTCGTGTCCTTCGTGTTTAGGCTTTTCCTGTTTGGAGGCAGACCATGAACCCCAAGAAAATACTGCTCGTGGAAGACAGCCCGGACGACCAGGAGTTGATCCGCATGGCATTCGAAGACGAACGCATCGCCAATGAATTTGTCTCTTTGAGCGACGGCGCGCAGGCGCTCGATTATCTCTTCGGCACGGGGGAATACGCCGGGCGCGATGTCTCCGATACGCCGCTGTTCATCCTGCTGGACCTCAAACTGCCCAAGGTGAACGGGTTGGAGGTTCTGCAGAAACTGCGCGCCGACCCGCGCACAGCCTTCATCCCGGTGGTGATGCTCACCTCCTCCGACGAGGAGAAGGACGTGCTTGCCAGTTATCAAAACGGCGTCAACAGTTACGTCCGCAAACCGGTGGACTTCAATCAATTCACCCAGGCGGTGAAACAACTCCAATTCTATTGGGTGATCCTGAACAAAACGATGCCGGAAGGTTGAACGCCCATGAACACTCCTCTAAACGTTTTGGTCGTGGAAGATTCTCCCGACGACGCCCAACTGGTCATGTTCCAACTCGAACAGGATGGGCTGCGGGCGGAATTTCGCCGCGTGGATACGGAGGCGGGATTTACGGCGGCTCTGGATCCGCCCCCGGACCTGATCCTGTCCGATTATTCGATGCCTCAGTTCAACGGATTGCGCGCTCTGCGCATCGCCAGGGAGCGCGCGCCGGACGTCCCGTTCATCCTGATCTCCGGCACGATCGGCGAGGAACTTGCCGTGGACGCCATGAAGCAAGGCGCGGACGACTACCTGCTCAAGGACCGGCTGACGCGCCTGGGTCCCGCCATTCAAAACGCCCTCAACCAAAAACGCCTGCGCGAGGAAAAAGCCCGCGCAGACCTTGCCCTGCGTCACAGCGAAGAACGTTATCGCAACATTTTTCAAACCGCGCCGGTCTCGATCTGGGAGGAGGATTTTACCGAAGTCAAAGCGGCATTGGACGAACTGCGCGCGCAAGGCGTGACAGATTTTCGCGCCTACCTGGAGGAGCGCCCGGATCTTGTTCAACGCGCCATTGAGATGGTAAACGTGCTGAACGTGAACGAAACCACGCTCCGCTTGTACAACGCCAAAGACAAAACCGAACTGCTGGGCAACCTGGGAGAATTTCTTATGCCCGAGGATTTTCGCGAAGAGTTGATCGCATTCGCCGAGGGCGAAACCTATTTCGAGAGGGAGACCATCGGTTACACAATACAGGGGCAGCCGCTCAACCTTTGGATGACCCAGACGTTTTTCACGGACGGCGATGGGCGGTACAAGGCGCTGGTATGCCTCAACGACATCACCGAGCGCAAGCGGGCGGAGGAGGCATTACGCGAAAGTGAGACGCGTTTTCGCAGTCTGATCGAAAATAGTTCCGATGAGATTTCGATTGTTTCCGCAGAGGGCTTGCTCTTGTACGAAAGCCCGTCGTCCAACCCCACGCTTGGTTATCCGCCGGGAACATACCTCGGCAAGGATCTGTTTCAATTGATTCATTCCGACGACCTGGAGCGCATCCGAAGCAAGTTTGATGGACTTGTGCGCGACCCAAGCCTGCATCCGCGTGAACGCTTCCGCCTGCGGCATCGCGATGGAACGTGGCGCTGGGTCGAAGCGGTTGGCACAAACCTGCTCGATGAGCCTTCCGTGCGCGGGGTCGTTGTCAACTATCACGATGTGACCGAACGCGTGAGGGCAGAGGAAACGCTGCGGCAGTCCCGCGAGGCGTATGAAGCCCTGGTCAACAGCATCGAAGGCATCGTCTGGGAGGCGGATGCGAACACCTTCGAATTCTCCTTCGTCAGCGAGCAGGCGGAACGGTTTCTGGGTTACCCCCTCGAACGATGGACCGGGGAACCGACCTTCTGGAAGGATCATATCCATCCCGACGATCAAAGTTGGGCGGTTGATTACTTCATTGCCCGCACACGCGAAATGATCCCGCACCAGTTCGAGTATCGCATGATCGCGGCAGATGGGGGGATTGTCTGGCTGCGAGACCTGGTCACCGTCATTGTGGAAAATGACCAGCCTGTAACACTGCGCGGCATCATGGTGAATATCACCGAGCGCAAGCAGGCCGAGGCGCAAGTGCAGAGGCAACTCCAAAGGCTGGAGGCTTTGCACCGCATTGATATGGCAATCGCTTCGGGCCTCGAAATGAACGTCAGCCTCGGGTTGTTGCTCGAACAAATCCTTTCGATTCTAAATGTGGACGCCGCCGTCATCCTTCTGCTCGAGCCGCATACGCACCTGCTGCGCTATGCGGCTGGGCGCGGCTTTCACTCCAACGCCATCCAACACA
>Ga0247727_10003180_pt1 | contig 36689 bp, 29 predicted proteins | sample WisWelCaveWW1625_FD_202498 | JGI IMG/M metagenome (GOLD analysis project Ga0247727, IMG submission 202498) | Biofilm microbial communities from Wishing Well Cave, Virginia, United States - WW16-25 | ecosystem: Environmental > Aquatic > Deep subsurface > Groundwater > Cave microbial mat | place...
TCATGATGACGGCGTTGACGACCATCGTCGGGCTTTTGCCCATGGCGCTCGGCACCGCGAAAGTCATCGGCATTTCTTACGCGCCGATGGGCCGCACCATGATGGGCGGCATGATCTCCGCGACCGCACTCACCCTGCTCGTCGTGCCGCTCGCGTACACGTACTTCGATGATTTGAGAGAGTGGTGGAAGCAAGTGTTGGCGTTGATGGTGGGGAAGAAGATGGAGTGAAGAAGATCGAGAATCGTGGATAGTGGATCGTAGGTCGTGGATGGTGTGACTCGCTTTAATAGCGTAAGTGAGAAATCGCGCTATTGACTTCAATACGCTGCGATTGAAACAACGAAGCCGCAGGAGGTAGTCTTCTGCGGCTTTTTATTTTGTCGAGAAAAATTGCTTGATTGTTTAATGCCGACTTCTATCTTGCGGACATGATGGAGTCGCGGTTGAGGGAGCAAGGTCGTGGAAAAGCAATTTCTTGATTATCTCGAAAACTCTCTTAATGATCGTTTTCGATGCGAGTTTGAAACTCACAAAGGCAAAGTTACGCAGATAAGCGTTGTGCAATACGAAACCCGTTTGCGCGGCCGGTGGGTTCCCGTGGTGCGCTACGACACTGCGCATGGATTTTTTCATCGGGACATTTATTTTTCTCGTGGAAGAAGACGCTTCAAGGAAATTGTTCATCATCCAAGCCTGGAAGAAGCTCTGACCTCCGCGATTCGAGACCTCAGACAAAACTGGCGAAAATATAAAACAGCATTTTTAGGAGAAGGCAATGGCGAAGAGAATGTCTAAAAAGGATAAAGAGATCCAGAAGCACATTGATCGCTGGGCGGATTTAATGGAGCGCATCATCAAACACCCCGAAATTGCAGACCGCATTCCCAACAAAGCGAACGTGATGTTCGGCGAAGGCGACGTGATTTTCATCAACGGCGAGCCGCGTTGGTACAGCGAGTTGGTGCGCGTCTCCAAGCCTCGCCGTAAAACTTCCGTTACCAAAATGAAGAAGGCGAAGCCGGTGAAGGCGACAAGGGTTGCAGCATGAGACGGCATATTCGCTATGAAGTTTACGTTCGCGCCAAGATAGCGGAGGCCGAGCAAGATATTCAACAAGGACGTTGGTCAACTCATGAGCAACTGATGGAGAGAATGTGGAGGAGAATTCATTCAAAATTCGATGGGCACGACGGGCGGAAGCAGTTCAATGAAACTACTTCAACTCTTAAGAGCGGTTAGGAATCTTGGTAAGCAAAAGTCCCCTTAATCACCGAAGGCCTCCTGTCGAGAATAAGGTTTGGCAGGGCCGCGTTTTTTCATCCGCGCAATCGCTTTCATATCTTCATATAGCGGCGTCTCCGGCTCGAGGTAAAAAAACTTCGGCTGCTCTCGCAATAGTCTGGTCATTTCATCGCGCACCGCTTGGCGAATAAACCGCTCCAAATCTTTTAAGCTAACGTTGACGGTAGCTGTTGCAGTGCGATTTGCCATATTGGTTCATTTCCTTTCAAGTTTTCCATTTTGAGTCTAACCAATTCACGATGAAGAATCAACCTTTGGTTTTGCCGCAATCTCCGATTATCTATCTCCGCTCCAAAACCGCACGCGCCAGCAACAACGCAATGATCGTCTTCGCGTCTTGAAATTTTCCTTCCTCGAGATGTTGATACGCCTCCGCTACCGGCATGCGCACGAGGCGGATGTTTTCATGTTCGCTTTTCTTGCCGCCGCCTTCCGAGATTTTCTCGCCTAACTTTCCCCCAAAAACCGACACCCTCTCCGCAGAGCTTCCGGGAGAGACATAAAACTCCGTGAGCAATTTCACCTCCTCGCACGCATAGCCGATTTCTTCGATGGTCTCGCGCTTCACCGCCTCGAGCGGAGTCTCGTTTTGATCAACCATACCCGCGACGATTTCCAGCATCCAGCCTTGATCGCGATGCTCATCAAAGTAAGGATAACGAAACTGCTCGATGAAAATCAGCTCGTGCGCGGCCTCATCATAAAGCAGAATCGCGGCTGCGGGTTCGCGGATGAAACTGAACTGCGCGACTTTCTCGCTCAAATGTCCGGCGAAGGTCTCGAATTGCAGCGTCGCTTTTTTGATCTTAAAAAAGCCGTCGAACACGACGCGCTCCTCGTGCAGAATGACCTGTCGCGGTTGTCGGCTCAAATCGAGCGCGCGCAAGCTTTGCGGTTTGGATTTCATGGCTTGACTCGGCTTTTCTTCGAGAAAGATCGTGTACGCGGAGAGCTGCAAGAAAAAGCAAAAGAGAAAGAATGCCATCGGCACCCAAAACGCGGTGCGCCAGGAATCCGGCGGCAGCATGAGCACGCTCACGGCGGCAATCGCCAGCGAGGAAATGAAATTGATGAGCAATGCTTCCAAATAAAAGAGATTGCCCTTTTTGCCGGCGCGCGGAATCGAATTGCTCTTCCATAAAAACGGGCTGCGCCCATCTTCGTCCGAAAGCCCGTCATTCACCAAAAAAAATTGTTTGATGCGATTCATCGCGGCGCAGCTATCACACCACGCTTGCCGCAGCCGCACGATTTTGAGGAAGTAAATCCAAGCCACGACGCAGAGGGTCACACAAATCGCTATCGTGATGTGATTTTTATAAGGCGAATAATACATGCCCTCCGTGCTATAAACCGCGCCAATCGCGGCCATCACCACGCCGGTGGCCAGCAGAAAGTAATTCACGAGCGTGTGACGGTCGTCCATGGCTTGCGCCATGGTCTCTTGCACGTATTCATATTCGCGCAAAACAATCTCGCGCAAGTCTTCCGAAATTCCGCCGCCGCGTTTTGTCGGCGTGAGCACGAGGTTTTGCGAAACCGGATGCCCGAACTTATAGTGCGAATAGCGCACGATGAAATAATACATGGCCGCGAAGTCGAGCAGCACGTGTTGCTTCAGCTCCGGCGCGATCCCGACGAAGTAGATAATGGCGAAGGCAATGAACGCTGGCGCGAGATAATAAAAGATGATTAAGCTCATCGATTCCTCCCATCCACCGGCGAAGACATGATTTTGATTTCGCCCTCGCTGTCAATCAGCGTGAAGTCTTCATACAAATTCACAGTCGGGCACACGTGGCGCGGCGAAATCAAAACATAGTCACCTATTTCGAATTTCTCTTCGGCGGGATGCTCCAACACCGTGTGCTCTTCGCTGACCGAAATGACTTTCATGTTCGGGTAGCTGAAGAGTTCCACTTTGCCGCTTTCCGCAGCCCAACGCTTGTGCCCCAAGTTCAATGTGATGCGATTGTCGCTGCCCACGTCCATAACCTGCGCGAGAATGAGCGCGGCGATTTCAAAGTTACCCGGCATCATCTTTTCGTAATTCGAATCCCACAAAATCCACGTGCCCGGCGAGACTTGCACGAGCGGCCCTTCTTTGACTTCGCGCACGAGAATTTCGAGATCGAGTTGAAACGTCGGCGAGCCGGCGACGATGATTCTCTCCACCGCTACTTTGCGCTGGTGAAAAGCTCGCAACAGGCCAAGCAGTTTCGTCATGGCGGCCTCGGTTTCGGCTTTTCTTTTTTCCACTTCCGGAAAATGAATGTGGCCGTCATAGCCGTGCAAGCCCGCAAACTTGAAGCAACGCGCTTGCGCCGCTTCCTCAAAAATTTTGAGCGCTTGCTCCGGCAGCATGCCCGTGCGGTGCATGCCGACGTCAACATCAAGAAAGTAATTCCAAGTCACGTGTTCGCTCTCCGCCACGCGCTTGAGAATTTGCGCATGCGCAAGTGATCCGATTTGCGCTTGAAAATTCACTTCCGCGTGCTGCTTTTGCAAACGCGCAAGCGCGAGCGCCTCGTGTTGAAGCAGAGGATATGCGATGAAGACGTTCTTCGCACCGGCTCGAATCGCCACTTCGACTTCGCGCATCGTCACTTTGAAATCGGTAATGCCCGCTTGCGCGAGCTCGCGCGTGAGAAACGTCGACTTATTGGTCTTCACGTGCGGGCAGAGATGGCGAAAGCCGGAGCCGGGGGCGATCCCTTCGAGATGCTGTTGCATGCGTTGAATGTTGCGCGCGAGGCGGTCTTGAAAGATCACGAGCCGCGGCGTGGCAAGCCGCGCAGGTTCATTGATGCGGTAAGGAGCTTGGGTATTCAAATGAAAGAGCGGCATAGAAGAGTGTTTTGAGATTGAAGGTGAGGAGCTTTTTGCGTGTGAAATCTTTGCCGGGTCAGCGAAAACTTTTCGCACACGGCAATGAATTTCCAGGGTAATGAAGCTTCAAAAAAATATTTCTGTGAGAGTTCCCAATTTGCCGGCGGAGCGTTTCTCCGCCGGGTTTGTTAATGTGAAGATATAAATCTCCCGCCCGATTGCAAGGATTTCCATTTTTGTAAGTCGGGCTTTCAATTTTGCTATGCGCGTGTGACACTCGTTCGTGCAAGCCGTTTCGCATGAAGATGAAAACCGCACCCACATTGACGATTCAAGCATGCGCTCAAACGGTTCTCCGAAATCTCCGCTGGTATCGTTCTTGCCAAGAAGATTCTCGGCAACGGAGTACAAAGACCTCGACAGATTCGCGGCGTAATATTTTTGAAACGGATTTCACGCATGACCGCAGGAAGATCGCGCCTCTTTAGGATGAAGCAGCTCGAGCGCATCGCCATTCTTGCAAGTCTCTTCGGCGCTTTCTCACCTTACAATACGCTCGCACAGCGGCAGGTTTTGCTGAACCCCGCAGACCATTCGGATTTTTGGTTGAGTAGCCTCAACCCGGCGGCCATGTCGTTTTGTTATAGCCGTTTGATCGCGGGCACGGAGATTCTGCACGCGGCGTTCGTCCCGGATCGCGCGTTCGGTTTGAATGAGCATCGTTTGCACCTCACTTTCCCTTACTGGCTCCCGCTCGATCTCGCTTTCGGTTTCGATTTGCGCTCTTTCAATGCGCCGATCTATTCCGAAATCGCAGCCGATCTTTTATTCAGCAAAAAAATTTTTTCGCGGCTCTCCTTGGGAATGAAACTCGGACTCGAAGGCCGCTCGTTCGATCGCAGCCAATTCAACCTCGTTGATCCGAACGATCCGTTGTTGCAAGGCAAGAGCTTGCGACGCAATACGCCGAATCTCGGGCTTGGAATTTATTGGAGCGCGGGCGCATTCACTGCGGGCGCGAGCCTCAATCATCTTAATCAAGCCAATCTTGCTTTTGGAGCGAAAGCTCTGCAGCCGCGTTTCATGGCGCTAGGCCTGTCTTATGACTTCGTTTTTTTTTTCACCGAGCCTGACTTGGAACGATGACGGCCTGCAACAACTGTTTGGCATGAACTTGACCGCGAATGTTTCAAAGCTTGCGGCCGTGCGCTTGGGTTATGAACGCTCGGGCCCGGTGCGCTTGGAAACGCAATTTCATTTCCATCGCAATGCCAAGTTTGGTTATGGCGTGAATTTTCCTTCGGGTGAAATCGCAGCGGCTTCGAACGGTACGCACGCTCTGGCTTATGAACACGTGCTCGGCCGCGAGCCTGAAATCGGCGCGCCATTGCTCGTGCTCTCGACCAACCGCATGAACATCACGGTCGAGCGACATAAGAGAATCGCAGAAGACGGAGTTCCGCTGAAAACTTTAAGCGCGTTGCCGGGCTTATCCGCAGAATATGTTGATCCCTCCGAGCAACTCGGCAATCTTGTCGTTGTGCCTTTGGTTGGAATCGCTGAACAAGTTTCCCAACAACATGTGCGCGAGTTTTATGACGAGCTGAGTCAAAGCGCGGCGTTCTTATTGCAAGAGCATCCGCAGAGCCAGGTTGCGATTCGCGTTGCGAACGGCGAGAGCGATGCAGGCCGGGCGTTCGAAAAAATGTTACGGCAGGAAATTAACGGCAGTAAAGCGCGCGTGCTACTGGGTTATCATAAACCGCAAGGCGCGGTTTCGTTAGAGGGTTTTCGCTCCGGCAAAACGGCGATTGCTGAACACGCGCCTAAGTTGTCGCACGAGAAAGTCGTGATCGACATCATCGTGTCCACGCAACACCGCCATGTAAAAGAGTGGCAACTCGACATTCTCGCGCCGAGCGGGATACCTGTTAAAAGTTTTCGCGGCACGAACACATTGCCCATTTCGTTGGAATGGAATTGGCACAATGAAGCCGGACAGTTGGCGCCCGCCGGGCAATATCGCTGCGCGCTCAACATGAAAAGCAAAGCCGGAAAAAAATATTCTACCGGGGCAAATGTTGAAGTCACGCTCACGCGGCGCGAGGTGACGCTGCGCTTCACGAAGAAGCCGAACACGGCCGTGCAACAAAGCGCTCGCACGGAAGCGGGAATCAGATAGAGCAGCGCTTTGCTTCGAAAGAAGAAAAAGTTGATATACAATGTCCCTTAAGAAAAATTCAATGTGGATGAACCGTCACCAAAAAGAAAAGCGCACCCAAAGACGCAGAGACGCAAAGAACCCACAGAGGCCTTTCTTTGCGAATCTTTGCGCCTTTGCGTGAAAGCTTTTGTTTATGTGTGTCGCGGATTAAAACTTTTTTTATGGCATCACTCCTCTTCGCTTCCTGTTGTGGCGCCCAGGCCGGTTATGCTCAAAGTAACGCGCCGGTTCTTTTAACGATCCAAAGGCCGGAAGGCCGTTTGCTCCCAGGCGATATTATTCGCTTATCGTTCTACATCGGCTCACCCTCGCAACCGATCACAGGATTGTTCGGTTTGAGTTTTGAATTGCGCTACACGGCGAAACAATATGTGCGGCCGCTCACGCCCGATCAAGTGACTTCAGGTCCGTTCTTGGAGCCGAATACTTATAACTTTGCGCGGCACGAACCCGCGCGCAATTTGGTGTCGCTGGCAGTGAGCCGCAAACTCGGAGCGGCGGGACAATACGGCTACGGCGAGATATTGATTTACTCTTTCCAAGTCTCGCAAGATGCGCCGCTCGGAACGCAAATCTGTTTCTCTTTGAATAATGTTTCTGCGAATGACTCCACAGGCGCGGCTCTTCCTGTTGTTGCCGGGCCGCAGTTGTGTTTGCAAGTTTCCGAATTGACCGTTGTGGTGCTGCCGAATCCGTTCACGCCGAATGAAGACGGCAGCAACGATCGAGTCGAGTTCAAACGCGAGGGCGGCATTCCGCCGGAATGGAGGATCCTCATCATGGATCGTGAAGGCCGCGCCGTGCGCCGCCTCGGCAACGGCGAAACCCAATGGAACGGCCGCGATCAACAACAGCGCGAAGCTTTGCCCGGAGTTTATTTGTATATGATTCAAAACGGAGAAGGCGTGGTAAAACGCGGCGTGCTCGGTTTGGTGCGCTAACGAATCGACGGAGTGCAAGCTTCAGCTTGTGAACTAAAACCGCCATGCTGCCAAACTGAAGTTTGATACTCCACTAAAAGCTATTACAAACTGAACCTGTTCACAGGAAGTGATGTCGTATGAAAAACTACTCAACACGAGTGCAATCGATTTTCTTGACGCGCGAATCGCAGGTGCAGCCGATTTCTTCCACCCGGCAATCGCGCGTACAACCGATTTCTTCTGTCCGCCAATCGCAGGCGCAACAGCTTAATTCAACGCGCCAATCCCGTTTGCTCTCCATCCTGTTGGTGCTGTTTAGTGTGGCCATTGCGACGTTCCTCGCTCTAACGCTTGTGGCGATGGCGCACGGCCAAACGTTGCAGGACAACGCGAGCACTGCGACACTCACGCTGCAATATCCGCAAGTAGAAGCCTCGCAATTTCCGCGCATTGTTTCATACGTGACCGTTGCCGATAGCGTGAGCGCGACAATCGGCGGCCTCACGGAGAATCATTTCATCGTGGCCGAAGACGGCGTGCGCGAGCTGCCCGTCATCGTCGAAGAAATAACCGACGAGTCGGAAGGCGTGAGTATTGTGCTCGCCATGGATCGCAGCGGCAGTATTGAAGAGGAACTGCCGAAGGCGCGGGCCGCGGCGAGCGCTTTCGTGAATCTCATGGGCGTACACGATCAAGCCGCGCTTGTGAGTTTTTCCAGCGACGTGCGCCTCGATCAAGCTTTCACGCAGGACCGCGCGTTACTGAACGGCGCGATCAACGCGCTCGCGGCCACGGGCGGAACCGCGATTTATGACGCCGCCATTTTCAGCGCGGATTTACTGCTCAATACGCCGGGCCGCAAGGCGATCATCATTATGACCGATGGGCAAGACAAGGATAGCGACGCCACGCTCGAACAGGCCTTGCAGCGTTTCGCCGGCGCGAGCATCCCGATTTTTGCCATCGGCCTCGGCATGGAAGTTTCAGAAGCGAATTTACGCACGCTCGCGGAGAGCAGCGGCGGGCGTTATTACCTCAGCCCGACTTCGAATCAATTGGAGGAAGTTTATAGAGCAATTGCGACGCTGTTGCACCACTCCTATCGCATTACATACACGACGCACAATCCCACCACCGACGGCACGTTGCGCCGCGCGCGCATCGAGGTGAACTATGAAGCTGCAACGGCCTTTGCTCATAATACTTATCGCGCGCCTGATCACGTTCCGATTATTGCCCCAATCACGCAGCAGGCGCTCGCGCCGGAACAAGACTTTCAAATACTAGTAGAAATTCCGGCCGCGAGCAAATACATATACAGTCTTTTTGATTTACAATTCGTGTTGACCTATGACAAAAGATATGTGCGCGTGCAGACGCCTTCTAATACAAACGTTCTGCCTTTGACTTTTTTCGGTTCGCAAGCCGAGTTTACTTTCACAACCAGTGTTGATACAAGTATCGGTCGAATCTCGTTTCGCTTCAAACGCAACGCGGGTCTCGCTCCGGTGGAAGGCCGCGGCGCGTTCGTGCAAATCAATTTTCGCGCGCTCGCGAGTTTGCCGGACAGCGCGAGTTTGAATTTCAACCTCGTCAATCTCGCAGCGAAAGACAAAAACAATTGGCCCGTAGCCATGCAAGCAGTGAACTTGACTCTGCAAAGCTCGGGCATGATCGTATGGCCCGGCGACACCAACAACAATGGCGTGGTCGAATTGACGGACGTTACTATGCTCGGTTTGCACTGGGAAATTGCCGGGCCGAAACGTTTAGGCGCTGGAAATCAAAACGCCTGGCAGCCGCAGCTCGCCAAAAAATTTGTAAAGGTCATGGCCACGCACGCGGACGCGAACGGCAGCGGCAGAATCGACGAACGCGATTTGTTTCCCATCGGCTTGAATTGGCGCAAAACGAAAAACGCCTCCACGCCAAAAACTAAATCTTTCACAGCGCCCGACGGCTTGGTGAAAATGGTTTTATTGGAAAGCACCTCACAAACGCACCGGCTTCAGCTTCACTTTCAAAATATAAATCACGCCGATCTGGCGGGCATGTCGTTTCGTATGAATTATCCCCAAGAGCACGTCAGCATTCTTGAAGCTCAAATCGGCAAGGCCTGGGGCAGCGCGCCGCTGATGATCAAGCACGATGATCAGAACGCAGGCGCGTTCGCCATGGGCTTGATGATTCCGGCAGGTGAATTTATTCTCGCCAGTGAAGGAACGCTGGTGGAACTTTTCATACACGCGGAAGAACAACCGCATCAGGAGGATTTCATGTTCAACGAGTTTGTCGTCGTTTCACCCAGCGGTGAGTTGCGCGAGTTGAGTGTGGAGCAGGACGGTTCCGGACGCGTCAGCGCAATTCCACGCGAATTGATTTTGCACCCGGCTTATCCCAATCCGTTTCGTCTCGATGACGTTTCGACCTTGCAAACCGGCATGAAGATTCAATACGATTTGCCGGAGAACGCCGCGGTCAGCGTCGCGATTTATAACACGACAGGCCAACGCGTGCGTTTGATTACAGCCACGCTGAATGAAAGCGGGCGCCACTATCTGCACTGGGAAGGTTTGAACGACATGGGCCGCCACGTGAGTAGCGGTTTGTATTTGGTGAAAGTGGAAGCCGCAGGTGAAAGCGGCCGCGCGTATCAATCCACGCAAAAGGCAACAGTTGTGAGGTAAGGAGCCAAAAAAGATAAAGAGCCAAAGAGCCAAGAAAAGTTTTCTCGTTCCCAATCTCCAGATTGGGAACGCAAGTGCGCGAGAAACTCCGTTTCGATGAGTTGAGGCCACGACGACGAAACAGAACTTCTTGAGCAAGCATGCTCTCAAACAGAGTTTGAGAACGAGAAACAAACAAATGAAATTCGGCAGGTACGCCAAACCATTCAAGGAGTGAATACATGGAATTAAATTTTTGGGAGACGGTGCGCAGTAGCCCCTCGTTCATCGTCATCTTCCTCTGCTCGCTGGTATCCACGGCGTTCATCGTCGAACGCTTCCTCTTCTTTCGCCATTCCAAATTCGATTCAGATGGCTTCATGACTTCCCTGTATCAAACGTTGCGCGAATCCGGTTTGCGCCAGGCAGTGGAAATGTGCAAGAGCTACAGTGCTCCGCTCGTGACCGTTGTGCGCAGCGGCCTGCAAAACGCAAAGCTCGGTGAAAAGGGTTTGACCGATTTGATGGAAGCCACGACTTTGAAAGAAAAGTTGAAGCTCGAAAAATATCTGAACATTCTGGGCACGATGGGCAACATTGCGCCGTTTATCGGATTGCTCGGCACGGTCGTTGGCATCATTCGCGCCTTTCATGACCTCTCGGTTTCCGGCTCCGGCGGACCGTCCGTGGTGGCGGCAGGTATTGCTGAAGCATTGATTACGACCGCAGCCGGTTTGGTCGTGGCGATTCCCTCGGTGGTGGCTTACAATTATTTCCAGCGCCGCATCGGCACCATCATGTCCGAGATCGAGGCCGCAATGAAAATGATGCACGTCTATCTGCTGCTGCCCAAGCCGAACGAACAAGTCGAGGAGCGGCACTTTCGCTCGCACGGTCAACTACGGCCAAGCGCTCGTCGCGCAACGAACGGCGCGGTCTGTGGCAACGTCGATCACATCGACCAGGCGGAGTTTGGATACTGAAGCACGCAACATGGGCGAGTTACAATCAAAAAGCTTTGAGTTTGAATTGCAACGAATGAACCGGCATCAAATAAAAGCCGCAAACTGAAAAGCTTTTCCCGCGTGCGTTTTTGATCCGTGTAGGGTAAAAAATAGATTCTCAATGATCAAAACTTTGTGCCTTTGTGGTGATGAATCGCTCAGGTCAAGTACATGGGTTGCGGCATGAAGCAATCCTCTTTAGTAGAGGCAGAAATACGCGAAGCACCAATAGAGCCTAACGCTCCGGTCTTTCGCCCGAAGCGGCGCACCGATCGCTTTGAATTGTCTTTTGTCGAGCTTCCGCGCTTGCGTGCTTGGCCGCGTTTTCGCATCTCGTTCGGCGTCACGATTCTCGTTCACGTTTTGATGATCGCATTCTTGCTCCTCATGCCTTCGCCCCACAAAAGCGAGGTGGAGGAGATTATCGAAATCACGTTTGACGATGAAAAGGAAAAACTCTTGCAACCGCGCATAGATCGCATTGTCCGCCCAAAGCCTCTTCAAGAAAAACCCAAACTAGTCGCGCAAGAAGAAAAAAACATACCGCAAGAACTTGGACGCAGCAGCCCGACGAGCGAGGAGCGCGGCTCGCAAAACAATCTCATCACCAGAATGCGCGAGACTAATCCGAACGCAGGCGGCTCGAGCTTATCTGACAACAAAGAGATCGACATTGCCGGCGCGATTGGCGCACTCAATCCCAATCGGCCTCCGGCGCGTGGCGCGGGCAGCCGATCTCGTGCAGGCGCGTTTGCAGGCGGCGGCTCGCAAATAAAAATTGAGAGTGGCACGAGGCGCGATTATGAAGCGACGGATCTGACAGGCGATTTTACCTCCAATGCCATTGCTGTAGCGAGCGTGTTTCGCAATCGCTCCGGCCCTCCCGGTAACGGTTTGGGAAAGAGCAACGACGGCGTCGGCGTTGATATTGGCGAAAGCATGGGCGCGGGCATCAGTGATCGCGAGGGTCAAGGCGGACTCTACGGCGCAGAAGGTGGCGGCCCCGGTTTGGGCAGCGATGGCTACGGGCGGCGAACCGGCCGCGGCGCAGGCAACGGTATTGGTGATGGCATCGGCAACGGCACTGAAATCGGTATCGCTGTGGGGCTTGGCGGAGATGGCGGCGCGATGAGCATGCACGATCTCATCACCTGGATGAAAGCACATCCCGGCGCGCTTCCCAAGCTCGTGCAATATGACATGGAGCACAAGTCCGGCGATCTTTCTTCAGCGGTCTCGTTCACGATGAACGGCAAGAAGTATGAGCTTTTTCTCTCCTGCAACGAGTCGGATATGCTGTTGCGCATTTGTTTGATCGAAGATGGGAAGTTCACAATGCTGAAGGACAACGGCATTAAAGAAACGAGCAACTTTCTCGCGATGGGCGACGTTGTCCGTGCGGGCGCTGCGATTCAATCTCTCATCACTTCACGCCAAGCGCCTGGTGAAATTGCACAACAGTTTTATGGCATCTTTTGGAAGTGGTGGGAAGGCGCAAAGCGGTGAAGAAGCATTGCAAATTTTAGATTGAAAATTTGCAATTTAAAATTTTCAATAAAGGATCGTTGCACCATCATGGATGAAGGGCGTTTCATGCAACGCAGTTTAAATTGGTTCCTATTGACGCTCACGCTCGCGGCATTCGCTCTCGTGGCTTGCGGCGGTGCGAAGAAGAGCACACGTTTCGCCAAACGCGCGCTTCCGCCCGGCTTGGATAGCAGCACGGTAGCGCGCGAACAAATTTGGCGAGCAAAACTTCGTCTCTGCCCAACGTGAAAAAGAAGCGACGAAGAATGCTGAGATCGGCAAAGCGCGCTTAAAAAAAGTGGACGAGTTCTCGGCGTACCTTGAAAAATCCGAGAACGGCAACGCCGCACTTTCATCAACACAAAAAGCCGAATTTGATCGCGCAGCGAACGCCGGCGCGCAAAGCTTGAGTAAATGGAAAACCGTAGCGGGCAACGGCCAGCCGAACAATGCACCTCTCGCAGCCAAAAATTATTGTCTGGAAGCACAAAAATTTTTGGAAGAGGCCATGCTCATCAATCCGTTCGACAAAAGCGTGCGCATGATGCTGGCCGCCACTTATTATAATTTGCAGTATCTCTTTGGCCAGGAAAAGAATTACGCCAAAGCCGTTGAGATTTTGGAGCGCCTCGTGCGTTTGGAAAAAGGCGAGCATGCTGTGTATCGCTTGCTCGCAGAAAACTATTTAGAGTTGAAAGAATATCAACAAGCTCTCGCCAATTACCGCCGCGCGGAAGAAGTCATGCGCAAGCTCGCGTTCATGACTCCGCCGGATACCGCGGTGCTCTTCTATTATAACTTCGGACAGGGCGATGCCTTGGCGCGCTTGCACGAGGCCTCGAGCGCGTTGAAAGTTTTCGAAGCAGCACGGCCCTTTGCGAAGAACTCCCAAGACCAACAGGATTTGGAAAATTATCTCAAGTGGATCAACTGGGATGGCGGCAATACCCGTGCGACGGAGCAATGGGATAAAATTTTAGCATTGGAAACCGCGAAGCAGTATGCGCAAGTCGCTTCCGCTTGCCAAAAACTTTTGCCCGCTTTGAAAACGCCGAAGGCCAAGCTCGCAGTTTCGCACCAGCTGGCCATCATGGAGTTCGAGTATTTGAAGAAGCAGAGCATTGCGATTGATCGTATGCAACAAGCCTTCGAGGCGATACCTTCGGTTGAGAAAGAAGCGCAAAGAGAAGAGGAAACGAAGGCTTATTTGAATACCTACGGCGCGATGCTCTATCGCATGGGCATTGATGCGCGCAAGCAGGACCAAAAGAAAGTGAGCCTCGCTTATTTCACCAAAGCCGCTTCGTTCAAATGGGATAACGTTGCGCGCGCGGGTTTGGAGCTATTGCCGCTCGTGTGGAACTCGCCGCAGGAGTCGATCAAATACGGCAAGCTCGCACTCGCCTCGAGCAGCGCGCTCACGCCGGAGGAGAATTGCCAGGTGATGTCGCTCATGATCAAAGCCTACAAAAGCGCGGGCCAATTCGATGACGCGCGCGCTCTTTTTGAAGATTGGAAGAAATGCCAGGGTGAGAACCATGCGCAAAATTAAAGCCGGTCTGAGAGCAACCCTTGCGAAGGTTACCAACTTTCGCAAGGTTAAAATCAGTTTGGCAGTAATCGGTTTTCAGTTATCAATGGCGGCCAGCCTTTTTGCACAAACGCCGCAGAGTGTGGAAATCGATCAAGAACTCGTGCGCTACGCAGTGGTGCGCGATCCCAAGCTGGTGAGATTTTTTGTGGATGATTTTCTCATCACCGAATCGAACGTGGAGAGGCTGACGATCTACGACCTCGTGGGCGACGGTTTCGGCGAAGGCGATCAAGTGCGCACCCACCCCAGCGGAAAAATTTATATGATTTCACCGGGCAAGAAAGCCCAAGCGCTCATGAACAATTGGCGCTTCGGCGACAATATCAAATTCACCGCGAACGCTTCGGACTCGCCAGAGTTGTTCGAAAGCGCGCCGGATTCGGTGCGCGCGCTCGGCGGCATCTTCGCGGGCTTGCTGCACGGCATGCGGCGCAACTACAAAGGCATGCCCATGAAAATATCGCTCGAACAAAACGACGACGTGACCGCGATTGAAATGTGGGGCTATGACAAACGTTTGCTCAAGTACGCGCCGCCGCCCGTCGAAAACAAAGAAGTCGTCAAGCCGGTTTACAACTTGATCTATTTGGAAAAGACGATTGCAGACACGGTGTATTACGGGCCGAGGCAGTCAATGAAGACGGAGCGGTGAGTTGAATCTCGTAATTTCAACTTCGAGTGAGCCCTTCTCCGGCTGTCATTCTGAAAGAATCTTTTTCAGCGCTTGGGAGAAGGCTCAAATGGACTTCAATCCCAGCGCTGAAAAAGTTTCCTTCTGAATGACATCATTTGTTTGATGCCCGCATCGGCTACTGCTGCTTCAAATGCTCTTCCAACATCCGCACGAATTTGGGGCGATTGCGCTCAAGAGCCGCTTCGTCACTTTCACTATCGGCGTGAAGGCGTTGCACCCAATAAATTTCCTCCAAGCTCTCCGGCCAAACGATGATATAATTTTCTTCCGTCTTGAAAACTTTGCCGTTGGTTTCGACCAACTCAATGTCGTCGTGAATTTCAAGCACGAGGATGCGCTCGCCATTGGCAATCACGTCTTCGATTGTGCCGTCTTCCGGCAAGGCCTCGGTGCGAATGTTGATCTTGCCATTCTCAATGTAAACGTGGCGCTTCTTGATGATCATTCCTTCTTCAATTTCTTCCTCCGCGCCTTCTCCTTTCTCCAATTTAACTAGTTCTGCAAAGTCTTCTTTCAGATCTTTTTCGCCACCCGCACTGCTTGAAACGTCGTAATAAAGAATGGTGACTAGCGCTTGCTCGGGTTCGGCGGTTTTGGAATTTCTTCCGAGGAAGCGCACTCGCGTCTCTATTTTTTCCGGGAACAAGCAGCCGCTTATTCCAAACAACAACAGCAGGGCGATAAAATACTTCATAGTTTTCATCGGACCTCCTACGGCTTATCGAAGCCTTGTTAGTGTTCGATCAATCCTTCGGTTTCACTAAATCCGCTAAAGTAACTTCCGCGCCGGTCGGCAGCTTTTGCGCTTCGCGCAAGAGCACGTCCGGATCGGATTCGCGGCTGCGTTTGCGCGGCGCGGGGCGATAACCTCGCGCGGTAATCACGCCCAAGATTTTTGCGGAACTATAGACCTCCTCACTCTTAGGCTCGCGGCCGGCCACGATTGTAAAAAGCCGGCGCAATCCTATCTGAAGCCTTCCATCACGCTCACCTTTTTTGAGCAAATCTGTTAAAGCAGTTTTGACCAGTTCCGCAGGCACCGGCTCGTGCAAGAGCAGCGCGCGAGTTTCTTTTTGCAGCAAGCCGTAATACAGTTTATCCCAGGCGCGCGCTTGCAAAAGTGGCGCAAGCTTGATAGCGGGCTTGCCGCCTTGTTCAAACGGCTGATACCAAATTGCGAGCGCGCACACGAGCACGGCCGTTGCAAATGTCGCCCAAGCATAACGCGAGCGCGGTTGGAAGAACAAGCGGAGGGCGCTCATCACTCGCGTCCAATAGCGTGTTTGTGGCGCCGCAATGTTGGTCATAACCTCTTGCGAGAAACCGCGCAAAGCATGGTCGGGAACAAGTGGAGCAGGCAGGCTTTGCATTTGGCGTGCGAGTTGGCGATAAGCTTCAACTTCCTTACGGCAACGTTCGCAGTGCGACACGTGCGCCGCGACTCGTGCTGTTTCGCGCGCGTCCAAATCGTCGTTTGCGAATAACGAAAGAAGAGGCTCGAAGGAGTGACAAGTGAGCATGGTTGCTTCTCGGCGATGATTTTATCGATACTAAGATTTGTTTCCAGTGCGAGGGAAGGTTCTTGCAGAATGACAGTCTGGGCGGCTCGCTCGATAAAAGTGCGCTAGCGTGTTTATTATTCTTGCTCGAGCAGCCACTGCTGCATTTTCTGCTTGACCTTCTTGCGCGCCAAGTGCAAATTGCCGAGCACATTATTCTGCGGGCACGAAAGAATTTCCGCGGTCTCGGCAACGGAATAGCCTTCGACCTCGCGCAAGATCAGCGTGGCTTTCTGTTTGGGATGAAGCGCATTGATGCACTGCCAAAGCCGCATGTGCGTCTCGTTATTTTCAAGCTGCTGTTGCGGATTCGAGCCGTGTTGCGCAAAGAGCGTTTCATCAAATTCCACGCGCGGCTCTTGCTTGCCGCGCCGGCGCAGATGATCGATGCAAAGATTGACGAGCACACGACGCAGGTAATAAGCAGGCTCGCGGCCCGCTTCCAAACGTTGCCGATGATGCCACAGCCGCACGAACGCCGTTTGCGCGAGGTCTTTTGCGTCTTCTAAATTGCCGACCAAGCGCAACGCCAAACTCAGCAACGGACGTTGTTGCTGCTCGAGCAATTCGGCAAACTCACGTTCGTTCAACGCTTGTGTTTCAGAACGAAATATCGAGCTTAAAAATGGCATCCGGTTTTTCCTTCTCTCCTCGGCTTAATCGGCATTTTATAATACGAAGTTTTGTGTGGAATATTAAGTGAAGGGCGAAAGATTTTACCGCGAATGAACGCGAATGGACGCCAATTTTTTGCTTCGCATTTATTCGCGTCAATTTGCGGTGAGGGCTTGTTCGGTTGCGGCCCGTCCACCGGATGCTGACCATCAACCGGAGCGAGTATGAATTTTTTTTTAATATCGTTGAGCGCAATCGCCGTGCTGCTCTTTAGTTCTTTCGCGCCCTTGCAATCACAAATCCCCGGCACGGATATTTTCGTTTTGGATTTCAAGCTCAAAGACGGGCGGCTGCAACCGGGCGTACCGCGCAATATCACCAAACGCGCGGGCTACGATAATCAACCGCACTTTTTGCCGAACGGCAAAAGTTTGCTCTTCACTTCGATACGCGAAGACGGGCAGGCGGATATTTACAAGTGCGATCTCGCCGATTATTCCATCTCGCAATTAACCCGGACCACTGAGAGTGAGTTTTCTGCCAACGCGATGCCCGACGGCAAACACTTCTCCGTCGTGCGCGTGGAGAAAGACTCTTCGCAACGTTTGTGGAAATTTCCATTGGCCGGCGGCGCGCCGAGTTTGGTTTTGGAAAAGGTGAAGCCGGTGGGCTACCATGCTTGGATCAATGCGAACACGATCGCATTGTATGTCTTGGGAACTCCGAGCGTTTTGCAAGTTGCCGAGGTGAGCGCCGGGCAGGCCAAGATTGTGGGCGGAAATATCGGGCGTTCGTTGCACAAAATACCTCAGCGTGAAGCGTTCAGTTTTGTCCACAAGATCAACGAGGAGATGTGGATCATTAAAGTCTTTGACCTCAAAGCCTCTAAAACGAAAATACTCTTCAAAGCCGTGGAAGGCAGCGAAGATTGCGCCTGGACGCCGGACGGCTTGCTTCTGATGGGCAGCGGTTCGAAGCTTTATCAACGTTACCCCGAGCGCAACCAAGAGTGGATCGAGATTGCAGATTTCAGCAGCGCAGGCGTGCGCAACCTCACCCGCTTGGCCGTCAGCCCGAAGGGGAATCGCATTGCAGTGGTTTCGGCTGATCAAAATCATAGCAATTGAATCTACTCTCCAACGAATAGATGAAGCTCAAAGGATGAAAAGCAAACAGCTCTATGCGGATTAGAGGATCAAACTCAGAATAAAATTCTGAAAGTTTATGGCAGAATAATTTGCCGGCAGAATGATTTGAAATCATTCTGCCGGCAAATTATCCTGCCAAAGTTTTTTTTCGGCGACACTCGGTGGCTTCGGCGCATTTCGTCGGAAAAGCTCTGCCGCCGAGTAACACCGAAGACGCCGAGTTTCGCCGAATTGCTTTTTGCTGCTTCACAGCTTTGATTTGCAGCCCGTCTGCAAATCGGGATAGCCGTTGGCGGTAAAATGTTTTGATTTTCTCATCTGTTTAAGTGAGGAGAGCGAGCCTTGTCAGAGCACATTCCGGTTTATCGAGATGACCGCGTCATCATTGCGCGCGACGAGCACGGTGTGCCGCACGTGCGAGCCCAACAGGAAGCCGATCTTTATTGGGGCCTCGGCTATTGCCATGCACTGGATCGCGGCCTGCAACTATTGCTCATGCGCATTTTGGGCAGAGGCCAGGCGTGCGAGCATCTCGACGACAGCAAAGAGATGCTCGCGATCGACACGTTTTTTCGCCGCATGAATTGGCATGGCGGGCTTGAGCAAGAAGCGGATAAACTCTCTGCCGAAGCGCGGCAATTCTGCGCCTCTTACTGCGCCGGCCTCAATCATTATCTTTCAAATAAAACGCCGTGGGAATTCAAGCTGCTCGGTTATGAGCCCGAGCCTTGGCAGCTCGGCGACATTATTATGCTCTCGCGCATGACCGGTTATCTCACGCTCGCGCAATCGCAGGCCGAGCTGGAGCGTTTGTTTATCGAGATGGCGCAAGCGGGAGTGGATCGCGCGCGGTTGGAAGAGCTTTTCCCCGGCATACTCGATGGCTGCGATGAAGATTTGCTCAAGCAGGTGAAGTTGAGCGAGCGTATCGTGCCCGCGAGCGTGAAGTGGAACAGCGCGCTGCCGCGTTTAATGGCCTCGAACAATTGGGTCGTGTCCGGTGAGCGCACGGCTTCCAGCAAAGCCATGCTGGCGAACGATCCGCATTTGGAAACGAATCGATTGCCGAACGTGTGGTATGAAATCGTTTTGAAGTGTGGCGAACGCTACGCGATGGGCGCGACCATGCCCGGCTTGCCTGCAATGCTCATCGGTCGAACGAACGATCTCGCGTGGGGCGCGACCTACACGTTCATGGACGCGATTGATTCGTGGATCGAGCGCTGCAAAGACGGCAAGTATCGTTACGATGACAAAACCTGGCGCGCGTTTCAAATGCGCAAAGAAATCATCACCCGCAAAAAGCAGGAGCCGGTTGAAATTACTTTTTATGAAAACGAGCATGGCGTGCTCGAAGGCAATCCGTTCGAAGAGGGTTTTTATCTCACCACGCGCTGGGCGCCGGCGCAATTCGGCGCGAAGTCCATCGAGCAAGCTTTCAAAATGTGGCGCGCGGCGAATGTGGAAGAAGGCATGGATTGCCTCGGCCAAATCGAGTCTGCGTTCAACTGGGCGCTCGCGGATCGTCACGGCAACATCGGCTATCAAATGTCGGGCTTGCTGCCCAACCGCCGCGTCGGTGTTTCCGGCTTTGTGCCTTTGCTAGGATGGAAACGCGAGAATGATTGGCAGGGCTTTGTTGACCACAAAGATTTGCCGCGCTGTTTGAATCCCGAAGCGGGATATTTTGTCACCGCGAATAACGATCTCAATGAATGGGGCAATGTGAAACCGATCAACAACTCGATGGGTTCCTATCGCGCCGATCGCATCGCGCAGCTTTTGGAAGAGCGCGAAAAGCTCTCGCTTGCAGATCTGCAGCGCATTCATTACGACGTCTATTCGCTGCAAGCCGAGGCGTTCATGAAAATTCTGCGGCCGCTCCTGCCCGATACTTCGCAGGGAAAAATTTTGCGCGATTGGGATTTGCGTTACGAGCCGGAATCGCAAGGCGCGTTTTTATTCGAGCAAGTCTATCGCGGCCTCTTACTGAAAATTTTTGGTGAAGACGGCATCGGGCAAGAGGCCACGAGCTTTCTCATGAAAGAATCCGGTATCTTCATCGACTTCTACAACAATTTCGACCGCGTGCTGCTTGCCGAAGAGTCGGTTTGGTTTCGTGGAGAAAAACGCGACGAGCTTTATCGCCGTGTCGTTGCGGCGGCGTTGCAAGTGAAGCCGCGTGTTTGGGGCAAGAGCCAGCAGTTGCCATTGACGCACATTCTCTTCGGCAACCGCATGCCCAAAATGTTCGGCTTTGATCGCGGCCCGATCACATTGCGCGGCGGTCGCGCGACCCCGCATCAAGGCCAAATCTATCGCGGCGCGGGAAGAGTAACGAGCTTCACGCCTTCGTTTCGCATGGTGACGGACTTCGCGCGTGACGAGCTGCACACGAACCTCGCCGGCGGCCCATCGGATCGCCGCTTCTCGACGTGGTATTGTTCTGATTTGGAGAACTGGCTGACGGGAAAATACAAAGCGCTGAAAAATTTTTAAAAAAGTTCTTGACAATTTCAGCGGATGGTTTATATTGCCCGCGCATTGGTTTGGACAACCAACTATTTCTCTCTCTTGCGCGTTTAGATTTCCCTCCTTATGACGCATTTAGGATCAGGATCCATGTTATGCAGGTTAGGCATGGCAGCTTCATTAGTGGAAATGCCAAAGTCGTCCGCAACATCAATCGCGCTGTCATCCTAAATCTGATTCGTGAAAAGCAGCCCATTTCTCGGATTGAAATCGCCCACGTAAGCGGTTTGAACAAAAGCACGGTTTCCAGCATCGTCACGGGCCTTCTTGAAGAAGGCCTGCTGTATGAAGTAGTGGAGCCGAATCAAAACGTCGGGCGCAATCCCATCAACTTGTTTCTCAAGCTCGGCGCTCATTTCGTCGGCGCGATCAATATCGATGCTCCGGTTTCGAGAATTGCCATTGCCGATTTGGATGGCAGCTTGAAAGAGTCGGCAATGCTCGAAACGAAATCTGAAAATCCCGAAGCCTTTCTCACCCACTGTGTCAAAGAACTGTTTGTCTTGCGCGATCGCTTGCAGATTGCGCACCTCGAAGGCATCGGCCTTAGCATCGCCGGCATCGTGGATCCCGTGAAAGCGAAAGTGATGCTTGCCCCGCGTTTGGGTTGGGAAGATTTCGAAATCGGCAAGCTTATGCAAAAGCTCTGCCCCAACGAAGGCGCGATCACGGTTGACAACGACGCGCGCGCCTCAGCATTGGCCGAGCTCTGGCATGGCAAGCACGATCTGGATTTGTCGAATTTCGTTTTTCTTTCAGTGGGGCCGGGCATCGGCACCGGCATCGTCGTGGAAAAAAATTTGTTGCACGGCCATTCTTACGCTTCCGGTGAATTTGGCCACATGACTTTGTTTGAAGGCGGTGAGTTGTGCGCATGCGGCAACTATGGCTGTTGGGAGGCTTATGCGTCTGATCGCGCGACGGCGCGACGCTATAATGCGCGGAAACAACAAGAGCAATCGCAGCCACGCCCGGCGCTGCTCGAAGAGATTATCGAGCTTGCCAATCAAAAACAGGATGCGATCGCGCGCGAGGTGCTGCTGCAGACCGGACACTTTCTCGGCATGGGCATCGCCGACATCATCAAATCTCTCGATCCGGAAGCGATCATCATCGGCGGAAAGATCACGAGCGTATGGGAGATCATCTATCCTGAAATCGTGCAAACGCTGGAGAAGCGCGCATTCTTCGGCAAAAAAAGAACGCTTCATATCCTTCCTACATCTTTGCAAGTCAGGCCGCGGTTGTTGGGCGCCGCGACTTTGGTTGTGAAAGAACTTTTCAGCGATTTTAAAATCATTCGATAAAATTTTGTAACCCTACTTTCATTTGATGATTTTTATTTTAACGCTTAATTAGTTCGTTCGAACAACAAACCTTTAAACGCTTAATCTTATTTATGCTCAAAACAAGATAAGGTTGCCCACAGAAAATTAACTTGAGATGCAATACCTCAATAAAAAAATTAAGCCCGCTTCCCCTCGTGTACAACGTCAGTCTGTGAGCATACAGTATGAAAAAGAAAGTCGCACTCGGCATCGACATCGGCGGCACCAATACGGCTCTCGGTTTGGTGGATAGCTCCGGCCGCTTTGTCTATGAAGAAACGTTTGCGACTTGCGCGCACGAATCGTTTGCCCTTTTTCGCTCGCGGCTGTCTGAAAAAATTCATGCGTTGTGCGAGCGTTTTGCCGGGGATTATGTTTTGACCGGCATAGGGGCCGCAGCCCCAACCGGCAACTACTATCGCGGCACCATCGAATCGCCCTCGAATTTCAAATGGGGCAATGTGGAATTCGTCAGTCTCATGCAAGAGCATTACGATCTCCCCATCGTGATTACCAACGACGCCAACGCCGCGGCGCTCGGTGAGATGAGATACGGCGAAGCGCGCAGCATGCACAACTTCATGGTCGTGACGCTCGGCACCGGCGTCGGCAGCGGCATCGTGGTCAATGGTGATTTGGTTTACGGACACGACGGCTTGGCCGGAGAATTAGGACACACCATCGTCGAGCCGCAAGGCCGGCAATGCGCCTGCGGGCGTCGCGGCTGTCTTGAAGCCTACGCCTCGGCGCGCGGCATTTGCCGCACCGTTTTCGAGTTGCTCTCTATGCACACGGACGACAGTGAATTTCGTTATATCAGCTTCAATGCGTTGAGCGCAGAAATGATTTATCAATTCGCGTTGCGTGGCGATCATTTGGCGCTGGCTGCGTTCGAATACACCGGACGAATCTTGGGCCGCGCGCTTGCAGACGCGGCCGCATACTTCAGCCCGCAAGCCATTATCATCTTCGGCGGCTTGGCCCAAGCCGGAAATTTTCTGCTCGATCCCGTGCGCCGCCACTTTGATGAAAACCTCCTCAACGTGTATAAAGGCAAAGTGCAAATCCTGCCTTCGCAAAAAAACAAAGGCAATCTCGCCGTGCTCGGCGCCAGTGTGCTAGTTCAAAAAGAGCTTGAGAAGATGGGCAAACTAGCGGCCCAGTAGGAAAATTTCCATCGGATATAAAAAACCAACGGATGTGAGAGCTGGATCAGTTGGGTTCTTCTATCCGATGGAAAAACTTTGGCGAAGATTCGCGGTTAAAAAGTTTTTGCTGTTCAAGCAACGAGTTCGCTTTTAAGCGCGTGGAAAGGAATTCGATGTCGGCACTTCACGGGCTAGATCTCGCCGCAGTCAAGATCGAACCTAGAGAAAACCCTTGCGACGGAATCAAGGCGTTTGCGGTAAATTTTGAAAGCGCTTTCCGCAGAGCAGTAGGAAGAGCCGTCGTCATAACGCCCTCAAAAGTGGAATTGCGGCTTTATCCTTTTTATGAACTCATTCATCGCAGTTGGAGACCCGGAACTCGAAATTTTGTCCGCGAAGCAGAGCACATCAATCTTGGAACGAGCGTGAGGCAATTCATACGGGAGCAAGGCGGCCCGGAGCTGAAAGACTTATGCGGCGATCGCGGCGCACGCGTTCAAGAAGAGTTGGCGCGCTGCGTGTTCGCTTGCAACACTTTACAAACCGGTTTCGTGCGCGGAAACGGCTTCATCATCGCGTCGCCCAAACCCGGCCTCGACGCATCTCCCGAGCTCATCTGCAAACCCCCGGAAGCACCTGGAAGGTACGACGCAGAATTTCTTCCGCTCGGCCCTGCTCCGAGGAATTACGAAGACTCCGACTTTGAAGGTCGCTACGACACAATGATTCTCGCCCCAACGTCCAATGTCGACAAAGTGAAGGTTGCCGAAAATACGTGGAAATATCAGACGGAAATATCCCTGGCGTTTTCGAGCCCGATTATACTTTGGGAAGGCGAGGTTCGTGAGATTCCATACCATGAGAATCCAAAGAATGCTAACGATCCAACTTCCGGTCGAGGGACGATCGGCAGCGAAGTAAATTGGCCTACTGACACAACCGCTACTTCCTTCACGGCGTTTGGATGCAGGGCAGATGGTGCAATCGTAGTTGTATCCATGTTTCAATCAACTCCCGGCCGAGATTTCGGAATTTTCGCAAGGGAAATGGCAGAGCTTCTCAAAGCGCACTTCAACGTCACGAGAGCAGTAATCGGCGGCGGCTCGGCTGATACTCAGCAGTTTCTTCGCGGTGATACGCCTGCTGACATACTTGAGGCAACGGCGAGGCCTAAAACCGACACAGAAAACGCAGCGGTCGAGGTCTCAGGAGTGCGAGGGCTTGGAGCAATCTTCGCCGTGCTCAAAAAACCATAAACTACTTCTCTTTGCAACGGCTATACTTTTCAAAAATAGTTTTGCCCCAAATCGTTTTGCCTATGCGTCTTTCAGCAGCTTATTCCTCCGAACACCTCAACTCGTGAGTCTCGACATGAAATTGCGTGAAATGATTGCCGGTCTTGTTTTAATGTTGTCTCCGGTTTTAGCCCAAGAGAATTCGATGAATCTCAATTTAATGCCCGTGCCCGCAAGCATCGAATTTCAGGCGGGCAAATTCAGAGTGCATGAGTCTTTCAAGATCGCCGTCAGCGGTAATGCCGATGCGCGACTCTATTCCGGCGCCACACGCGCGCTACGCAGATTGGCGGGCAGAACCGGTTTGTTCCTGCCGCAAGATTTTATCAAACCCGGTATTAACGTTGATTCCGCGAGCATGACCGTTGCTTGCGAACGCCCTGGCCAAGTGCAATTCGGCGAGGATGAATCTTACACGCTCACAATCTCTTCCGCTCAAATTCTTTTGAGCGCGAAGAATGACTTGGGCGCATTGCGCGGTTTGGAAACTTTTCTGCAATTGCTCTCGGCAGATGCACAAGGCTACTTCCTCCCTGCCGTCAAAATCAAAGATGCGCCGCGTTTCCCCTGGCGCGGGTTGCTCATCGACGCCTGCCGCCATTTCATGCCCCTCGAAGTGATCTACCGCAACCTCGATGCAATGGCCGCGGTGAAGATGAATGTCTTGCATTGGCATTTGAGCGAGGATCAAGGCTTTCGCGTGGAGAGTAAATTGTATCCCAAGTTGCACGAGCTTGGTTCCGACGGACTTTATTACACGCAAGCGCAAATCAAAGACGTGCTCGCATACGCGGCGGAGCGCGGCATTCGCGTGATTCCGGAGTTCGACGTGCCTGGCCACGCGACTTCATGGCTCGTGGCTTATCCCGAATTGGGCAGCGCGCCCGGGCCTTATCAAATCGAAAGAAACTGGGGCATCTTTTATCCCGCGATCAATCCGGCGAAAGAATTCACGTATCAATTTCTCGACAAATTTTTCGGCGAGATGGCCGCGCTCTTTCCCGATCCGTATTTTCACATCGGCGGCGATGAGCTGGAGCACGGCGATTATCACGTGGCCAAGCATTGGAATGAAAACCCCGAGATTCAAGCGTTCAAAAAGAAGAACAATCTCAAAGACAACGCCGCGCTGCAAGCGCATTTCAACAGCCGCTTGTTGAAGATTCTCACCAAGCACGACAAAATCATGGTGGGCTGGGATGAAATTTTTCACGAGTCCATGCCCAACAACATCGTGATTCACTCGTGGCGCGGCCGCGAGTCCATGGTCAAAGCGGCGCAACTCGGTTATCAAAGCATTCTTTCCAACGGCTATTACATCGATCTTATTCAGCCCATCGATTTTCACTATCTCAACGATCCGCTGCCCGGCGACTCGCCTTTGAATGATGAACAGAAAAAGAAAATACTCGGCGGCGAGGCCACGATGTGGTCCGAGATGATTTCTCCGGAAACCATCGACGCGCGCGTGTGGCCGCGCTCTGCCGCGATTGCCGAGCGATTGTGGTCGCCGCGCGAGATCAACGACGTCGATGACATGTATCGCCGCCTCGAGCAAATCAGCATTCAGCTTGAAGAACATGGCTTGACGCATGAGAAGAATTACGGCATGATGTTGCGCCGCTTGGCCGGAGGTTATGAGGTCACGGCCCTGAAAAATTTTGTGGATGTGCTCGAGCCGGTGAAAAGTTACAATCGCAATCGCTTGCGCAAACACACTTCGTATTCGCCGTACACGCGCGTGGTCGATGCCGCGCGGCCCGATGCCGGCGTCGCGCGCAAGTTTCGCAATGCGGTTGATCGCTATCTTGCCAATCGCCAAAGCAACGGTGTAGCGACGCAGATCAAGTCTTGGCTCATGCTGTGGAAAGATAATCATGCAGATTTGTTGAAGGTCATTAAGCGTTCGCCGGCGCTCGGTGAGATCGAATCTCTCTCACAAGACTTATCAGAAAGCGCTGACGCCGGTTTGGAAGCGATTACAATGTTGGAGCTGAATCAAAAAGCTTCGGAGGTTTGGAATAAAGAGAAGCTGGCGCTCTTGCAAAAAGCCAAAGAGCCGCGCGGGCAGGCGGAGTTGATGGTGGTTTCGGCGATTGAGAAGCTGATCGCGGCGGCGAGTGGGAAGTGAAATGCTTTAGCCGTAGCTCCTTATGAGTTTTGACTTTCAAATTCGGTAATCGCCCCTCAAATGTCATTCAGAAGGAAACCTTTCGCGCTCTGGGTAATAACTCCAGTGCTTAAAAAGGTTCCTACTGAATGACAGCGTTGGATAGGTTGAGTTGTTGCGAAAGGTTTTTAAGGATGATTTCGAAAGCCCCCCTATCGCGTATCGGCAGCAGGCTGTGCTATGGAATCGGCAACCTGTCGCCGGATTATTAAATCGCAAGGAAAACGAAGGTCAGCAAGCTATTCCCCAATGCGCACAAAGAGAAATACAAAAGCGCACGCAAAGGCGCAGAGACGCAAAGAACCCGCAAAGGAAAGGCATGTATGGCGATTGCGAAATCATATAAGGCATAAAGGAATAAAGCTTTTCTCTGCGAAAACTCTGCGTCTTGGCGTCTTTGCGTGAAAGTTTTTGCTTTTAGCTCAAGGCTGACCCAGAGCTTATAAACCAAGCAGCTTCAAAATTTCGGAACTGCGCTACAAAATCTTTGCGGGTGTGATAGTTTTTTCGGAGCAATACTCTATGAACTTTTTTTTAAACATTAACCGGGGACTCGTGTTTGCGGCTCTCATTCTGTTCAGCAATTGCGCTTCGGACTCCGATCAAACTGCGAACAAGAGCGCTGGATCCGTTGAGGCCGCAAATGCTTCGCAAGCGGCTTGGGAAAAAGTCGTTGACGGCTTGAATTTTCCCGAAGGCCCGGCTTGGGACGGCAACGGCGCGCTGTATTTTTCGAACTGCTATGGCGGATGGATTACCAAGCTCGCGCACGGGCGCGCCGATACTTTTTTGCTCGCGCAGCCTTCGCCGTTTTCTTTTGATAAAACCAACGGCATGACGGTTCACAACGGCTTTTTGTTCGCGTGTGATTTCGGCAAAGGCGCGATTCTGAAAATTTCGCCGGAGGGCGAAACCGAAATGTATGCGAGCGCATTCGAGGGCCAGGCTTTTAATCGCCCAAACGATTTGGCTTTTGATAACGCGGGCAATCTTTATTTCACGGACCCGAAAACTTATAGCCGAGAAATTTTGGACGGCAGGATTTTTCGCGTGCGCGCAAACGATCACACAATAGATATGCTCGCAGACAGCTTGGGTTTTCCCAACGGCATTGCGTTCTCTCACGACGGCAAACAGCTTTACGTTTGCGAATCTGCTTTCGAGCGCGTGTTGCGCTTTGATATTGAACCAGACGGAGGGCTTGCGAACAAAGAAGTCTTCATCACGCTGCCCGGCGGCGATCCCGATGGAATTGCGTTTGATCGCGAAGGGAATTTGTTCGTCGCGCACTTTGGCGGCGGCGCAGTTTACATTATCGCGCCTGATGGCGCCATTCGACAAAAGCTCGCGACGCCCGGCGCGAAACCAACGAACCTCGAATTTGGCGGAGAAGATTTGCAGACGCTGTATTTGACAGAGGTGGAAACGAATGCTCTGTATCAAATGCGTGCGAATCACGCGGGTACATTACGCTGATTTTTATAGTGCTATATTAGTTGGTTTCCAGAATCAACCATTGGCAATAGCGGAGTGTCAAATTTCAGTTTGACAGCAAAACGGCTTTCTAATGAGCTTTGATTTTCAAATTGGGTAATCGCCCCCCACCGTGTCATTCAGAAGGAAACCTTTTCAGCGCTGGACATCAACTCCAGTGCTTAAAAAGATTCCTACTGAATGACACGGTGAGGGGAGGGCTCGCCTAGCTACCAAATTTGATCGTCAAATTTCATAAGCCGGCAGAAGCTTGCGCTCCGACACACGCGGAGCGTCAAACTAAAGTTTGACACTCCACTAGCTTGAATCTTCGATAAAAAACTATTCACAGGAGGCTTAACATGTCTCAAACGAAAGCTCATCGCGCCACGCTTTGTTGCTTGCTCGCAGCTCTGCTCTTCGCGTTTGCATGGGCAGGCACGACCGGGAAAATTGCCGGACGTGTTGTTGATAAAAACTCCGGCGCGCCGATTCCTGGCGCGAACATTTTAGTAGATGGAACGACGTTGGGCGCCGCCGCGGATTTGCAAGGTTACTACACGATTCTGAACGTGCCGCCGGGCATCTATCGCCTCAAAGCCAATATGATGGGTTATGGCGCTGTGGCGGTGAGAGAGGTGCGCGTCGAGATCGATCGCACCGCGACAGTCGATCTCGCGTTGCAAGAAGAGGCGCTCGTGGGCGAAGAGATTACGGTGTTGCCGAACGGCCGCTCGTGCAGGTAGACGTTGCGACAAGCGTCACTTCGGTCAGCAGTCAAGAGGTTGAAACCCTTCCGCTCACTTCGGTCACGCAAGTCGTCGGTTTGCAAGCCGGTGTGGAATCGGGTTTGGTGATTCGCGGCGGCGGCGCGGATGAGGCGCTGTTTGAAGTGGATGGCGCGACACTGCGCGACCCGCGCAACAACTTGCCGATCGCCGGCATTCCGTTGAGCGCGGTGCAGGAAATTTCCATCGAGCGCGGCGGCTTCAATGCCGAATACGGCCAAGTGCGCTCCGGCATCGTCAACATCGTGACGAAAGAAGGCAGCAACTCAACCTATTCCGGCACGATCACGATGAAGTATAGCACGCCTTCGCCGAAGTATTACGGCGTCTCGCCATATGATCCCAACTCGATGTGGCTGCGGCCGTTTCTTGATCCGCAGGTGGCTTGGGCCGGCACGCAAAACGGCGCGTGGGATGAGTTCACGCAGCGGCAATATCCGAAGTTCGACGGCTGGAATACGGTTTCCGCGCGCTTGCTCTCGGACGACGATCCCAGCAATGATCTCTCGCCGGCCGGCGCGCAGCGTTTGTTCATGTTTCAGCACCGCAAACGCGAAGTGACCGATCAACCGGATTATGATATCGATGCCGGTTTCGGCGGGCCTGTGCCGCTCGTCAGCAAGAGGCTCGGCGACCTGCGCTTCTTCGCCTCCTTCCGCAACAATCGCTCAATGCTGTTGATTCCGCTCACGCGCGACGATTACTATGACTACGATTGGTCCCTGAAACTCACCTCCGACCTCACGTCTGCCATCAAGTTGAACGTTTCCGGTACGCGCGGAAAAAGTTACAACATCGCGGTCAACGGCACGGAGCAGGTTTCGAGCACGCACTATATTCAATCGGCTTTTCAGATTGCCGATCAAGTGGACTTTTTCCCCTTCACCACCTCGAGCCGGATTTTTTCCAATTCTTATTACAGCCTTGCGGAAGTCAAACACTTGACCGCAGCCGCGAAGTTGACGCACGTGCTCGGCCCCAAAACTTTTTACGAAGCCAGCGTTGAGCACGTCACGCGCAGTTATGATACGGCTCCGACCGCGTTGCGCGATACCTCGGCAAGCTTCGAAATCGTCCCCGCTATTCCGTAAACGAAGCGCCCTTCGGCTGGAGCCCCGACCCGGACGTCGGCATCGGCGACGGAATATTGTTCGGCGGCCACACGAGCACGGCGCGCGATGCCAGCGAAGTTTCTTCGACCACGCTCAAAGCCGATCTCACCAGCCAAGTACACCAAGCGCACCAATTCAAAACCGGGCTGGAATTTGTCTACAATGAATTGCAGCTCGATTACGGCACGGTGAATCTCGTTTTCCCGGAGAGCAACAATTACGTGAAGGAGCGGCACACGCCCATGCGCGGCGCATTCTATGTGCAAGACAAGATCGAAACCAAAGGCTTCATCGCCCATCTCGGTTTGCGCTTGGATTACAATAATCCGCACAAGGAATGGATCGCCGCCAATCCTTTTGACAAGCTGTTTTATTCTTCCCGTTACGATCCGGCGACGGACTTCACTTCTAAAAAGGCGAAGTCGGAGCTGACGTTCAGCCCGCGCTTGACGATTTCGCATCCGATCACTGTGAGCTCCAAGCTCTTTTTCAATTACGGCCACTTCAAACAACTGCCGACGTATGAGCAGATTTTTCGCTTGTCGCGCGGCGCGTTCAAGCAGGTTTTGAATATCGGCAACCCGGAGCTGGCGTTCGCGAAAACCATTTCTTATGAGCTGGGTTATGATCATGCGTTGTTCGAAAAATACCTGCTGCAAGTGGCCGCGTTTTATCATGACATCACCGATCAACAAGACATGACCACCTTCATCAGCGCGGACGGCAGCATTCAATACGCGCGCGCGAACAACAACAGCTACGAGGACATTCGCGGCTTCGAGCTGGGGTTGCGCAAAAGCCGCGGCCGATGGTTCAACGGCTTCGCCAATTACACGTTCCAAGTCACCACCAGCGGCCGCTTCGGCAGAGCGCAAATTTGGGAAGATCCTTCAGAGCAGCGCCGCTACGATCGCCGCACCTCGAATCTTTATCAAGTCCGGCCGCGGCCGCAGCCCTATGCGCGCGCCAACGTCACGCTTTCCACGCCGAATGATTTCGGCCCGGAATTTTTGGGCACACCGCTTTTGGGCGGATGGAGCGCGAACCTTTTGGGGGATTGGCGCGCGGGCTTCAATAGCACGTGGAATCCCAACAACATTGCTTCCATCAATCAAAACGTCAAAAATAAAGATTTTTACAACGTCGTGCTGCGCTTGACCAAGAGCTTCGGACTCGGCAAAGCCAAGCTCACGTTTTTGGCGGACGTCAACAATCTGCTCAACACCAAGCGCCTCTCGCTCGTCGGCTTTTATGACTTCAATGATTTTCAGGATTATTTCAATTCGCTGCGCTTGCCTGCGAGCCGCGCTTACAACAACATCGCGGGCAATGATAAAGTCGGCGACTATCGCAAAGAAGGCGTGGCGTATCAACCGATCGTGCAAGTCGGGCTCGTGAGCGATATACAAAACCCGAACGTGAATGCGATCTATTACGAACGCACGAGTGGTAGGTACATTAACTATCTCAATGACACCTGGTCGGAAGTGGAGAGCGGCCGTTTGAATAAAGTTCTGAAGGACAAAGCCTACATCGACATGCCGAATCAAGCCTCGTTCAATTTCCTGAGCCCGCGCGACGTGTTCGTGGGCTTGCGTATGTCGTTTGATTTGGAGTGAAGTCACTTGAACTCATCCCCCCGGCCCCTTCTCTTGGGAAGAGAAGGGGAGAAAACTACATCAAAGTTTTAAAAGTCCCCCTTCTCTTTTTAAGAGAAGGGGATTTAGGGGATGAGTTCAAGTGAAGTTGCGAGCAAGCTTTGTTGAAAAAACCAAAGAGGCGAATATGAGCATCTGCAAAAAAACTTTTCATGGATTGCTGCCGGTTGCCGCGGTTCTACTCTTGTGCTTTGCGAATAACGCGTTCGCGCAGCCCGCGCAGGAGATTCGCTGGCTGCGTGTGGGCAACTTGCACAGTTGGTATTCGAGCTTGGGCAGCGAGCTCGAGACCGGACGCACCGGCAGTGAAACCGAGCAAACCGACGGCATGCGTTGGCCCGCGCAATACGTTTGGCAGGATAACGTTGCCGGCAAGGCGATGTGGATCGGCACGACGAATTTTTTCGACCGCAAGCTCAACGCCACGGTGCCGCACAAAGTCGTTGCGGTGGGCACGCGCGGCGCCGATGCCGTAGGCGAGATCATGCCGGTGTCCTTCAAAATGATCGGCCGCTTTCGCGCGCCCACGGTGATTGTTGACGGTGAGGCCGCGACGGAAAACCGCTTGAATGATGTTGTCGATGAAGTCGATGAAACGCTTTTGCCCGACCGCATGATCACCAGCGAGTTGAACACTTCAATCGGGCTTACGGTCACGCGCAAGCTCATGGCCTTCAGCCAGCAGAATCACGACAACTATTTTGTTTATGATTATGTGATCAAAAACACCGGCATAATCAACAGAGAAGGCACGCGCGATCCCAAAACGCTGACCGGTGTAGTGCTCTACTTTCAATATCGCTACGCGCTCGGCAAAGAATCTTTCTTCATGGGGTTTGCGCCTTCCAATAACGTCGATTGGGGACGGAACGTCGCCAATCAAGTCGTCGGCACGAATCCGAGCGCGCCGGGTTTTGAATTTCGCGCGCAGTATTCATGGTACGGCAAGCATTCGCAAAGCCCGCACAATGATTTCGGCGCGCCCAATCACGTCATCGATGGCCGCCTGACTTCGGCGAAATATATCGGCTTGGTGACCTTGCACGCGGACAAATCCGCGCAAGATAAGAACGACGATCCCGCGCAACCGCGCACCACGTTTTACATCGGCTCCGATACCGGGCCGCAGACGAATAATCAATTTGATCCGGGCTTGATGACGCGCAAATATGAGGCGATGAGCAAAGGCCATTCGCCCGTGTCGCACGCGGATCAGATCGGCGACGGTTTTGCCGATGCTTTCGGCGGCGATGCCGGGGGCTTCGCGCAAGGCCAGGGCTACGGGCCTTATGACCTGGCCCCGGGAGACAGCATTCACATCGCGTTCGCCGAGGCCGTGGACGGCTTGAGCCGCGAGCAGTGCGTCGCCATCGGCAAAAAATGGTTCGACAATGCCGCGCCCTTCACGCTGCCCAACGGCGCCTCCACGAGCGATCGCAATCAATACAAAGACGCGTGGGTGAAGTCCGGCATTGATTCGCTGTACCGCACGTTCCGGCACGCGCTGCAAAATTACGGAGACGAGTATGCGATTCCGCAATCGCCGCCGGCGCCGAGCATCTTCGAAGTGAAATCCGGCGGTGATCGCATCAGCTTGTCGTGGGCCGACAATGCCGCCTCGTGGCCCGGATTCGACGGTTACAAAATCTATCGCGCCGTCGGCAAGCCGGATACGACGTACAGCGAAATTTTTTCGTGCAATCGCGCGAACGTGACGCATGCTTTCGACGACACCACCGCGCGCCGCGGCTTTGATTATTACTACTACGTCGTCAGCAAAGACGACGGCAGCAAAAACGACGTCCGGGCCGGCGTGCCGTTAGTGAGCAGCAAGTTCTACACGATGACCAATGCGCCGGCTTTTTTGCGCCGCCAAGCTGCGGATGAGCTCGCGGATATCCGCGTGGTTCCCAATCCTTACAACATTCGCGCGCGGCAATTGCAGTTCGGCAACGTCGCGCCGGACCGCATCGCGTTCTTCGGCTTGCCGCCGGAGTGTACGATTAAAATCTACACCGAGCGCGGCGATTTGATTGAAACGTTGGAGCACACCGACGGCAGCGGCGATGAGTTGTGGGATTCACTCACCTCTTCGCGCCAAGTGATCGTGAGCGGATTGTACATCGCCTTGTTCGAAACCCCGGACGGCCGCTCCGTGACGCGCAAGTTCATCGTCATTCGTTGAAATGCAGCCAATATTTTTTACCGTTTTTTGAGATGTCATTCTGGAAGAAACTTCCCTAGCACTAGGCGCGCCTCCCTAAATTGGAGTTGATTCCAAGCGCTAGGGAAGGTTCTTACAGAATGACAAGGCTGAGGTGGCGTTACAAACCAAGCTATACTGACAACGGGTTAGTTTGTAACACCCCTCGCCGTGTCATTCAGAAGGAACCTTTTTAAGCACTAGGCACAACCTCCATATGAGCTGTTTCTCCAGCGAGTAAAAAGTTTCCTTCTGAATGACAGCCTCGGGTGGGATTACAAACCAACCCTTTTTCGGTATAATTAAGCATTCTTTGGAGAGCAAACATGAACAGACGATTCTCATACACCGCCGCCGCTCTGGCTTTGCTGCTGTGCTTCACGAAAGCGGGCATGGCGCAGGACAACCAAAAGCTCGCGCAAACCGGTTTGCAATTTCTCAGCGTGATTTCCGATGCCCGGGCCGGGGCCATGGGCGGCGCAATGACCAGCCTGCAATCGCAATCGAGCGCGCTGTTTTTCAACCCGGCGGGCATGGCGGAGGGCGGGCGCCTCTTCGACGTTTCTTTCAGCCGGAACACGTGGATTGCGGACATCAATCACAACCTCGTGAGTTTGTCGTTGCGCCCGGCCGATGCGCGCTTCGGCGTGTTCGGCTTCAGCGTGCAAACCGTGGATTACGGCGCGATTCTCGCGACGGCCGTGTCGAATGATCCGAACAATCAGAAAGGCTATGACGACCTCGGAACGCTTTCGCCTTCGGCATTGGCCGTAGGTTTTGGCTATGCGAAGGCGCTCTCCGACCGCTTTGCCGTGGGCAGCCAAATCAAATGGGTTCGGCAAACATTGGGCGAGAGCACCGTGCCGGGCGCCGAGGACGGGGCGACCATCAAAACGAAAAACGAAGTCAGCACATTGGCGTTTGATTTCGGCACACAGTTCAAAACCGGCTTGAAGAGTCTTGCGTTCGGCATGTCGGTGCGCAACTTCTCGCAAGAGATCGAATACGAGCAGGAAAGTTTTCAACTGCCGCTGCTGTTCACGCTCGGCCTTTCCGCGAACCTGATGGATTGGCTCGGCGCAAACAACAAACAGCAAACGATGATCTTCGCGATCGACGCCACGCACCCGCGCGATCATTCCGAGCAGGTCATCTTCGCGCTGGAATACCGGCTCCGCGAAATACTTTCCGTGCGCGGCGGCTACGTCACCAACAACGATGAAGACGGCCCGACGTTCGGCTTCGGCCTTTCGAAGTTCGGCTTGCAGTTGGATTATGCCTACACGCCGTTCGGCGTATTCGACAGCGTGCAGCGCGTGACTGCAAGGTTTTCGAAGTGAGGATTGACGCTACAACGTAAAGTCGCGCTCCCGGAGATGTCATTCTGGAAGAAACTTCCCTCGCGCTGGCACACATCTCGAAATAGGTGTGAATCGAGCGCTAGGGAAGGTTCTTCCAGAATGACAACGGGAAGAGGCGCGTTCAACTTAATCATGTGGAGAAGACGCCATGATGAAAAAAACGATAATGAACTTCGCTTGGGCTTTGCCTCTGAGCGTGTTGCTCATATTGATAGCGTGTCAAAGCTACGAAGACGCGCCGTTGGTGTTCGATCCCAACGCCACGGGCAATGCCGCGCCGGTGATCAGCAGCGTGGAGCCGCAAGGCTCTGCGTTTGCGGGTTTCACCGAAGTCCGTTTGCGCGGCGATAATTTTTCCACGCGCATGGAAGACAACGTCGTGTACTTCGGCGCCGAGCGCGCGGAAATCAAAAGCGTGAGCAAAACCGAGCTGCGCGTGATTCCGCCCAACCTCGTCGCGGAAAATTTAACCGTCAAAGTCGTCGTGGCCAATGCCGTCGCCATTGCGCAGCTCTCGCCTTACACGTTGAAAGCCGTCAGCACGGAATATGGCAACTTCACCGATTTGGACTTGGTGTATGCGCTCGCCCTCGACGCGAATGAAAACGTGTACGCGGATTTGAAGGGCGCCGGCGTGGTGAGCAACGTTTTCAAGATCGCTTCTGACGGCGCCAAATCCCTGTTTGGCACCACCAATTTTCCACAAGCCGTCGAGATACACATCGGCCCGGGCAACGAGCTTTATCTGCAAAGAAGCTTGGGGAATCTTCTCAAAATCGGCCCGGGCGGCGGCGTTTCCCAACCGTTCGCCACGTTGCCCTCGCGCACGGCCTCTTTTGACTTCGATGAAAACGGCACCCTCTTCGCCGCGGGAAATAAAAGCAGCGTCTTCGCGGTCAATTCCGCCGGCACGCCGACGAATACCCGCAAGTTTTCTCTGTTTGATGTTCGCTCCGTGCGCGTGTTCAACGGCTATCTCTACGTGCTCGCGCTTTATACCGGAACCGATCCCGCCATCGCCAAAGCCGGAATTTGGCGCGCGCAAATTCTCTCGGCCACCGGCAATCTGGGCAGCGAAGAGCCGGTGTTCAATTGGGCCAACTCCGGCGAATTTGCCGCCGCGAGATTTTATGCGCTCACGTTCTCCGAGGACGGCGACATCTACGTCGGCACCAATAACGTTGATCCCATTCTGCGCATCAAGCCGAACGGCAGCTCCGAAGCAGTTTACAAGGGATTGCTCAAACCGGATGCGACGCATCTCGTGTGGGGCAACGGCGATTTTCTTTATGTGAATCGCGGCGGCACGCAGCCGGAAAACCGCCGCGTGCTGCGCATTGACATGGGCAAAAAAGGCGCGCCGTATTACGGCAGAAGATGAAGGGGAATCGATGCCGCATTGCGATCTGAGCTAGCGCACGGTTGCCAAGATTCTTGTAGCCCGGCCCCTTGTGGGCTGCTATCGAAGCCAACAAACTATACTGATAGTGGGTTAGTTTGTAGCACCCCGGATAATGTCATTCAGGAGGAACCT
>Ga0247727_10003181_pt1 | contig 36685 bp, 27 predicted proteins | sample WisWelCaveWW1625_FD_202498 | JGI IMG/M metagenome (GOLD analysis project Ga0247727, IMG submission 202498) | Biofilm microbial communities from Wishing Well Cave, Virginia, United States - WW16-25 | ecosystem: Environmental > Aquatic > Deep subsurface > Groundwater > Cave microbial mat | place...
CGGCCGCCGCCGACGACTCGGATCGGCCGAGCACCGAGACTCCGCCGCTCGAACGGACGTTTACGAATGTCATTGACGCTTCGATCGGCGCGTCGGAGATGGCCGAGGAGCTGTTTGCGAACGTGGACTTCGGCCTGCAGCGCGGCCGCGTCGGCACGAACCACCAGCGCATCAGAGGCACGGGAAAGGGCAACGACGGCGGTACGCGTGCGGCCGAACGCTGGGAAATCGTCTTCGAATCCGGCCTCACCGAAGACGAGTACGCTCGCCAACTCGACTTCCTTCAGATCGAACTTGGCGTCGTAATGGACGACAATCTAATTCGCATATCGCAGATTGCGTCGCGCAAACCCGCCGTTCGCGTTACGGACTCGCGGCCGGCGCGAGGCGAAGTTGTGCTCATCTGGCGCGACGAGCGGCGCCGGCAAGTTGACCTCGGCTTCATTCGAAAATCGGGCGAAGTGACTCCGGCCGAAAACGCCGTCGTGCTCCACTTCCTGCCGAGCCAAACGGCGTCTAAACTGCTTGGTCTGGAACGCGAGTACGCCGCGGATCACGGTCGGCTCGACATGAAGCTCGTGTCGAAGACTCGATTCGTGCTGCGACAGACCGGCGCCGGCTACGAAATCGTGATCGTTAAACAGAATTACCTGGGAAGTCCGACTTCCGACAAAACGTGAGGCTCGCATGAGCACCGCCACTCAAGTGCCCGAAGCCAAGCCCGCGGTTGCGAAACCGGGTGAGCCGCTGCAGCCGCCCGAACCGGTGCTCGGCGTGACGACCTACGACCGGGTCATCTCGATCCTGCTCACGTTCATCATGATCGGCTTCATTTTCACGGCCGCGTTCGGTGCGATTTGGGCGTCGCGCCAGCAGTGGATCGTGCGCCGGCCGCCGCCACAGATTGAGGTGGTCGAAGTGATCGAAGACGTCGAGGGCGGCGGCGCGGAGGACGGCGTGCTCGGCGAGAGTCTATACTCGCCCGGCCCGGAATCGCCCGACGTTTCCACGGCGGTGCAACCCGACGACGTCATCTCCGATTCGCCCGCCGTCGAACAACAGATGACGGCCGTCCTGAGTGCCGTCGGCGCCGCGGCGGAGATTTCCGATCAACTCATGATGGGAACCGACATCGGCTCGTCCGCGATGCCGGGCGGCAGCAAAGGCAAAGGGAGATTCCGCAACCTCGGCAAGGGACCGGGCGACGGTGGCGGTGTCAAACGCGCGGAACGCTGGGAGATCGTGTTCGATTCGGGCCAGACCGAACTCGAATACGCGCGGCAGCTCGACTTCTTCCGAGTCGAACTCGGCGCGATCGTGGACAAGAAGATTTACTACGCGTCGAATCTGGCGGCGGCGAGACCGGTGGTGAAGGTCGCGGCCGGCGGACCCGACGACAAGCGGCTCTATTTTTCGTGGCGTGGCGGCGGCCGCCGACAAAGCGACATCAACCTACTGACGAAGGCCACCGTGCCGCTCGCCGGCAGCGTCATCGTGCTCCAGTTCTATCCGCACGAGACCGAACAGCGGCTCGCCCTGCTCGAGCGCAACAAACTTGAAGAAGTGAAAAAAATTCGCGACCTGCGCGTAGTGCGCAAGACGAAATTCAACGTCATCAAAAAAGCGGGCGGGGCCTACGACTTCGAGGTCGCCCGCCAGGAGTACTTCGGCGAAGTGGCCGGCAAGTAACCGAACATTCGGGCAAACTCTTTTGTTCACGAGGACACCATGTTTCAAGCAGCACTGTTCGCGGCGGGCATCGACAAGGCCGAGTTGATCGGCGGCGTGGGCCACTTCACGTGTTACCCACTCGAAGTCTACCTGATCGTGATGGGCACGTTTTACTCCGTCCTGCTGTTCCGCCGCGTGCGGCAGAAGCGGTTCCGGTCGATCGACGCGAGCCGCGAGTTCCTCGGCACGATCCGCGACTTGATGAAGGCGGAAAAATACGACGACGCCATCAAGGTGTGCGAGACGCCGGCCTACTGGCGCATCGCCATTCCGCAGCTCGTGGCCTTCGCACTCAAGCAGCGCAAGGAGCCGCTGTCGCGGATCAAACGCGACCTCGTCGTGAAATTCGAAAGCGACGTGATCGCGAGTCTCGATCGATACTTGTCCTACATTTACACCTACACGCGCATGGGGCCGCTGGCCGGACTGTACGGCACGGTCGTATCCATGATCGCGGCGTTCGCCCGCATGGGTGCCGCCGGCGAGACCCGCGTCGATCCGGGCAAACTGGCCGGCGACATCAGCTTGGCCCTCTGGGCCACGGCCATCGGCCTCTTGATCGCCACGCCGCTCACGCTAGTGGGCAACATGATCAATGTTCGCATCCGCAGCCTCGAAGACGAGTCGCAGGAGACGCTCGGCCGGTTCATGGAAGACTTCGAAAAGTGCCCGATCATCCTGCGCCAGAAGGCCACCGCCCGCGCCAGCTAGAGGAGTCGGTTATGTCCGGCGAAAAAATGCACATGGAAGAAGACGCGGATTCGGCGGTCGTCTTCACCGACAAGAAGAAGTCGAACGCCGGCGAAAAAGGCCAAATCGACATGACGCCGATGGTCGACGTCGTGTTTCAGTTGCTCACGTTCTTCCTGCTCGCGGTGAAACGCGATTCGGCCGAGCCGCTCGACGTGCCCATCACGACGCGCAGCACGGCTGTGCTTGAGAGCCAATCGACCTTCATCACCATGAAGCCGGCGCCGAAAGGCGGCGCCGACCCGATCGTCGTGATCGGCGAAAGCCGCAAGGGCGACGGCGAGCAAGTCACTCTAGCGAAACTGGAAGAGTGGGTCAGAAAGGGCGTGAGCGGCGGCCGGCCGAACATCGTCGTCAAGGCGGAACGCTACTGTAGGCACGGCGACGTGCTCAAAATATGCCGCGTCGTCGCCAGCGTCGAAGGAGCATTGCTCTACGTCGGCGTTCAGTCGAAAGAGTGATCGAACAGCGGAATGCGGGAGTTGATCATGGCAAACTGGGACGTACTGCACGTGAACTCGCTGGAAGTGGAGCACTCGGTGCCCCACGCCCAGGTCGTCCAAGCGATCGAGGAAGGCAAGGTTTCGCGCGACGATTGTGTGCGCAAACCGGGCGAAGAACGCTGGTGGCGGATTTACGAGGTGCCGGAATTTCGCGGCAACGCGCCGGAACCGACAGAGGTCGAAGTGCCGCCGCTTCCCAGTGACGTTGCACTGCGCGGCATGCTCGCGGACGCGGAACCGTCGCAGGAGGCCGCGACGCGCCGCCGACCCGCGCCGCCGGTCGCCGCCAAACCCGCCGCCCCGGCGCTCGCCGGCGTCGCGCCGATGGCCGCCGTGCTCGATGAGCCGGAAGAGGGCCTGCCGTACCGCAAAAAGGAACACCACGTAGAGGAAGAACTCGACATGACGCCGATGGTCGACGTGGCCATGCAGCTCATTCTTTTCTTCATGGTGACGTCGAGCATGATTATGCAGGCGTGCCTGCAGTTTCCGACCCCGGTCGCGGAAGACGGCCGGCCGACCGTGACACCCAAAGTTCAACCGCTCGATGAACTCAAAGTGGACAACATCATGGTGAACGTCAAGAAGGACAACACCATCTACGTGAACGACGAGCTGACGAAAGATTCCGATCTCGCCGAGAAGATGGCCAAAATAAAACGCGAAAAGGCAATCCTCGGCGGCGTTGTCGTTAGTGCCGACGAGGATGCCTTCCACGAAAAGGTGGTCGCGGTCATCGACGCGGCCAACGTCGCGGAACTAAAACCGATCAAAATGGCCGCACCGAAAAAGGCGAAGAAGGCGACGACGAAGAAACGAACCATCAAGAATGACTAGGTTGGCAACACGAACACGAAGCGTAAGCGAGGCCGGACTAGTCCGAGCGATGGACGCCCTCGCGGGCGCGTCGGGTTTGTGTGAGCGAACGCACTCAACACACGATCGAGCCAATGCCACAACTTGAGATTCATCACGAGGACGGAAACGTAACTTACGCGGAGTTGTCGCCGTCGAAGCCGCTCATGGTCGGCTCGGCGGCGAACTGCGACATCGTGCTCGCGTCGCCGGACGTGAAGCGGGTGCACTGCCGCATCGTGCATCGCGATGGTCGCTGGCGCGTCGAGGTCGCGGCGGATGCGGGCAGCGTGCAACTCGGCGACAAGTCGGTCAAGGCCGGCACGATCCGCGGCGGCGACGTGCTCGGCATCGCCGGCTTCCGCATTTACATGGATGACGCCACGGCGGCCGCGCCCGCCGCCGAGCCGGAGCACTACGCCTCCGACGTGCTGACCAGTGCGACGGCCGCCGACGAGTCCGCCGCGCCCGAAGTGCTGGGCCGCGGCTCGATCCGCAAGAAAGCACACATGCAGGACACCCGCGGCTTCGGCGCTAAGCTGTGGGAATCGATCCGCCGCACCACGAAAGAACAGTTGCAAGGCGAAGTCGATCGGCCGCCGGGCCAGGAGCGAATCCTCGGCTCGCCGCTCGTGCGTTGGATGGGACTCGCCGTGCTGGTGATCGGCGTCGGCGGCGTTTGGTTCTACTTAGATTACCGCAATCGCACGATCAACGATCACTTCGACAGCGCGCAGCAAATGATGGTGAAGGGCGACTGGGACGGCGCAATCCGTCGCTTCGAAGATTTCATCAAGCTCTATCCGAGCCACGGCCTGACGTCGAGTGCCACGGTGCAGCGGGAAATGTGCGAAGTCGAATCGACCGCGGCCGGCTCGCCCACGGGCGGCCTCGGCAAGTTGCGCGGCCTGCTGCGCGAGCAGGTGAAAGAGCCCGCGTTTCCCGGCCTGGTTCCGAAAATCGCCGAGCTAGCCGGCCGGCTCGCACAGGCCCTGGCCACCGCCGCGCGCGACAAGGCCGATCCGAAACTGCTCGAGCAATCCGAGGAAGCTCAGGAGATGCTGCGCAGCAGCCTGAGCGCCGGCAACCCGCCCGAGGACGTCCTGGCTAAGCTAGCCCAAACCATGGATGAGGCCCGCGCGGCGATCAAGGAAGCCGACACGTTCTTCGCGACACGCGACACGATGGACCGAGCGATCGCGTCCGGCACCACGCGCGACGTGTACGCGGCGCGCGAACGGCTCCTCGTGCTCTATCCCAAAAAATTCGATGACCACGCGGACATCGAAGAACGCATGCGCAAGGCCCAAACGCTCGACCGCGAACGCGTGCAATGGGTCGCCGGCATCAAGAACGCCGAGACGACGCCGCGCGAAGGCGCGATCATCGCCACGACAGTCTTCGTGGACCGGCGCGAGCAAGGCTCGGCGCCGGCAGGCACCGGCGACGTCGCCTTTTGTATCGCCGGCGGACGCGTCACCGCCCACAACGTGGCCAACGGAACTCAGGTCTGGAGCATCGTCGTCGGCGCCGACGCGCGCTGGCTGCCCGTCACGCTGCCGAACCCGACGGAGCCGACCGTGCTCGTCACCGACACGCGCCACGACGAACTCATCGCGGTTCACAGCCGCAACGGCCAACTCGTGTGGCGGCAACCGATCGGCGAACCCCTCGAAGCCGCGCCGCTCGTGCATAAAAACAAAATCTACCAGCCGACCGGCAAAGGCAACATCGTCGTGATCGACGTGGCCACCGGCCGCATCGACGGCCGCCTGCAATTCGGCGAACAGCGGCTGTACACGACGCCCGTCGCCGACGAGACCGGCCAGCACCTTTTCGTGCTCGGCGAACAGTACGTCTTCTACGTGATCACGCTGAGCGCGGCGCCCAAGTGCGACTCCCTCGTCTATCTGGCGCACCGGCCCGACTCGATCATCGCTGCGCCGCTCCGCATGCAGCGCTACCTCGTGCTGTTTGAAAATGACACGGCGACCGCTTGCCAGATGCGCGTGTTCCTGCTGTCAACGGACGGTGCCACGCTGGAAGAGATTCAGGCGCCGAAGGAGAAGTTGCCCGGCTGGGTACACCACGTGCCGGCCGTCGTCGGCAACATCATGTTCATCGCCACGGACCTGGAGATTGTCGAAGTGTGGAGCGGCGGCGCGCCGGAAAAGCGTGAAGGGTACAAAAAGGAAACCACGGCCGGCCAGGTATCGACGCTCGCCGGCACGCGGCCGCAAGCGTACTCGCTCGCCTACACCGAAAAGGACCTGCTCGTGATCGGTTCGAAGATGCGGCACTACGATTACAAGAAAGAGCAGCAAGTGCTGGCGCCGAGTCAGGAGAAGCTGGAAGGCGCGGCGGTGCAGCCGATTCAACGATACCCCGCGACAGGCCGCGTCGAACTGCTGTTCGTGGCGCGGCGGATTCCAGGCAGTTCATCCGTGCAATTCACGGCCATTGATGCGGCCACGCTGGCACCGCGGTGGGACGTGCAACTCAGTGCCGGCCTGCTGTCACTGCAGCCGGCGGACGCCGCCAATTCCGCGTGGGTGGCACTGACCAAAAGCGGCCAAGTGTACTCGATTCCAGCCGCGAGTTTGGCGGCTGGCGGCGTGCTCGACAAGCCCGTCGCGCGGTCGGCGGACGCCGTCGAACTCTCCGACCGCGTGCCGCCCGTCTTGCTGGCGGACGGTTCGTCCGTGTACGCGCCGAGCGGGACGAGCAATTCGCTGTTCACACGCGCTGCGGCAGCGACCGCTCCCATCGTGCCGCTGGAATTGCCCGCCGCCGCGCAAGCGTCCGTCGTGCTCTATCAAGACGGCATCCTCGTGCCCGCCGCCGACGGCCGCGTCTACTGGCTGTCGCCGGCCACCAAGAAGCAGCTCGCCGATCCATTCCAGCCGCCCCTCACGTCGGACCAATCCGTGGAATGGCGCGGCATCGGTCTGAGCGCGCAGAAAACCATCGTCGCGGCCGACAGTCGCGGCAACATCTTTCAGATCGAACTGCTCACACAGCCGACCACGCACCTGACGGCGAAGGGCGAGACGAAGCTACCCAAAAGAATCCGGTCCGCGATGGCGATTTCCGGTAAGGTGGTCTGCTGCGTGGACGAGGAGAATACGCTGCACACGCTCGACGCCGAAACGCTGGCGACGATCGCGACCGTGAAATTGTCCAACCCCGCGTCGTTGGGGCCGGTCGCCGCGGGCGGGCACATCTTCGTCGTTGTCGGCGACGACGAATTCGTGTGCGTGAATGCGGAAGGGCAAGTAGCGTGGCGACAACCGCTCAAGGGCGAAACCGTGACCGGCCGGCCGCTCGTGAAGGACGACGCGGTCCATTTCGTCACGACAAGCGGCCTGATTCGCGCGCTGAGGCTCGCCGACGGCAGCGAACTGTGGACGCTCAATGCCGAGATCCCGTTAGCTGGCGGGCCGGTTGCCGCCGCCGCCGTGCTTGTCGTGGTCGGAGAGGATGGTAGCCTGAACGTCGTCAAGGCGCCCGCGGCCGGTAATTGATTCGCGCCGGCCGGGCGACCGGCCCGGCCGAAACGAGTTTCGAGGTGACAATGAACCAGCAGCCGACAACATCGCTGTCTCTTCGGTCTCGGCTCTTGACCGCGGGCTTGGCCGCCATCTTCGCGCTGGCCATTGGCCAGTTCGGCTCGGCCGCCTCCGCGCAGCAGCCGGCGACGCAAAAGAAGGAAAAGGACAAACCGGAGTCCGATCAGTCGGAAATCCCGCCACTCCAGAATCCGACCGACGAGCAGTGGCTGCAGATGGGCGACGGCTTCGACCGCATCGTCTTGGTACCGGCGGCCGCGAAGGATCTAGGCCGCGACGAGATCGACGTGATACCGCTCGAAGAACGGCCGCTAAAGATCCGGCCGACTCAGATCGGCGAAAAGCTTTCCGAAAAGGTTCGCATCGTGCTCTTCGGCCAAGACACGGAAGTTGACATTCTCCGCACGCACATCAAGGAGGTGAAACATTTCGAGGATCTGCTGCTCATCGAGGGCAAGAAGCACGTGGACAAATTCGAGATGGATCGAGCCTTTGAATTCTACAACTTCGTCGCGAACCAGCAGCCGAACTGGCGCGGTCTCGACGAAAAGCTCGTCGATTTCTGGTTCCACGAGGCCGAGCGGCGGATGATCGATGTGTCTCGCGAAAACGAAGAGCGAGCGCTGCACTTGTTGCACGAGATGCGGCAGTACTGCGCAAGCAAGGGCATCCCTGAGCACAAGGAAACGGCGGAGAAGATGGGGCGGGCGATGGAGCGGCTGGTGGACCGTGCACTCGAATCGCGTGATTTCGCTCGCGGCCGGCATGTGATGCACATTTTGGAACTGGATTTCCCCGACCACCCGATCTTGAAGGTTTTGCGAACGCGCTACGTTCAAGGCAGTGAGAGCCAGCCGGGCGCTGCGGTGCTGCAGAAGCGCGCGAAAGAAAAAGAGGAACAGGGCCAATTGCGCGACGCAAGCTTCCTGATCATGCAGGCGGCCGACATGTGGCCGACGCTGCCGGGCGTCGACGAGGATTTCCAGCGCATCTTCGGCAAGTACCCCGTGCTGCACGTGGCCGTGCGCGACCTGCCGCCGCGATTCGCTCCGTGGGCGCCGGCCGGCTCGCCCGACGCCCGCGTCGCGCAGTTACTGCACGTGCCGCTCATCGCGGTCGCGGGTGTCGGCGAAAACACGACGTACGATAGCCGGCTGCTCGCCAGCGACCCCGAGTTGGCCGAGTTGGGCCGTAGAGTCACGCTCCGCGTGAAGCCGGGACTGAAATGGTCCGATGGCGAAAAGCCGATCACCGCAATGGACATCTCGCGATCGATTTCGGCCCGCATCGATCCGAATCTTCCGAGCTTCGATCCCGCGCTCGCCAGCGTGCTCAAGGAGCAGCGGACGGCGTCGATCAACGAACTGGTCGTCGATCTCAAGCGCACGCAACTTCGCCCGCAGATGAATTTCCTGTTCAATCTCGCGCCCGGCCACCGGCTGCTCGGCGACCGCTTCGATGAAAACACGGTCGTCGGCGCCGGACCGTTTCGGCATTTGCGGCGCAAGAACAACGATATCGCGTCGCAGGCCCGGTTTGGCGAAGTGTCGTTCGAGGCGAACCAGCACTTCTTTGCGGGCAAGCCGAAGATCAGCGAAATCGTCGAGCGACGTTATCTCAACGGCAAAGACGCAGTGAAGGCGCTGCTCGCGGGCGACGTGGCGCTGCTCGAACACGTGCTGCCCAAGGAAATTCGCCGCATCGAGGCGCGTGGCGACGAGTTCGCGATCGTGCAAGGGGCCGTGCCGGGCGTGCACGTCATTTCGTTCGACTTCCGCGCTCGGCTCAACCGCACGCTGCGCCGCGCGATGGTCTACGCGATCGACCGGCGCCGCATCTTCGTGGACGGCATCTGGGACGGCACCGTCCGCGCGGGCAACGATCTGATCGACGGCCCGTTCCCGCGCGGCAGCTTCGCGTTCGAGCCGACGCTCGAGCCGTGGCCATACGACCCGGTGCTCGCCAAAGGGCTGGCGGACGCGTCGAAGAAAGAGGCCGGCGTGCAATCGATTCGACTGACGATGCACCACCCCGATACCGAAGAGGTTCGCGAGACGTGCCGGCTCATCAAGGTCTATTGGAACGCGATCGGCATCGATCTGGAACTGGTCGCGATGCCGCAGCAGGAGCTGGAAGAAAAAGTCGCGCTCGGCCGGCGATTCGATCTGGTCTACCGCATCGGCTATGTGCGTGACCCGGTGCTCGACGCGGCCCGATTGCTCTGCCTCGGCCAGCCGATTTCGGCCGAAGGCGCGATGCCGAACGCCGCCAGCGCGTGGCTCCGGCAAAACCTGCGCGAACTCGAATTCGCCACGAGTTGGGACGTGGCCATCAATAAGATTAAGCTCATTCAACATCAAGCCCGCGACGACGTGGCCATGATCCCACTCTGGCAATTGAACGACTACGCCGCGTACCAGAAACGGCTGCGGGGCGTCGTGGACCACTCGCTCGGCATCTACCAGGACGCGGAGAATTGGCAAATCGAACCATGGTATCGCAAGGACAATTTCAAGCCATGACCGAGCGGCCGACAGAAATCACCGCCGCTTGCGGCCACACGAACCCGAAGCGTCAGCGTGGGTCGGAGTTTATTCGCCCCTCGGCGGCGCGTTGGGTTGTCGTGAACCTCAGGTCCGGCTTGCTGTTCGCCGCGGCCTGTGCGCTGCTCGCGGCCAGCGCTCCCGCCGGCGCGCTCGCTCAGGAAGAGGCCGCGGATGAGTCGGCCGACGCGGCGTGGATTGTGGAGGGCGGCCTGACGACGTGGTACATCCAGGAAGAGGCCGCGGATGAGTCGGCCGACGCGGCGAGCAGGACGCCACCCGTGCCGTTCGACGAGCGGCCCTACAAGATCAAGTTGCTGTTCTCGTTCGCGAACGACACCCGGCTCAGCCCGCGGCTGCGTGGCGATGTGCTTCGTCGCTATCGCTCGCACGCGTCCGCGTTCGTCGGTGACGCCTGGCAACTCGACATTCAGGACGTGAGCGCGTCGCTCGCGGCGTCGGACGAAGCCAGCATCGCGGGCCTCGAGGCCGACAGGCTCGGACCGTACCTCGGCGATCCGGAAACGCCGTTTGACAAGGTCTTCGTGATCGGCGTGAGCTATGAGGGCGACCAATTTCTACTCGCGTCCCGCGAGTTGGACGTGTTTTTTTCCCGCTGGGGGCCGCTGTTCACGGGTTCGGCGCGCGAGACGACCCAAATCGCCCGCGAACTGATCATCCTGAACGCGCGCATGTTTTCGCCTCTCGCGCGTATGGTTGCCGGCGACGCGAAGCGTGTCACGATCGTGATCAAGGGCGGCAAGTTGCCGACCCTCAGCGCGGCGGCCAGCGACGCGCAAGCCCGCTACAAGCCGTCGTTCAAGTTCGTGGAAAGCGCGGCGCTGTTTCGTCCGATGCGGCCGGTGCAAGACGAGTCCGGTGAGACTCAGGCGGTCAAGCCGCTGCCGTGGACGCTCTACTCCGTCGAACGGCGCGAGGGATCGCAGGCGGATTGCCGCATCATCTCGGCCCTGAAAAACACGCTGCCGCCGCAATCGGAAAAACTCTTCGACCCGGAACTGATCATGGCACGCACCGCAGGCGGCAAGACGAGGCTCCGGTTGGTCGATAACGAGAATCTGGCGCCGCTCGCCGCGCTCGACGTCGAAGTCCGCGAGACGCTTGACGGCGCGTCGTTCCCGCTCGGAACGACCGACCCCGACGGCCGCATCTTTATTCCGCAAAACCGCACGGGCACGCCGCTCGTCTGGGCCATTATCCGCCACGGCCGCGATACACTCGCCGTGCTGCCGATCCTGCCCGGCGCCGGCGAAGAGCCGGACCTCGCCCTGAGACCCGACAACCTCCGCCTCGACATCGAAGGACGCGTGGTCGCCGTCCAAGAACAGATCGTCGATCAGGTCGCGCGGCGCACGATCCTCGCTGGATTCACCGACACGGCCGGCCAACTGAAAGGCGGCGTGCTCCGAAAGGCGCTCGATACCAAGAACTGGAAACAGGCGGAATTCCTGCTCAAGGCGCTCAAGGCATCGCCCACCAAAGAGGTCATGACCGCGAAGCTCAACAAAGTAAAGGACGAACTCGAAAAGCGCCAGCCGCGCGACAAGTGGGGCGCGAAGGCCAAGCGAATGTTCGAGGAGACGGAAAACATCATCGAGATCTACTTCAATCCCGACGAATTCCTCGACATCGTTGAAACCTTCGAGGACGACCTCAAGAACGGCGCCGAAGAGGCTGGCGTTACCGTCGATCTGACCCCGTCGATGAGCGACGTAATGGCGGCCATGAACTCCGGCGAAACAGGCGGGACCGTGACATCGCCGACGATTCCAACGGCTGACCCAAATAAGCCGGCCGGCAACGGATCCGCCGGCGGCTCCGGTGCAACGGCTGGCTCGCCGTAGCTAGTTGCGAAGTGCGAACCTAAATGGAGGCTCTTCCTGTCTGACCGGCGCACGCGGTTTGTCAATCAGCCGCCGTCACAGGTTGAATCGAGCATGAGCTTTGAGAATCCGTTGGTCGAACGCTACGCTAGCCGCGAAATGGCCGAGCTGTGGGGATCACAGCGGAAGTTTTCTACTTGGCGAAAACTTTGGGTCGCGCTGGCCGGGGCCGAGGCGGAGCTGGGCCTGAACGTTTCGCCGGAGCAGATCGCCGAGTTGCGAACGCACGTCGATGACATCGATTTCGCGCGGGCTGCGGAGTTGGAGAATCGACTGCGACACGACGTGATGGCGCACGTGCATCTGCTCGGTGAGCTGTGCCCCAAAGCACGGCCGATCATTCATCTCGGCGCGACCAGCGCGTATGTCACGGACAACACGGATCTGATTTTGATGCGAGAAGGGCTCGAACTCGTCCGCAGCCGGTTGGTGGGAGCGATCGACGCGTTGGCCACATTCGCGCGGCGACATCGCGACTTGCCCTGCCTCGGTTTCACGCATTTTCAGCCGGCACAACTCACGACCGTCGGCAAGCGGGCGACGCTCTGGTGCTTCGACCTCGTGCTCGACCTCGCCGAACTCGAACACCGGCTGGCAACGCTGCGCTGCCGCGGCGTGAAAGGCACGACGGGCACGCAAGCGAGTTTCCTTGCGCTGTTCGCCGGCGACCACGCCAAGGTCGAGCGGCTCGATCAACTCGTCGCCGAAAAGATGGGCTTTGCCGCGAGCTACTCCGTGACCGGCCAGACGTACACGCGGAAGGTGGACTCTCAAGTGCTCGACGTGCTCGGCGGTATCGCTCAATCGTGCCACAAATTCGGCACCGACTTGCGACTCCTCGCTGGCCGCAAAGAGTTGGAGGAGCCGTTCGAAAAGGAGCAGATCGGCTCCTCCGCTATGGCCTACAAGCGAAATCCGATGCGGGCCGAACGCATGTGCGGGCTGGCGCGATTCATTATCAGCCTGACATCGAGCGCCGCGCAAACGGCCGCGACGCAGTGGCTGGAGCGAACGCTCGACGACAGTGCGAATCGGCGGCTCACGATTCCGCAATCGTTTCTCGCCGCCGACGCCGTGCTCCGACTCTACCTGAACATCGTGCCCGGCATGGTCGTCTACGCCGAAGTGATCCGGCGGCACGTCGCCGAAGAATTGCCGTTCATGGCGACCGAAAATGTTTTGATGGCGGCCGTCGCCGCGGGCGCCGATCGCCAGGATGTGCACGAACGAATTCGCCGCCATAGCATCGCCGCCGCGGCGGAAGTCAAGGAGCACGGCCGGCCCAACGACCTGATCGCGCGACTCAAGGGCGACTCGAGCTTCGCCAAACTCAATCTCGATCTGCTGCTCGATGCAAAATCCTTTGTTGGCCGCGCGCCCGAACAGGTCGATCGCTTCATCGAAGCCGAAGTCGACCCGATGCGAAAACGCTGGCCAAACCTGTTGAACCAGCAGGCAGAAGTTCAAGTCTGACGGTCGGATGCGCTCCTCGCGATTCGCGGCTGTGAAGACTTTGGCATTGAGGCCCCTTTTCGATCACGCGCGATGGAGTCACCAAACTCACTCGACTCAAATCTCGAAAAAGGCAATGATTCGCCGGCGCCGACTTCCCGCGAGTTGGCGGTCCACAGGCGGAGTCGAGATGGCACGATCAATCAATCAATTCACATTTGTGGCCGTTTGGGGCTGTTTCTTCTGCTGCGTCGCTGGCTGCGCGTCCGTCCGTTTACCGCACTCGGCGTTGGGGATCAGCGTCGAAGCGCCGGCGCTGGGCGATGAAGTCGTCACACTGAGTCACGCGGACTTCGAGTCGCACGGCTCGCGAGACGAGCGCTCGAATGTCGTCGTGCGGACGATTTCCACACCTCCAATGAATCAAAGCGGCTCGGAGCCGAACTTCGCCGTGACGGTCGCGGAAGCCGTCACGTCGCAAGCGACCCTAGACGGTTCGCCAAGTTGGGCGAATGACAAGGCAGCATTTCTCGGCGACTTCAAGTGCGATATCGAGAGCCTGTGCACGCGCGAAAACGCGATTTTCCTGCTCGCGGCCGGTGGCGTGACTATGGCATTCCACGAGTCGTTGGATGACGACGTGGCGGCCAACACCGTGCGGCACACGAACCGTTGGGGAAAGGCGCAAGATTTCGTCGGCGGCGCCGGTAACCCGCTGCACCATCTCGCCGCGTCCGTCGGACTCTACGCGTACAGCCTGCATGAAGAGGACGTGGAATTGCACGAGTTGAGTCAATCGCTGTTTAGCGCGGTTGCGATCACGGGCGTCAGCACGATGCTGCTCAAGGCCGCGGCGAACACGACGCGGCCGAACGGCGAATCGGGCGGCTGGCCGTCCGGCCACACGTCGTCCACCATGGCCGTGGCCGCCGTGCTCGACGAATACTATGGCCATCGCGTCGGAATTCCCGCGTTTTTAGTCGCCGGCCTAGTCGGCTGGGAACGCATTGACGACCGCGAGCACGACCTTTCCGACGTCGTCTTCGGCGCCGCGCTCGGCTACGTCATCGGCCGCAGCGTGGCGAGCGAACATCAGACGCGGTTCTTGGGAATGAGCGTCGAGCCGTTCGTCGACCCGGCGACCGGCACAAGCGGCCTTGGCATTGAACGGCGCTACTGACCAAAGGCGAATCGGCCGATCACCAGCGATCAATTGGGACGAATCGCCTGAGTTTCCGCGCCGCGCGAGTCAGTGATCGACGACACGGTAAATTCCTGCGGCGTCGCGTGAAGACCGGTTTCGACAAGCGATGCGTCGTCGCCAAAAGGCGTGAGCCAAATTTCGGCAAACGGCGCACTCTGTTCCGCCCGGACTTTTTTCGCTTTTATCAATTCGAGTACGGCCAGAAACTTGCCGATTACTCGGCTCCGTTCCATCGGACCGTCAAAGAGCTTCCAGAACGCGATTTGCTCATCCCGCGCGAGTCGAGTCAGGATTTCCTCCATGTAAACCTCGATCGGCGTCTCGTCGTAAATGATGCTCCGCGGCGCGAGAGCCAGCGTTTGTCGCATGAGTCGGCCGAAGGCGCTGACGAGGTCCCAAAGCTCCACATCGCGAATCGGCGCCGTCGTCTGGTCCGAGTCATGGTCCAGCCGTTCCACGGGAACGCGGGCAAATCGCAGCCGTTGTTCCTCGGCCAGTTCGTGCAAATTCGCGGCGGCGTCGCGAAACTTCTTGTATTCCAAGAGCTGACGAACCAACTGCGTTCGCGGATCAGATTCGGAGTCGGCAGCCTCGTCCGTTCGCGGCAACAGCATTCGCGATTTGATCTCCATCAGCGTCGCCGCCATGACCAGAAAGTCCCCGGCAACGTCCACGTCGATCATCTGGAGAACCTTCAGGTACGACAGGTACTGCTCAGTAAGACGGGCCAGCGGAATGTCGAAGATGTCGAGTTCGTCCTTGCGAACGAGATAGAGCAGGAGATCGAGCGGTCCACGAAAGATGTCCAGATCGACGCAATAGTCCATCGGCGAATCCTCGGCCCAAACCGCGAGTCCGTCTTGTGCAGCAAAGCGATCAAACTTCTCGCCAGTCTAGCCGCATTCCAAGAATTTGGGCAACGCGGGAATGCGGCGTTTCGAGCAGGCCGCAAGTCTTAGAATTCGTCGAAAGTCTCACCGCCTGAAATCGTCCCGGCCGCGCGCCACGCGGGGCCATCAATTGTAGCGGACACGAATCGCACCGAGCCGTCACCGAGCAAAATATTCACGCTGCCCGAATGAAAGCTCCGCGCCGTGACCGCGCTGAAGGTGGGGCCCAGATTGACTTCGCGAATTCCGGTGATGTCGAGGTCCGAGCCGCGCGCGGAACTCCTCTGTTCAATGTACTTGTTCGGAGTCCACGCGGTCGTAATGCCCGTCTGATGCACGTGACCGTCGACCCATTCGGTGTGCCCGGAATCACGGAGCGTCGCGTTGCAGCCGGACCCGGAAATGTATTCCGGAGCCACGGTGTACGGGTCGTCGCCCGTGCCGGGAAAGAGAGAGGGGCTAAATCGGGCGCTCAGGCCGCTGCAATCGCGATAGTATTTTTGACGGGCCACGACTTCAGCGGCGACCATCGTATTACTCAATCCGTCGAGAAAGTCACGCTCGCGAGTGCTGCTGTTGACGTAGAACGGGCTGCGTGGCCGTTCACTGAAACGAACACCTGTTGGATTCATGCCGCCCCAAACGTACCAGTCGCCCATGTTCCAGCCATAGTTCGTGACGCCTGCCAGGCCGAAATTGTGCGGGTACGGCGCTGTGTTTGGATTGCTCGGGCAGATGAACGATTCAACATTCATGGTCGCCACCGTGACGTTGGTCGGGTGATCGTAAACGAAACTGAAGTTCACGGCATTGAACCCCGCGCTCTGTTCCAAGAACGGCAACAGCCGAGCGTGGATGGACCATCCCCCGAAGGCGAGCCGGCCACCAACGTCGCCGATCACGACGGATGGCGGAAGCGACCCGAATGTGTCCGAGTAGTTGTGCAGTGCCAGACCTAGTTGCTTCAGATTGTTTCGACACTGCGTCCGGCGTGCCGCCTCGCGCGCCTTTTGAACGGCGGGAAGCAGCAAGGCGATCAGCACAGCAATGATCGCGATCGACACGAGCAACTCAATCAGCGTGAACCCCCGACAACGTTGCGCGGAAATCGTTTGCATGGGCAACTCCAGTGCGAGAAAACGGTTGCACCCCAACTCATATCACAAACTTATTGATACTGAGTCTCAATATTGATATTGATATGCTACCGCTAGCCTGGTTGCCTGTCAATCGCTGCTGCGATTCTTTTTGAATGAGGCGGACGCCGTCGATTCTGGTCAATGATCTGTGCCTGGGCAGGGGCGCTTGCGAAAAGTAACCGAACAATATTTTTCTCACGGCAGCGAATGACTTTGTGGTCGCCGTGCCAGTGGGGCGCGATGGCCGAGTCACGCCAGGCTGAAAGGAGCAAGCGTCATGATCAAGAAACTGCTGGTTGGTGGAGTGCTATTGCTGGTCACGGGCGGCGTCCTCTTCGGAACCGACGCCTACAGCTACTTGTCCACGTCCGCAAACAAGGTGCGGAACGAGGTGAAGTCCAGCGTGCCCCTGGACTTTGAAATCGAGCGGGCACGGCAGATGGTCTCAGATCTGGTTCCAGACATCCAAAAGAACATGCACATCATCGCGCAGGAGGAGGTCGAGATCGACGACCTCAAGGATCAGATCGCGCGAACGGAAAAAAATCTCGCCGCCGAGCGAGAGCGGATGATGACGCTCCGCAACGACCTCGGCAATTCCGAGGGCCGGCTGCACTACGCCGGTCGTACGGCGTCGCCGCGGGAAATCAAGACGGAGTTGGCGCGCCGGTTCGATCGCTTCCAAACGGCCGAGGCCACGCTAAAGGCCAAGAAGCAGATGCTCGAGGCCCGCGAAAAGTCGCTGATCGCGGCGCGCGACAAGCTGGAGGGCATGTTTGGCGCGAAGCGAGATCTCGAAGTCCAGGTGCAGAATCTCGAAGCGCGACTGAAAATGTTGCAGGCGGCTCAGACGACGAGCCAGTTCAACTTTGACGACAGCCAACTCTCGCGCTGTAAGAAGACCGTGCAGGAACTGCGCAAGCGGCTTGACGTCGCCGAGCGAATCCTCGACCAGGACGGCAAGCTCATCGATTCGCTGAGCGAAGACGCGGAGGCCGTCGAGGACATCGCGGATCAGATCGACCGGTACTTTGGCGCCGATCGCGAGGTGTCGGCCAAACGCGCCGCGCTGTAAGCGGTCAGGCGGCGGCGCCGCGCGGCCACTGTCTTTGACACCCGCGGCGCCGAATGCTTTGATAGATGGTCGAGCGTTGGCGACGAGTTCGATTCAAGGCCCTTTCCGAAGTACCGACATGTTTGGTCAATGGCGACTAACACTCTGTCAGGCCGAAGAAGCACTTCGGTCCGAGCGCTTCGAGGAGGCGCTGGAACTGGCGCGGCGGCCGGAATTGGCGGATCATCGGCAGGCCGTGCGGCTGCGTGATCGGATCGCCGGCCGGCTGCTGGATCGAGCCCAGGAGCATCTCGGGCAAGGTCACTCGCACGCGGCGTGGAATGACCTGCGGCAGGCGGAGTTGGCGGGTGCGCCCGGTGCTCGCGTGGAATCCGTTCGGGCGGAGTTGGCGGAGCGTGGCGTAGCGGAGGTCCGCGCGGCGCTTGACGCGGGCAATCCAATTCAGGCGACGGCGCTCGTGAAGGAATTGAATGCTCGCGGCGCGGACAGCGCCGAGTTGCGTCGGTTGCAGGAAGCCGCCGCGGCGTGGGCCGCGGCAGGGCGTGCGATCCAGCTTGGCGAATTTTCCCGCGCCGCGCGCGATCTCGAAGTGGCGCGCAATCATCTTGCGGGTCACGCTCGACTCGAGCAAAACTGGGCAAACTTTGAAGTAGATCGTGCGCGAGCAAGCGAAATCCGCGGATGGCTCGAATCCGCGATCGCCGGGCAGGTCTGGGCCAACGTGCTCAATGCCGCCAATCAACTGCTTGAAATAGCGCCCGACAGTCGCGACGCGCACCACGCGCGGGACGAGGCCATGCGACGACTCGGGGTGCACGTGAGCAAGCACACAATCGCGGCGGCCACGGCGCGGGACATTGCTCCACCGCGCGGTTTCGAGGAAAACAAAAATGGTTCGCGCAGCCGGTTCATCTTGTGGGTGGACGGCTCCGGCGGATTCTTGGTCTGTCTCGGCAACGTCATTAGCGTGGGCCAGGCGAATTCCGACAGCGCCGTTGATATTCCAATCCTTGGAGACCTGTCTCGCAATCACGCGACGCTGTTTCGCGACCGCGAGGGCTATCTGATCCGCAGCGATCGTGAGATGCGGGTCAACGGCAGGCCAACTCGCCAGTCGCCGCTGCAAAACGGCGATTCGATTCGGCTCGGCGCGAGTGTGGAACTGACGTTTCACATGCCGAGTCCCGTGAGCGAGACGGCACGACTTGCATTGACGAGCCGACATCGGCTTCACTTATCGTTGGCCGGGATTCTCCTGATGGCGGACACGTGCGTGCTCGGCCCGTCGGCTCAGAGTCACGTGCGGTTGCCGGAGGCCGGTGGCCAAGTGGTGATCTATCGGCAGGGCGAGGCGATTTGGTGTCGCGGCGACGGCGAGATCGAAATCGACGGACGGCCGTGCGACGCGCGAGGTCAACTGCGGATGCCGTCGCGGGCGGCCATCGGCGAATTATCGTTCAGCCTGGAGCCGCTGAGTTCACCACTGATTCAGGTTTGAAGCCGGCGGGCGAATACGCTGTCGGCCACGGAACTCGTCAGGAGGGATCGGGTCAATGATTGAACGAGGTTCGGCCGGCTCAGGTCGGCCGTTGACGGCGGTCGGGCACACGGGGCTTCCCGACCCACTGAGGCACTTACCATGAAGTTCACCTACGCAAGTGGTTCTCGCCCGCTGGACGGTTACACGATCAAGCGCGGCGTTGGGCACGGTGGTTTCGGCGAGGTCTACTACGCCGTCAGCGATGGCGGCAAAGAGGTCGCGCTGAAGCTGGTGCTGCGCAACCTCGACGTGGAGTTGCGCGGCGTCGCGCAGTGCATGAACCTCAAGCACCCGAATCTCGTTACGCTCTACGACCTCCGCACCAACGACGCTGGCGAGCATTGGGTCGTGATGGAATACGTTGCGGGTAAGTGCCTGTCGCAGTTGCTCGAGGAGCAGCCGAACGGATTCTCACTCGACGACGTGAATCGTTGGTTGAAGGGCATCGCGGCCGGCATCGGCTACTTGCACGACAAGGGCATCGTGCACCGCGACCTCAAGCCGGGCAACTTGTTTCTCGAAGACGGCGTGGTCAAGGTCGGCGATTACGGCCTGTCGAAATTCATCACGGCGAGTCGTCGTAGCGGCCAGACGGAATCGGTCGGCACGGTTCACTACATGGCGCCGGAGATTTCGCGCGGCCGGTACGATCGCGAGATCGACGTGTACGCGACCGGCATCATGTTGTACGAAATGATCACCGGGCACGTGCCGTTTGACGGCGAGAGCGTGGGCGAAATCCTGATGAAGCACCTCACGGCGCTGCCGGACGTTTCGCGATTACCATCGCCGTACAATCTCGTCGCGCAGAAGGCTTTGGCGAAAGACCCGGCCGATCGCTTCCGCACGATGGAGGAGTTCGCCGCGAGCTTGAACGGCCGGCTCGATCCCAGTTTGCCGTTCGCGTCGCTAAAGCAAACGATTCCATTCATTCCGCCGGACGCGCCGGGCGATGCGGCCGCATCGCCGCCGCTCGGCGAGCCCGCGCGGGCGTTTTCGCCGGCTCTCACCGTGCCGTTTCGGATTGACGTGTACGGGGGATTCGCTGAGGCACACGGCATGTTGCGGTTTGGCGGTCAGTCGCTCGCTCTGCAGTTTCACGTGAAAGACGCCGTGTTTGGCGCGGTAAAGTCGGGCCTGAAAGACGTTCAGATTCCGGTGCACGAGATCTCCTCGATGCGGTTGCGGCGTCACCTGTTCTCGACGTCGCTCATTCTGCACTGCACGAACCTGAATGCGCTCGATACTATCCCAACTCGGTGGCCTGGGCGAGTCAAGCTGCGTGTCTCGCGCGACGATCGTGAAGTCGCGCAGCGGCTGGTTGACGCGGTCACGCGCGTGCTGCACGGCGCACCCCATTCACCGGCTCGCGAGCGGGCGGAGCCGGCTGCTGCGGCAGCACGCCCCGCTGCCAGGAACGAGGGTGTCCATGCGGAGTTCGAGCGCGCGCGAACGAAGATCGTCGCCTGGTACGAACGGCCCTGGACCCTGCGAGATTACTTCTTGGCGATTTTGTGCATGGTTGCCGTGGCAATCGCGGGCACGGCGGCGATGGGTGGATTCATCGCATTGGCGCCGGGTGCGATCGTCGTGCTCGGCATCGCGCTGATCGTGATGAAGCTGAGCGGTAGGCGCCTATCGAAAGTGGCGGCCGCGTCACCCGTCGTACTGAGTCCGATGCACGCCGATGCGTCGCCGGTTCGGCCCGCGCCGGTCGCGGCCGCCGGGCCGCCTGCTCCGGCACCGCCGCCCGCACCGGTTCGTTCGGTGCCGGTATTGCGGCCTGCGACGCCACGCGAGCCGTTGCCCAAGCCTGCACGAACGCGACTCGCGGAGGCCACGAGCGCGATGCTGCTGTCCGCCGTGTTGTCCGTGATCGCCTCGGTGATCGCGGCCGGCATCATGCGACTGCACAAGCTTGAAGAGTGCGCGCTCCTGACGGCAACGACGCTGGCCGGCTGCTGGGCCGTGATCGTACCGGCGAAATTTTGGGAAGGCCGCGCCGGCGACGCGGTGACCCGCCGGCTTGTGATGGCCGCGCTCGGTCTCGGCGTCGGCATGGGCTCGATGTACCTCGACGGCCTGATGCAAGTCGGCTGGCTGAACGATCCGAAAACGGCGCCGCTGCTGTTCGAGTCGCTCGAATGGATGCCGAAAGTGCTGATGCACGCGAGTTATTTCGGACTGGTGTTCATGATTCCGCGCTGGTGGTTGCTCGCGGACTCGCGGCGCGGCGTGCGATTCAATCCATGGTTGGCCATCGTGCCGTGTTTCTGGGCCTGGATGATCATGCTGCTGTGGCAGCGACGTTTTGACAATCCGAGCCTGGACGGCACGACGATGTACTGGGGCGTTGTAGTGGTCGGTCTCGTGGCGACGCTCGTTCAGATGGCGTGTCGCTGGGACGATCCGGTCTCACGGCGCAAGGTCGCGTAGGAGCAACTGTCATGTTTGCCATGATTCTGGCGGTTGCCGCTCAATTGGCCGGTGCAATGCAGGCAGTGACGGACGACGGCAAGGCCGCAAGCCGGCCGGAGTGGATCGAGTTGGCAAAAGATGGCCGGCTGACCGTCCATAGCGCGGCGATTCAAAGCGGACTCTGGGCGACGCGCGACGAAGCGCGGAGCGATGCCCTCGAGCAGGCGAGCTACCGGGCGCTCGATTTCGCAGCCGAGGCGGTCCCGCGTCTGAAATCGCGCTGGCAAGTGCCCACGTGGCTCGTCGCGGACCACATGCTGCGCGAGCCGGTGTTCATTGAAGAGGTCGATTGGACCTACGGCCCGATGTATCGCGCTCACGTGCTGCTCGATCTTTCGCCGGAGAAGCGAGACGTCCTGCTGGCGACGTGGCACGAGACGCTGTTGCGTCAGCGGATGACGCAGATCGGCGGCGGCCTCGCATTTGTTCTCGTGTGTGTGGCGACGCTCTTTAGCTACCTGCGGCTGGATGACGCCACGCGCGGCTACTACTCGCGTTGGCTGCTGACCGGCGCATTCGGAGTAGTGGCGGGTTCGGCCGCCGTGCTTTACACTTGGATCGTGTGAGATTCGTTTCGCGGAGTTTGTGCGGAGTTTGTGCGGAGGTTGTCATGCGAAGAATCTGTTGTGGGTTCGGCGTCGCGTGCGGCTCGATGCTGCTCGCCACCGGCGATTTGCTTGCACAACAGGCGGAGTCGGGCGGTCCAGGCGAAGTGATCAAGCAAATCGGCAACCTCGATACCGGCCAGTTAACGATCCTGTTGATTTTTGGGACCGGATTCGTCGCCGCGCTACTGCACGGTGTCGCATCGGTGATCGTCTCAATGCGAAAGGACGTGCCGAACGGCGCGCGGCTTCGCAACGAGATCGCCGCACTCGAAGACCGCGTGGCCACGCTTGAGCAGGCGGCGGGCCTGCCGGTCGCTGCCGACAAGGATTCATCCGCTCCACGGTGATGAATGGCCAGCGTCACATCGGACAAATTGTTGATCGATAAGATTCGCGACGGCGACGCCGAGTCGTGGCAGCAACTCATTGATCGTTACGAGGGCCGGCTGCGCGCGTTCGTTCTCTCGCGGTTGAATGATCGCGACGACACCGAGGACGTCGTGCAGGAAACGTTCATCGGCTTCCTCACGAGCTTGCCGAACTTCGATCCGAATCGCGAGTTGAGCACATACCTTTTTTCGATCGCCGCGCACAAGTTGACGGATCACCTGCGTCGTCAGGGGCGCCGGCCGTGGGAGGCGACGACCGACAGCGACACGGAAGGCCGGCCGCTCGACGAGATGCCCGGCCGGGCGCGGGCCGCGTCGAGCATCGCGCAGAGCGGCGAGGGACACGCGGCCGAGGAGCGGGCACTCGCCGAGGCACTCGGAGAGTTGATCCGTCAGTGGATCAGCCGCGGGCAGTTCGAGCGGCTCAAGTGCATGGAACTGCTGTTCGTGCGCGGCTGGCCGAACAAGGAGGTCGCCGCTCGGCTCGATATCACCGAACAGACCGTGGCCAACTACAAACATCAAACGATTGGGCAGCTTCAAAAATTGGTTAGAAGCGCGGGCGTGGGCGACGAGCGCGTGCTGGAGTTTTCGTCATCCTGACGCGGAGCAGAAGAGTTGGCTGGGAGCACGACGCGTCTTGGACACGATTAGCGATGCCGACCTGGCAAACTTCATGGATGAAGCGCTTAGCGCCGAGGAAATGGTGCGCATTGAGACCGCGGTGCGCGCCTCAGCCGCGCTGCGCAAACGGTTCGACGGCATTCGGCAGGCGCGTGACCGCGGCTGGCATTCCGCCGGCGCGATCTGGCGTGGCCACCACCTCAGTTGCCCCACGCGCAGCCAACTCGGCAGCTTCCTGCTCGACGCCCTCGACCCGCAGTGGCAAGACTACATCCGGTTTCACACAGAAGTAGTCGCCTGCCGCATGTGCCTCGCCAACCTCGCGGATCTCAAAGCTCGCCAGGAAGAACAAGCACCGACCACCGCCGAGCGGCGCCGCCGCGTGTTTCAATCGAGCGTCGGACATATCAAGCGAAAGAAGTAGTCGGCGTGCGCGGTCGCCGGGCTTGCGATTCCGTTTGCGACAAGGCATCATCACATCCCATGCGAACGCTGGCTCCTCGATCGATCGCCCTGCTCGCGATCACCGGCATTTCCGTGTACCTCTGCTGGCTGATGGTGCAGCCATTTTTCAAGGTGCTTATCTGGGCCGCGGTGCTCGCGATTATCTCGTATCCCTTCCATGCGTGGTTCATGCGGCGTGGCCGCGGCCCAGCGGCAGGCGCCGCGCTGACCACGTTGATCGTCGTGCTGACCCTCGTGGTTCCGCTGACGTTCATCGGCTTGGCCTTGGTGCACGAGTTGACCGTCGCGGTTCCTCACCTGCAGTCGGGAATCAGGCAGTTGCTCGACAGAACGAAGCTGCTCGACCCAGACTCGCCGTGGCGCCAGTGGCTCGATCGTTACGTCGACACGTCGTCAATGCTCGACGCTGATTTCTTGGAAGGCCGGGTCAAGGCCGTGAGCGCCATGATCGGCAAGGAGATGGTGGGCGTCGTCGGCGACCTGTTTGGGACGGCGCTGCAGGGCTTCTTCGTCCTCTTCACGTTGTATTACATGCTGCGCGACGCGGATCGAATCCTTGCGTCGTCGCGGCGATTTTTGCCGCTGGATGCCGAGCAAGCGGACAAAATTTTGCGGCAGACGCACGAGGTCATTTCCGCCAGCCTGCACGGTGTTCTGATGATCGCGGCCTTGCAGGGTGCCCTGGGCGGCATGGCGTTCTGGGTGTTGGGTCTGGCCTCGCCTCTCTTGTGGGGCGTGGTCATGTTCTTCATGTCGATGATTCCGATGGCCGGTGCCTTCATGGTCTGGCTGCCGGCTGCTGTGTATTTGCTGGCCACGAATCAACCGATCAAGGCGGTCATGCTGACGATTTGGGGTTCGCTGGTGATCGGTCTGTTGGACAACTTCTTGCGTCCGCGATTGGTTGGGCAAAAGACTCGGTTGCACGAGTTGGTCGTGCTGTTCTCTGTTTTGGGCGGGCTCAAGGTTTTCGGAGTGCTCGGTCTTGTGGTCGGGCCGGTCGTGGTCGCGGTCACGATGGCGCTGATTGACGTGTTGCGCCAGGCGAACGAGGTGTCGCCTCCACCGAACGAAAGCTCGGAAGCAACTGCGCTGGCGCCAGCGGCGCCGCCGACTGCTCCCGCAATTCCAGCAGCCCGAGCCAGCCCTGAAGCAAGCGGCTGACGCAGCGAGCGAGGCCTGACGTCCTACTGCGCGCGCAACGCGTGTTTCAACTGTCGAAGCGCCCGAACCGGGCGTCAGAAGCCGACCTTTCAATGGCCGATATCGCAGCGGCAGCTTGGGCCGCAGCCGCATTTGGGGCACTTGCAGTTCGGGCTGGAGCAATTGCACTTCGACGACTTGAACGACACGGCGCGATTGGCGGCGAATTTGCCCGCGAGCACGGTGTCGAGTGCGGGGCCGAGGAATTCCTTCTGCTCTTCGTCCGGCTTGTTCCAATTCGAGTGTGGGTCGCCGGCATAGCGCAGCAGGCCGTCGAGGTCGAAGATGAAGAGGTGCGGCGGCGGTGTGACTTGGGCGTTCAGGACCGCGCGAGCTTGACCGGCGGAGTCGTGCAACAGCGGCAGTTCGAGACCGGCCCGTTCGAGCAGCTCGGCGACCTTCGCGAACTCATCGTCGGCGTTCGCGCTGACGGCGACGAAATCGACGCGGTCGCGATACGCGTCGATCGTCTGCTTCAACTTCGCGAAGTATTTCGCGTCGGCTTCGTATTTGTATTTGTCCCACTTCGTGCAATGGAGCGACACGAACGCGACTGCCAGCGGGCGGCCGGGCCGCCGGAACGACGCGAGCAATTTGTTTTCACTGTCGCGAGTTCTTAGTTCGACGTCCGCCGGCAGCGATTGGCCGAACATGATGCCGGGAAAGAGCCGGCTCACCCGCACGGCGGTCGGCGGAAAACCGGCGTCGCCGAGCACGCGGAGCAGCTCGTCGATCCGCACGACGTCGTCGTCCGCCGACATAAACGAGAGGAAGAACTTTGTCGGGCCGTTGAATTCCGGCTTCGTGTGGTAGTCGAGGTACGTCGCCTTCTCGACCCACGCGATCTTAGCGACCGCGCGTTCGATCGCCTGCCGCGCGTTGCTCGACGGCGCGGGCCGCAGCGGTTGTGGCACGAACGGTTTTTCCTCCTTCTTGGGCGATTCGTCCTTCTTTGTTTCGCCCGATTTCATTTCGTCCGATTTCGTTTGGTCCGCCTCGTCCGATTTCTTCGCCTCGTCCTTCTTGGCAGGTTTCTTCTCTGGCGGCTTCGAGTACTCGACCTCGCCGCACAGGTGGGCGAATTCGAGTTGGATTCGCACGTCGCCGAAACCGGCGAGTCGAATTTGCCGCAGTCGCGAGCCGGCCGCGCTCAGGTCGTGCAAAAGCGGCAGCAGGTCTGCCGTCTGCCGGTCGCCGATCGCCGCCACGGCGGTCGGCCGGCCGCCCGACGACACGCGCGTCGCGGGAATTACGCCGAGCGACCCGGGCGACCAGCCGGTTCGGCTCGCCCACGTCTGCTCGCCGAGCCTGTTCATGAAACCGCGCACGGTCGAGCATTCGTGGCGAAAACAGAAATGCACGAGCGGGTGCGAATCGGCGCCGCCCAACTTCGGTTCGGCAGTTTGGTTCACGGCGATTGGCGTCGCGGCCGGCGGGACAGTCACGCCGTCCGGCACGAGCCACACGGCCGGCGGACTCACGCCGAGTTCGTCGAGCGAGCCGAGCAGCGGGCCAAGATCGATTTCGTCCAACACTCGACACTCGAAGCCGGCCTCGACCGCCGCCGCGTTTTTCGCCCACGGCGCGGCACGCATGGCAAGTGCGGCGGATGCCAAGCATTCCAGGCACTGGCTCGGCGCGGCAGTGTCGTCGGTTTTCGTCCGCGACAACTCGACTCGCACGCGCGACGGGCCGAATTCGCGGACGACGATGCCACGCACGGCGACTCCGCGATCGCGCAGCTTCTCGCGGATCGCAACGACGTCGATCGCCGTCCGGCCGCGAACGAAGATCGTCGCGCACGGGTCGTTCACACTCGGATGCGGCCGAACGCCGGCGAGGCCCGCGATCGGCTGCAGTGATTTGTGCAAATGCTCCACGCAGCCGCGCTGATCGCACAGGTGGCCGAGCTTCAGTTCCAGCGTCCCGCCGATGAGCGAGACACCGGTCGCCGCGACCGCCCGCGACGAGTCGCCGCCGGAAAGCCACGCTTGGCCGGTCCCCTTCAGGCGCTTCTCGTTGTTCGCATCGTCGCGCAGTTGCAATTCAAAATCGAAGCTGACGTCCGCATCCGCGGCGTCGAGCACGCCGACGCGGCTGAGCGAAATCGCGAAGCGCCGCTTACTCGTCATGCCGGCCGAATCCACGTTGGACTGCTCGACCTCGCGTGAGTCGCCGGCCGGCTTCAATCCCGCGGGCAGACGCTCGCGCGCGAGCATGACGGTCGGCTTCGAGTCGAATCGGTTTCCGGCCGGCGCGTCGAACTCGATGAACACCGTCGCGGGCGGCGCATTCCACGGCTCGATCCACGCCCGCACGGTCGCGCCCTCGAGCCGCGCGATACTCGTAATTGGGCCGGCGGGCGACACCGTGAACCGCGTGCCCACGTAGCGTTTCAAGATTTGTTCGAGCCGCACGGTGCCCGGCTCGAAACGCACGGTCGCCCGCTTCTCTTCGTAATTCACCGACACGTCGAGCACCCCTGGAAGCCCAGACTGGGCCTCTTTCACCGCGGCGGGGCACGAGGTCGGTCAGGTCATTCCCTCGACCGCGATGGTCACTTCGGCGAAGCAGTCCGGCAGCGCGGGCGCGTCGTCGGCCGGCGCGAACGCACCCGTTAGTAGGATGGTTGAGACGACCAGCAACCCGGCACGTGCGACTGCGCGTTTCATGGTTCGCTCCACATCGGTGTTCGTCGGACAATCAGTCTAACGAGCCGAACCGGGGTGGCGAAAGCGCGTTTCGCGGAATGGCATGCCTCGATCATTGAGATTCCGCTTCATCCAACAGCACCAGGAGGCCGCTTATGTCCTCTTTCCGTTGATTTTCGAATGAATCCGTGGCACGGCTTCGCCCGATTTGACCGACTACGGCATGCGGCTCCAGCTCGAATTCCTGCTCGGTGTGCCAGCCGCGCAGCCGCAGGAGCGATTGATGCGGCCGGAGGTGGACGAGAGTTGCGGGGCAGAGACCAGAGATCAGAAGTCAGAGGTCAGACACCAGAATAATCATGTTCTCTGATTTCTGATTTCTGACCTCTGCCTTCTGACTTCACTGCGGCGCCTCTTTGCTGCCGACGACAGTCAGATTCATTCCGATCTGCACGCTGACGGGCGTGCCGCCCACGTCAATCACTGTCTTGCCGTTTAAGTACCAGCCGAACGAGCCGGTCGAGAAGTCTTTGACTTCCGCCATCATCGTGTTGCCGTTGATGACGACTTGAACCGGCTTGGCAGCGTCGCGAAACTGGTTGCGCGTCATCGTGCACTTGGGCATGAACCGACTCCTTCTGGAACAGTGGTCTGCGTCGCGTGTGTGCAAGCTACCGCAGGCCATGCGGTCTGAACAGGGCGTTTCTCGCCGCCGCGCTGTCGTCGTCCGCGGGCACTTTGGAAAAAACGCCCAAGACGATCGCTGCCCGCGCCGATACTTGCGCAACAGCGCGTTGGCGGAACGACGAGTTTCGTGCCGTCAAACTCGACGATTGCTTTGCGAGTCTCCCGAACTGCCCGGTTTCTCGCTGCTCGAGGTTGAAATCCAAATGAGTCGGCATTTTGACAGGCTTCTTGTTCCTACGGTTTCGGCGGCAGTGCTGCTCGTTCTGTGCGGCAGCTTGGACGCGGGCGGCTGTCGGCGCCGAGCGGTCTGCTCGAACGCACTGCCGTGCTACGATTACCAAGCGGGCGTGTCGCCGATTCGCGGGACGCTTGCGAGCTACCCGGCCGTTGTCAGCGAAGTGCCTGACGATTCCGTTCCCGCGTTCAGGACGAAGCGGTTTCAGGCGCTCGCCGAGAATTTGACAGTCGGCGACTGCACGCTCGAGAACGTGCAACTTCTCCTCGACAGTGACGGCAACTATGTTTTGAGTTTCCGCGCGATCAACGGCGCGAACTCCGCCGAGCCGGCACAGAAGTCACAGATCCTGAAGGCCGGTGCCGCCAAGTTGGCCGAACGGATTCCCGAACAGGTCATTCCGGTGCGTCATCACCGCATTCGCGTAACCGCGAGCCTGTTCACCGGGTCGGCGGCGGTGCCGGCCAGGGAAACGGCGCGGGCGTCCGGCGTGCTGCTCGTGCGTCTCGCACCGAGTTCGTTTCTGATCAACGCGGCGGAGCAACAAACGCTCACGCTGCCGGGCCGGAGTGTGACGAGCCGGCAGTTTGCCCTTGCGGACCAAGTGGAATTTGAACTTGAAATCGACCCGGTAGTTCCGCCGCTGGAGGCGCGCGGCGCGCGTGCCGGGAGCGTGTGCCGCTGATGCGGCGGCGGGCAGTTGCGCGCGTCCGGCAAAAAAGGCGTGGCGCGGACACGATCTGAGGGAGTCGCACGATGTCCTCGACAAAATGCGGAATCGTTGTGTTCGCGGCCAGTCTGCTCGCGACGCTTGCCGCCGCGCAGGCTCAAGACTCGCCCGCCACCGAACACAAATGGAAGGACAAACTGAAGAGCGCCGTGTCGAGTCCGCTGGCGCCGATCAAGACGATGCCGCCAAACGCGATCGTCGTGCTCGATCCCGGCGTCGACCCGAAAGGGGAACCGAAGCCGCTGTTGCGAAAGACCGACGACGGCACAGGGCTGACCGTCGAGGTGCCGGAAACCGTTCACGTGCATCGCTACTTCCCGTGCGGCTCGCGCGAGTTTCAGGCCCAGTATTTCGCGGGCGGCCCGACGATCGTTTCCGTGCGTCATCCGTTTTGCGGCGAACGCGTTTACGTACACATCGATCTGCCGCCCGGCTTTCCGGTCGTGAAGTATGAAGGGGACAAGATCGAGTACAAATATCCCGAAGAGAGTTTGTCGATCCACTTTGACCGGCACGGCGGTGTTTCGACTTCGTACAACGGCTGCCCGGTTGTGAAGAAGCGCTGCAAGGAATCCGCGCGAAAGATCAAAGAGAAGTGCGCGGCCTGCAGCGATGAACTCGGCGTCAACCACTTCGCGACCAAAGTCGGCAAGGAAGTTCGCGACACGGCAACGGGCACCGTGGGCGTCGCCGGGACGCTCGCGAAGCAGTCCACGAACGTCGCGGTAACCGCGCTGAATCTCGTGCCGGGCCTTCAAATGCTCAAATCCGCCGGTCAAGATCGCGCGATCAGGGAGCGCGATCGCGGCGTCAAACTCATCTCCGAGAAACGGGCCGAGGCCGAAGCGGACATCCCAACGCTGCGATAGTCCGATCCGCGAAGCGGCGTGCGGCCTGACGACGCGGCACGATCGACGCGCGTGGCCCGCCAGGCACAATCGCAAAAACCGGCACTTTCCGCAAAGTATTCCACTCCCAACTCCGATAAATCAGACACGGGGATAGTGTTTTTTCCGCGAGCGTCCGGCCGCGCGAGGGGATCGTTGAGGAGTTCAGTTTGACAACCGTCCGGCGCAGGAGAAGATGACCATGAATGGCGCGACGATGTCGAGGAAACGGCAAGGCATCATCGGCGTCTGCCTTGCTTCGATTGGTTCTTTCTTCACGCTATCCTCGCTAGCATTCCAGGCTGCCGACACGCCGCAGCTCAAAATCGAGACGGTCGCCGGCGACGCGGTCGGCGAGCGAACGAATCAGACGTCGCTGAAGCTCTCGGCAACAGTTGCGGGCTGGAGTGTCGGGGACGTATTCGCCGGCAAGGACGGGACGCTCGCGGTCCTCGCAAGAAACGGCACTCACGACTTCAACCTCTTCGCCAATCAAGGCGAGCAACGGATCGCGGTCACGCTGAAGAACGACACGAACGCCACACAACTCGTCACCGTCAATAAGCCGCTCATCTTCGACACGATCGGTCCCGCGGTCACGCAAGTGAAGTTGGTCGGCGCGAAAGGCGGCGATGCCACGCTGCAGATCTATTTCGACGCTGACGACTTGAACGAGACGCAGGCCAAGTGTTCCGACAATTTCAAAATCACCCGCATGGCCGACGGCAACTCGTTCACGAGCGACATTGGTTTCAAGGCCGGCACCCCTGCGCTCGGGCCGAACCGAAATGTGGTACTCATCCGACTGACCGACATGGTCACGGACACGTATCGCGTCGAAATTACCAGCGGCTTGACCGACCAAGCCGGGAACTCAGCCGGCTATCGCGACGGCAAGCCGGCCAAGGAACAGCGATTCTACTTCAATTCGTATCCCGATCGGGACAAGGGCCAGCACGTCGAGTTCCCGAATTTTGTGCCGCGGCAGCGGCTGGGGCCCGGCGGATTCAATCCGGGCGATCACGTGGAGACGCGCGTCGTGCGGCTCTATTATTATCGCGACGCGCACCGCGTCGCCGAGATCATCAACCGCAACGTGCAATCGTACAATCGCGCGGCCGTCGATCAGAAGCGGCGCGAGGCCGAATCGTCGCGCAATCGCGCGGAAACGTTGACCGACGACCGTCGTTCGAACGAGCGCGAAGCGGTGCAGGCCGCGCAAGAGGCACGCCAAGCCGAACATGAACTGCAGCGGGCAGAGGAACTCGCCGGCCAGGCTCGCGCCAAGGCCGCGCAGGACTCCACCAATCTCAAGGCATCTGAGTTGCGGGTCGAAGCAGCGACGCGAGAGAAGCAGGACGCCGACCGGCTACTCGCCGCGGCCCAAACAGCGAATGATCCGGCCAAACTGAAATTTGCCGAAGCCGCCGTTGCGTTTGCCGAAGAGCAACTCCGCCATGCAAACTCGACCAAGCAGAGCCTGGCTGCGGCTGCTCTTTCTTCGGAGAACGACCGCCGCGCGAAGGAGACTGCCGTTAAGGAAGCGACCGCGCGGCTTCAGGCAAAGCGCAACACGGAGATCGCCAAACGCGAAGAATGGAATCAGTCCGAAGCCAAAGAGGATCGCGCGAGTGAGGACCAGTTTCGCAAGGAGGTCGCGGCCTCGCATGAGGACCCGGACACCTATGCGCCCGGAAAGCCCGAGTCCGTTGACGCGGTCACCCAAGTTTCGATCAGTGTGATCGGTGAGGGCCTCATTCAACTCCGCGGTCCGATTCGCGGTATCAACAAGATCCGAACCATGATTGACCAGATCGATTCACCGGTCGGCCAGGTCAAAGTCGGCATCTTCACCGTTCAGATCAACGGGGAACATGGCGATCGCATGGAAAAAGTCGCGCAGCGAGTCGAAGGCAACATCGACATTTCTCGCTTCCTCACCGCGCAATCGATGATGTTGCTTCGCCGCGCGGTCCAGGAACTCGCTGCCGAGGTCGCCCAGGAGGCGGAACGAGGCCTGCATCAACAAGTGGACCGCGACCGCAAGTATCTCTACACCTTCTTCGGCCGCGACTTCATCGACGAGTTGTACGCGATGGATTCGGAATTTCTGCACACCGAGAACAAGGTGCTCTGCTTGCACTCGATGGATACCGTCAGTCGATCCAACGCGCTTTTTGTGATGGCCTTGGCGAAAAGCAACATACGGCAGCGAATTATCGAGCGTTTCATGCAGCTCATTGAATGCGAGTTGCCGAAGGCCGAGTACGACTTTCGCAAGGCGAGCAGGGTTCTGCCCTGCGGACGCAAGACGCAGCGGGAAGTCTACGAGAAGGCCGCCACGCTCTATCGCTTCGGTTCGCTGCGTGGAATGTTCGACGTGCCACTCTCGGACGACCAGCAAAACATCATGTCGCCGATGCAGCGCGAGTTCATCCGACTGGCCCAGATCTTCAAGTCGCAAATGATCTCCGAGAGCGAATTGAAACGCCAAGTGGTGAAACGTGGCCTGATCGAAGACCGCAGCTACGACGACGAAGAATTGGCCCGCGTGCTCGATGGACCGCATCAGAAGGCGCTGGCCTTGCTCCGCACGAAATTCGAGAAGCTCGTCGAGAGCCAGACGACATTCGATGAGGTAATGGTCGCCCTGGCCACTGCGATTGGCAGAGTTCAAACAGCACTGGCAGGCACCGCCAAGTCTGCCGACACCCTGACTGTTGCCTTGGCCGAACAACGTATGAAGTTCGTCGCTGCGAAAGCGCTCGCCAGCACTTCGTTACCCCAAACGAATCTGCGCGCAACAGGTCCTTCGCCAGGCATCGTATTCGCAGTGAAACAATTAGAAGAACTAAACAGTGACGCTCAAAAGGCGCAGCAGTTCATATCCAAATCAAAAGCGCGTCTCGATGAGAATCAGGCGCTTTCAACGGAAGTGAAGGATGATCTCAAGTCGCTGCTCGACGAAATGAACGACAAGTTTGACCCGAGAACATTATCGAGCCGCATCGATTCCCCGGCGAACGATCGACAGAAGGTCTCCGAGTACAAACGCAAGGCAACAGCGAGGCTGGATTCCACCGAAGCCGCATGGTCAGAAGTTCGACGGCGCTTTACTGACTTTCGCAAGGCGGCCGACCTGTTCGAGTCGGACACGGGCCAGTTTGAGAAGTCATATACCGATCTGCTGACCGCGATTGGAAAACTAGGCGACGCGCCGGACGCAGTAGTGGTTCGCGCTAAGGCCAACGACGCGTACCAGGTTGTGCTCGGAGTGCGGCTGATCGATTCCGACATCAAGCGTGCTACCTATTTGGCGAATCGAACGCGGCGCGACCTTGACGCCAAAAAACTCATGGACTTTCTCATCGACGAGAAAGAAGAGAAGTGGATCGAACTGCGCGAGGGCACCAAGGCGCACATCGCCACAATGGACAATTATCTGAAACGGCTCGCCATCGCGCTCGAGGACGATTTCAAGGTGCAGTTTTATGATCCGGCGTTCGCCGAGATTCGCAAGGCCGCGCGGGAATGGGACGTAAACCTCAGCCAAGTGGAACGTACGACCATCCTCACGAACAACCGGGCGTTTGCCAAAGTCAGTCCGCAGGCCACTATGGAATTCGATCTGCCGAAGCGCGACATCCTGATCCAGGAGGCGTTCAAAGGGGCCAAGGCGATGGTCGAGGACTACGGCGCGCTCTTGCAGGATCCCACATTCCTGGCCGCGTCGAAGATGCTCAGCGGCTCGCCGACCGCGTCGGCCGCGTCGCCGCCGAAGGCCAATATCGCCGGCCTTCCGTCGCAAGGACAACCCGGCCCGCCGGTGAAAAGCGTCTTGCCCGGCCTGCCCAGCGCCACCGAGGAGCAGGTGCTCAATCAGTCCGCCGGTCAGGATCGCGAGATCGGCGCGGCGCTCGAAGCACTCATTCCCGACCCGGCGATTTACAAATTCGAGACCGGCACAGGCTTCGAAATCCGCCCGGTCATTCAGCCCGACGGTGACTCAGTCATCTACGACTTCAATTACATGTACACAACCAACGTGCGCGAGCCGGTCCGCGCCGACGAGAAACACCTCGGACGCGTCAAGCGACATTTCATCGACACGCAGGTACAGACATCAAGCTTCGAGCTGCGCGAGATTAGCCGCTATCAGGTCGCACTCAAGGCGTCGCGCACCAGCCGCGGCGTACCGCTCTTCGAGGACATCCCGGGCGTCGGCGCCCTGTTTCGGCCGCTGCCGAGCGCGGAATCGTCGCTGCAACAAAACATCATTCTCGGCCAGTCCGTCGTGTATCCGACGCTGTTCGACCTGATGGGACTCCGCTGGGCGCCGCACCTCGTCAACGTTAGCCACCGCCAACTACTGGACGATCAACATCTCACTCAGGGCCGCATGAAAATCCTCAGCGATTGGGTCGCGGAGAAAACGGAAGACAAGCTTGACGAATTCCTCGGAATCCGATCGGAATACAAACACTTGCACCGACCCGATCTGTATCACAGCCGGGATGTACCGTCGCCGTATCATCCGGGCGGCTATGCGGAGCCGAATATCGCCGATCCGACGCGCCGGCAGTTCGAGATTCCCGATCGCCGCCCGAACGAAATGCGCGAGCCCGCCTACGAACCGCGGCGTCGAGTGCCGGCGCCGGAAGACGAAATCGACGTCGGGCCGCGCGGTACCCTGATCCTAACGGAACCGGCCCCGCGCACGTTCGAGTCTGGCAAGAAGCCGGGCGCTGCGCCGCGAAATGACATGGGAACCAAATCGCCGCTACCGGCCACTCGCGATTCCGGCGTGCGGACGGCTAACTACGACACATCCGCGAGATCGTCCGGCGCAACGAACAAAAAAGAGCCTCCCAAAGGCACACCGAAGAACGACGAGAAAACCGATGGGCCAATCACCGGGCGAGTTAAGAAGATCTTTGGCCGTTAGCGGATCGCGCGTACCAGCCCAACGCGCGAGCGAGGAATTGCACTTTCTTGTTGCCGATATCACTCGCGGTTCAGGTTGTGTGGCTATTCGCCGCGGGCCGTCACTGACCGGCTCGAAACTCCGCAGGCGCGAAAACCAGTTCGTGATAATCGCCCGCCTGCAACACGACCTCTTTCACCGGCGTTTTCAGATCAGATCCCGGCCGGACAATCACCGCCTGGACTCGCCACACATACTTGTTCGGTTCGCCCATCGACCTCGCGCGATAGAAGCGAAACTCGCCTGACGCCGTCATCGCCCGGCCGTTAATCCAGACTTCGGCCCGTTCGGGCACGCGCACGCGCACCAGCGCACTCGTCAACGGCACTGGCCTGAGCGGTGCGATCCCCGCAGCGCACGGTCGCGAGCAGACGCACGTTGACGAACCGCCGCACGAGCAACCGTGCCACGCTCGCGCCGACGTCTCAACGGCCAGCAGCGCCGCCAACGCGAACGTCGTGATCGCCGCAACACGCCTTCGGTCACTCATGGGAGATCCTCGCGATGACGCTACTCCGCCTCCTCCACGTTCGACCCACGCGTCTTCAGTCTCACTTTGTGCAGCGGGCGGCTCACGCCAGCCTTGTGCCGGCGGATGGATTGCAACGTACTCTGAACGTGCGAATCGGAGCCGACACGGACAAAATCGCCCGGCCACTTCGCGATTTTCGGGCCCTGCTCCGCCGTGACCACCGTGTCGTCGGGCCGAAACAGAACCCAAAATGTCCAGTCGGGCCCAACGTGCATGAACTTGGCTCGCACGAGCGAGATCGCGTCGGCGTCCGACCTGCCGTCGATCGGCTCGCCTCGCATGATCGTGCCTTGCGCGGAATACTCGCGCCACACCAGCGCATACGAACTCCGCGCGCCACCCAGCAGTCCTCGCACCGTAGACCAGAGTGACATCAACCGTCCTCCGGAACAGGGCCGTCGAATCGGCCTTTTCCCTACGCTGCGAAAAGCATAACAAGAATCCGGCCGCCGTCCAGCGCCCGTTGCCTTTTCGCCGCGCTGGCCGTGCGCAAAGAAATGCGGAGATCAACCGCCTACGAGCGAATTAATTGATCGCGGCACGCGTCACTTATTCTTATCGTCGGCTTGAGCCACTGATGACGGCGGGGTGACTCGCAGCAACACGCTTCTCGCAGCATGTTCGGTGTTCGTTCCTTCGCGTTTCGCGAGCACCACAAACGGACGAGTCGTCGGTTGGACCCACGGCTCCGAGTACAGCGTGATCACTCGACTGGTGTCTCGCTCGGTGATCAGGATTCCGCTGAGTCCGATGTCAAGCACGCGCGTGCCGTGCGGCAGGCCGCGGACTTCGATCGGGATGCGACCCTTAAAGTCGTTGCGGCGCTCAATGCGCACGGTCAGTTTCGCTTCGCGGCCCGGCTGGATTGTGACCTCGGATTGTTCGAGCGAAGTGACGATGTCGCCCGGCTCGACGATCGACGGCAGGCCGCCCGGCGACTTCGCGCACGAGTTCCTGTCCGCCGATCTTCGCGCTGGCGACGAGCTTGAGCTTGGGCGCGTCGGCTGGCGGCGCCGCGGCGGTCGGCTCGGCGAAGACTGCGAGCGACGTCGAATTC
>Ga0247727_10003182_pt1 | contig 36677 bp, 29 predicted proteins | sample WisWelCaveWW1625_FD_202498 | JGI IMG/M metagenome (GOLD analysis project Ga0247727, IMG submission 202498) | Biofilm microbial communities from Wishing Well Cave, Virginia, United States - WW16-25 | ecosystem: Environmental > Aquatic > Deep subsurface > Groundwater > Cave microbial mat | place...
CTGATGACCGAAACGATTTTCTCGTCGATCCCTGCAAACAGCCTCTCGAAACGAAATTGTCGCGACTTGGCCAGCCTTATGGTGAATTAAACAATGTCTCATGAACAAAATGTGCGAAAGGCCAGTTATAAAGCTGAGTCAGTAACCGCGATGAAGTATAAAGAGAAGAAAAGCTAAAGAGAGCAAGAAAAACTACCGCAGTCGTTTGAAGCCAAAAGGGGCTGGAAGCCGAAACAAATCCGCGATTAAAAAAGATAAGAGAACTCAGCAGGATGGCCACAAAGAGCGGAGAAAAATGCCTGTCATCGGCCGTCACCGAGGCGTTGACCATAAGCTGGTATGTCAGGTGTAACCCCGTGTAGCACAGAGCGAAGATTGCCATTGAAGCGATGAACCGGAACGAGGCATCACGAATAAAAAGGCTCAGTGACTGCTTCCGGACTTCCTGCCGTATCACAACCACAGCCAAACCACTAAGGACCAAAAAAGCGAGGCTCAAGGCAGCGTATCTCCAAAAAGGCGGGAACCCGATGAATAATACCCAGCCGGACAACGTGTGGAACAGATCAAGAAAATACTTAAGCGAAGGAGAATGAACGGTAAAGGCGCGATCCGTAGGGCTGTCACCGGCCACAAAATGATTTCTCAAAAACCAGAGGCTTAAAGGGAAGAAACTGACGGCAAAGTAAATCAGGCTGTCTTTAATCCGGCTTAAAAAACCTTTTTGATGCAGTAAAAGGATGGTAAGAATCCCTGCGGGGAGCAGGGCGATCCCGGCATACCGGTCAAGGCACGCAAGTCCTGCTAAACCTGCGGCGGCGAAAAGAAGCCTTTTGCGGCCGTCCCCAAGATACCGCACAAGCAGAAAAAAACTGGTAAAACTCAAGAAAATAAACCACGGCTCCGAACAGGCCCAGGCGTGAATCGTGAGCATGGATTGTGAGGTCAGTGCCAGAAAAGCCCCAAGGCAGGCAATGGTCCGGGACCCGGTGAGTTTTTTAAGGATCAATCCTATCATCAAGATATTGATTCCGAAAAGGGAACTATTCAGGATCCTGGCTCCCTCGAAAGGGTCAATGCCAAATAGTCCAATCGCAGCAAGGGTAAACGAGAAAAAAGGGGGCCAGTGGGTAATGGGGCTTAAGGACCGGGCATTGCTGTAGCCGTGTCCTTTTAAAAGATTGCGTGCGCCCGCAATATAATTAGACGAATCCGAATTTGCGCCGATCCCCCACGGCGCAGTTGCGATTAAGAGAATAACAACTCCAGTTAAAGAAAGGATCAGGAGCAAGAGGAATGATCCCGAGAAATATTTATTCTTATTTGAAGCCGTCAGCGATGAAGGTAGAGCAGAAACTGTCGAAAGAGAAGGAATTCGAGCCATTTAGGAAGGCCTTCCCTGAACCGCCGCTAAATCCTCGGAAGTTTTTATCTGGTAGATGCTCCCGTCGGAGAATTGATCCAGGAGGAGCAAAGAAAAATGCTGCTGAAGCTCCGGTTCGGTTAGCGTATGCCAGCGGTGTTCCTGGCGGAAGAAAACAATATAGCCGTTTTGAGAAATCAGGTTCTTTTTTGTCCGTTCTATTCTCCTCATAAATTTTGTATCCAGCGTGGCTGATTTTTTGTCTCGAAAGTATCTCCGGTCATATTTACGCGGCAGGGTGTAAGTTTTTCGATTTGTAAGGATATAGAGGGCTCCAGGATCGTTCGAATAAATGAGAGCATCCGCCGGGAGAGTGGCGGCTTTAGCAACCGTGGGAGATGTCCTCCATGTACGGTTTGTGTATCGACGTCCTTCGTTGTAGGTGTTCAAGAGATACCCGCCTGATTTCTGCAAATAAGAAAACCCTATAAAAATGAAAAGAAAGATAGCGATTAATTTGAGCCAAAGGTGACGGGGATAAAGCCCAAGAAAACGATGTAGCAGGACCAAAGAAGCTAGCAGGCTTGCCACGAAAATAGGCAAAAAATGCCGTTCACTGGCCTGAACATGGGCATACAGGAAAGTGAGGTGGAATAACTCCAGACCCACAACGCAGACGCTAAAAATGATCCTCAACCCCATGAAGCGGAAGAATGCATCAGCCGTACCGGCAGCACGGGATTCGCTCTGTCTCTCTTTATTGATTACCAGTATAAAAAGGACGGTGAGAAGGACTAAAAAAATAACCAAAGTAGAATGTCTCAGGAAAGGTGAGGTCTTCATGGGGAGAATCCAAGAAGAAAAAGTGTCAATCGCCTGGAGGAAGTAGGAAGAGTCTGTAGCCCGGAAAACGAGGTTCCTATTGGTAAGTTTGTGAGCAACAAGATGATTCCTTAAAAGCCATAAGCCTAAAGGCAGAGAACTGATAGCCCCATAGAGCACGCTATCAATAACTCGAACGCGTATGTTTTTAGGATGGAACAATAGAATCGTAAGTACGCTCGCAGCAATGACAGAGACACCGGCATAGCGATCCAGGCAAGCCAGGGCGGTAAACCCACCGGCTGCGAAAAGGAACCGCTTGAAACCTGTTCCGAAATATTCCAGAAGAAAGAAAAATCCGGTAAAAACTAAAAAGATAAATAAGGGTTCCGATCGCACGAGACAATGGCTTTCGATGACTGTATAAGATACGAGCATCAAGCAGGCCCCGATTAAAGCGAAAATTGAAGATTTCGTAAATTTTTGGATGATCAATCCCGCCACGAAAATATTAAGGCCAAAAAGGACGACATGCAGGATTCGAGCTCCTTCCACAGGGTCGATGCCTGAAAGCCCAATCACGGCAAGGGTGAACGGAAAAAAAGGAGGCCACTGAGTAATCGGCTCCATGGAAATGGGGTTCGCGTAGCCGCGACCTTGAAGAATGCTGCGCGCGCCTCCAATATATCGAACGCCGTCCCTGGAGACGCCAATGCCCCAGGGCGAGGTTGCGATAAGAAGAAGAATGCTTCCCGCAAGGGCAATGCCTGCTAGTAAGAGAATAGATCGGGAGAAAGATTTTTTGGAGGTCACGGGTGCATTAAAAATTTTATTCATTCGATGCCTTTTGCGTGCAGGACATCATACTCCCGGGCAGGATCAGCCTTATAGATTACGCCATCTTTTAATTTAGCGACCGGAGTAATGGGTAAATATTTTTCCAATTCAGCCTGGGTCAGGCTGTACCACTGCTGGCGCCGGCTAAAAAAAACAACATAGCCTTCTTTATCAAGCAGCCGTAAAGCAATTTTTTGCAGTTGAGAAAGAAGATCAGGTGAATCGATTTCAGTTCCGTCATCATACCGGTGCTTTTTCTTGTTGATTTTAGAAGGCAGGCGCCTGGCAGGTGCATTTACGATCAAATAAACCGCGGAAGAATTATTGGTATAAATGAATTCGCCCTTTAGCAGGGATTTCGTTTTAACCATAGTCTGTGAAGCCCGCCAAAAACGGCTGGTATGGCCGTAGCCATTTTTCCAAAAGGTTGCAAACTCTTGCGCGGCGCTTAAAAGGTAAGAGAAACTCATCAAGAGGAGAAGGGAAATGACGGCAATTTTTTTAAATGGAGCGCTGGGCGAGAGTTTTACGAACCGATCCAGCAGGATTAAGACAATCAGCAGGCCTGCTATAAAGAGCGGAGAAAAATGGCGATCTCCTGCGCTGACCGAGGCATTCATAATGACATGATGCACAATGTGTAAGCCCGCATAACAAACCATAAAAACCATAAGCAAAGCGACAAATCGCAGGGAGTCGTCCGTGGTGATAATTTTCGTGGCGCCATGCTTGATTTCTTTTGAAACGATAAGAACGACCAGGATGGCAGCCCCAACCAGCGTCAGGAATAAACCGATATGGCGGACCAGAGAAGGAACTGAAGCAGGAAGAAGCCAGGTTGTAAATGTGCCAAAGGCCATTTGAAGGTATTCAAAAGAAAGAGAGGGAGGATTTACGGATTTACTCATCAATTCGTTAGCAAGAAGCTTATTTCGTAAAAGCCACAGGCCCAAGGGAAGCGCGCTAATCGCCAGAAAAAGAAGGCTTTCTTTAACCCGTGCCGCGAGCTTTTTCCTGCTAAGTAAAAAGAGACCGAGGGTTCCGGCGCCGATCACCGTTACGCCGACATACCGGTCAAGACAGGCGAGACCAGTTAAAGCGGCCGCGCTAAAAAGGTATTTTTTGGATTGGCCGGCCAGGTATTGGTTCAGAAGATAAAAAGCAGTAAACGAGAAAAAAATAAACCAGGGTTCAGAACAGACCCGCGTGTGCACCTCAATCATGGGCATTGACGCGAGCATGAAGTAGGCGCCAAAGAGAGCCGCAATAAGAGAACCTGTCAATTTTCTCAGGATCAAGCCAATCATCAAAATATTGACGCCGTAAAGAGCCGAATGCAGGATCCTTGCCCCGTCAAGAGGGTCAATCCCCAGGAGGCCGATCACGGCAAGGGTGAAGGAAAAAAACGGCGGCCAGTGGGTAATTAAACTTAAAGAACCATAATTCCGGTATCCGTGTCCTGTTAAAATATTGCGGGCACCTGCGATATAGTTGGCAGAATCAGAATTGGTGCCAAGTCCCCAGCTAGCAGTCACTATAAAAAGGAGGATGCTGCCGGTTAGGGCAAGGGCTAGAAGCAGGAAAAATGAGAAAGCAAACGGTTTGGTTTTAACGGTCTCAGCGTTTAGCATGGCATTCAAGGTGTTTGGCTCGCACTCTTAAGTTCTTGAGGCGGAGCGGGCTTGTAAATCACGCCGTCTTCGAGTTCATAAAGCGGCACGAGGGATAATCGCTCTGCAAGTTCCGGCTTTGAAAATTTATACCAGTTATGCCCTTTGGTAAAATAAACGACATAGGCTCCCTTTGCAATGATTTTACTTTTAAGTCTTTCCATCCGGCGTAACGCTTGGCGGCTCTCTTTAGCGCCGGAAGCATCCCGGTATTGTCGTGTAGAATATTTTCGGGGGATGCGTGACGCGGGCCGTTGGGTGAGAAGATAGACAATAGCATGTTCGTTCGAGTAGAGGACGGCATCGGGAGGAAGCGTCGTAACTTTTGCAATCGTGGGGGAGGTCCTCCACTTGCGGCTTGTAGACGCGTAGCCCTTTTGATAGAAGCTCATGAATGTTTGAGAAGCCCGCGACAAAGAAAGCAGGCTTAGCGACACGACCGCCGTGAGCGCAATAATCCTCAAAGCAGGACGCCGGCTTTGCTGTTGCAAAAAATGATGACCCAGCGTCAGGATAAGGATAAGTCCTGCAAAGAAAACGGGTGAATAATGGCGGTTATTGGCTTCAACGGAGGCATGAATGAAGAAGACGTGCAATACCTGAAAGCCAGTGTAGCAGAGGCAAAAGAGTGCAAGAATCGCCATAAATCGAAAGGCGGGGCCTTTCATCATCAGTTGAGGTGATTGATGCCGGACGGTGTGCCATACAGCACAAACAGCTACTCCTGAGATACCGGCAAGCAGTATAAAGAGCATTGAGTATCTTAAGCTGGACGGAACTTCTTCAGGCAGTATCCAGCCTGATACCGTGTCCATGAATTGAAAGAGATAGGAGCTTGAAACCGGGTGAAGGCGAACGACACGGTTTGTCATATTCTGTGTCAGTAATTGATTTCTCAGAAACCAAAGTGCCAAGGGAAGACTACTTAAAAGGACATAGAGCGCAGCATCTCGAAGACGACATAAAATGCTTTTCTGATGTAGAAGCAGGAGAAAAAGGGTTCCTGTTGCAATGACTGTAACCCCCACGTAACGGTCAAGACAACCCAGGCCCGTTAAGAGGGCGCTATAAAACAGAAATGTCTTTGGTCCGCCTCTCGCATATTCACTGAGAAAAAAAAGGCCTGGCAAAGTGAGGAGTATAAATAAGGGTTCGGAACAAACAAATCCGTAAACCCTAAGCATTGGCGCTGACGTGAGGACCAGCCAGGATCCAAAGAAAGCCGTGAGCGTTGACCGGGTGAGTTTTTTCAAAATGATTCCCACCATAAAAATGGTGAGTCCAAATAAAAAGGTATGCTGGAGGCGCGCGCCATCCAGGGGATCGATCCCAAAAACGCCTAAGACCACAAGGCTTAAAGAATAAAGTGGAGGCCAATGGGTAATGGGTGTTGCGTCGCGGAAATGGACGTAACCGGCTCCTTTTAAAATATTTCTAGCGCCTGCAATATAAGCCGCCGAATCAGGGTAGGTGCCTATTCCCCACGGGGCTGTGGCGGCAAAGAAAAGAACAGCGCCCGTGAGTGAAAGGAATCCCAATAACCAAAGGTGAGATGGAAACGATTTTCCGTAGCTCATGCTATTGAAATTCCGGGGCGGGACTTATTTTGTAAATCGTTCCATCGGACAATTGAGCAACGGGAATAAGCCCTAAATCCTCTTCAAGGTCCCTTTTGGTGTTGGTATACCAGCGGGCCCGTTTATCGAAGAAGATAACGTAGCCGTCCCGGGCGGCCAATTTTTTTCTGATTTTTTGAAGGTGAGCGAAGTACTCCGGGTTCGCTTCGGGCGTTTTGTCTTTCGGAGTGTAGCGCCTATTATATTTTTTAGGAAGAGCAAAGGCCTCCCGTAGTGTGTTGAGGTAAATAATGGCTGGCTCATTGGTATAAACCAGCGCATCAGGGGAAAGAGTCTTTACTTTAAGAACGGTCGGTGATGTTTTCCATATGCGGGCCGTATGGCGCCCGCCGCCTTCCCGGTAAAGCGTGAGATACTTCTGGGTGGATCCATACAAATAGGAAGTCCCAAGCGCGAGGAAAAAGACAATCCCGGCGCCTGTGACGAGCGGACGGAAGGAGTAAGCTTTGAACAAACGCTGGATCAAAACCAGAAAGGCCATCAATCCGGCCACGAAAATCGCTGAAAAATGGCGGTCATTGGCGTGAGCATGCGGATCCATAAAAGTACGGAGCGCAACCTCCAGTCCGAAATTGCATGCGATGAATGCAAGCATTGAAAGCATGAACCGGATCTCGCGATTTTGAGCCAGCGCTTTGAAAGAGTCTTTCCTGACTTCATGGCGGATGACGAGAAAAAACACAAAAACAGCCAATCCCGATGCCAAATAAAAAGCAGGGTACCTGATTGGGGGCGCGAACTGGCGGGGCAGCACCCAGGAAGAAAGCGTTTCAATAACTTCACGCCAGTATTTGGGAGATGAAGGGCTGATATGGACGCCGCGGTTGACAAGATCATTGGCCGTCAGATGGTTCCTGAGAAGCCAAAGTCCCAGGGGAAGCAGTGTGAGTACTGTAAAGATTACGCCGTCGCTTAATCGTTTTTGGAATCTGTCCGGGTTTAAAAAAAGAAGCGCGAGTAAACCGGCCGCAATAAAACAAACTCCAACGTAGCGGTCAAGGCACGAAAAACCAATGAGAGCCGCGGAGTAGAAAAAAAAGTGTTTGGAACCGTTATCGAAATATTGAAGAAGGAAGAAAAAACCTGTAAACCCGATCAGAATAAACCAGGGCTCGGACATGGCCATCTCATGGGTTTGGAGCATGGCCGTTGATGTCAGCATGAGCCACGCCCCGAGGAGCGCGAAGGGGACCGAGTCCGTTACTTTTTTCAGGATCGCGCCAACCATAAAAATATTGGCGCCAAAAAGAACCGTGTGCAGGATTCTTGCGCCGTCAAGGGGGGCGACCCCGGAAAGGCCGATGACGGCAAGGCTGAAAGAAAAAAACGGCGGCCACTGGGTGATGGGGGTGAGTGATACATAGCTCACGTAACCATTTCCTTTAAGGATATTTTGGGCGCCCGATATATAATTGGCGGTATCGGAGCCGCCCCCGAGCCCCCATTGCGCCGTGGCTATAAAAAAAAGAAGACCACCTAGCAAGGAAATGCCCAAGAGTGAAAGCCAGATTAGAGATAATGGTTTTTTTTGATTCATGGCGAAACTTAAAGGGAATCTCTTTAAAGAGATTTTGCTTTTACAGCTTCAAGATTGGGTGCTGACCGAACCTGGTAAATCGCACCGTCGGAAAACTTTTCCACCAGGACAAGCTTCATATGCTGTTTGAGGTCTTTTTCTGATAATTTGAACCAACGCAGTCTTTCATCGAGCAGAACGATATACCCCTGACGGTCCGCTAACTTATTCTTGATTTTCTTAAGCTGAATAGCCAAGCGGTCATTTTTTTTGGTCGATTCCTGCGTCACATAGTGCCTTCGGTTTTCATATTTGCGAGGGAGCCGGAAGACACGTTGTCCGGTAAGCACATAAATAATGCTCGGGTCATTGGAGTAAATCAGGGCATTTCCGTCCGCAAGTGTTTTTGTTTTGGCAAGCGTGGGAGACGTTTTCCACTGGCGGCTTGTGTGATCGCTGCCTTTTTTATAAATCTCCTGGAGGAATTGGTTTGAGCTGTAGAGGTTGGAAGCCGCGATACACACGAAGAAGACTGTGAGCGCACTTTTAAGGAAATAGTGCTTTGGATAAAACTGCAAAAGCCGGTCCACAAGAATTAAGAAACCGATCACACCGGCAATGAAAAAAGGCACAAAGTGCCTGTCATTGGCATTGGCATGAGCGTTCATGAAGATAAGGTGAGCCAATTCCAGGGCCGCATTACAGAGGCTAAAGATCGCAAGCGATGCAACGAGTCGAAGTGAGTTATCCGTGGAAAATATTTTAGCAGAGTGATTTTTGATCTCCTTTAGAACGACAAAAACCGTAATGGCGATGACAATTGTAGCCGCAACCGCTAACGCCAAATGTCGCCAGGCGCGGGGGAAACTGTCGTGGAGCACCCAGACTGACAGTGTCCTGAGGGCTTCTTCGGAATATTTGGAAGTTGGGAGGTGGTAGCCGAGGTCCCGGTTAACAAGACTTTGCTGTACAATGTAATTCCTTACAAGCCACAGACCAAGAGGTAACGTGCTTAAAATCGTGTAGGTTGCAGCATCTGTAAGGCGCTTCGAAATGGATTTCCGGTGAAGCAGTAAAAGAATAAGAGCTCCCGCAGCAATGACTGAGACCCCTGCATAACGGTCAACGCAGGCCAACCCGGCTAAAAGGGCGCTCACGAAAAAATACCATTTTTTTTCCGTCCCAAGATACTCGTTAAGAGAAAAAAATCCCAGAAAGGCTAAAAAAAGAAACCAGGGCTCTGACCAAGCCATACTGTGCACCCGGAGATTTGCTGTAGAAGTGAGCATCAAAAAGGAACCCAGAAACGCAATGGCCGTTGACCGGGTCAATTTTCTTAACATGAGGCCCACCATCAAAATACTGACTCCGAAAAGGATCACATGAAGGATTCTGGCTCCGACAAGAGGATCCGGACCCAATTTTCCTATAAGCGCAAGGCTGAAAGAAAAAAAAGGCGGCCATTGAATGATCGGATCCATGTCCGCATAGTTGCTATAACCGTATCCCTTTAATAGATTCCGGGCACCCGCAATATACATCGCAGAATCCTGACAGGCGCCGATGCCCCAGGAGGAAGTGGCGGCAAAAAGGGCGACACTGCCGGCAAGCGCCAGGGCTAAAAGAAGCAAAAAACTTGGGGTAAAAAATCTGGTTTGAGCGTTTGTCATGTGGAGGTAAAAGCTAAACCATCAGGGGCTCGCTGAAAGCGGGAGTTTGCAGCAATTCCTGAACCGTATCTTTCCCCATTTTCATCAAATCATGAATGTGGATGTACTTGAACTCACCGTTCCGGCCGGAGAGCTTCAGGTTTTGAAAATGCTTAAGCGATTCAAAAATGGCAGCCACTTTTTCATCAAATCCCAGCTCGAGAATCGGGTAAGCGTAAGGGAAGCGCAAGGCAACCGTACCGATTAATTCGCTGGGCGTGATCCAGCCGATTTTTGATAGCTGGTCAGACACAATTTTTATAACGTCCTCATCTTTTAAATTCCAAGTTTCATCTCCAGGCGAACAGGGGACTTCCGCGAGAAGCGAGGTTTTTCCTTCCGGGGCCATACGCCGGCTGCGATTCCTGGGTTCGTAGATTCTTGAGAAGATAAAGTCGCTTGTAGGGAAATAAACGGAAGCGTTGCGGTTGACTGTCGGCTTGTCAAGGAACACGCCTACCAGGATAAGGTTTCGGAAATGAAGGCTCCGGCTTAGATCAAGGATTGCCTTTTCAGGAGCCGGTTCCATAAGGTTTAATAAAAGCGGCAAGGGCAAAGTGCTGACGATTTGATCCACGGGTACTTTTTTAGCCCCATTGATTTCAATCGCCGTAAAATTCTTGCCGTCGTGATAAAGCTTTGTTACCCGCGCGTTTGTTTCGATATTTTGAGTGCCGCAAAACTGGGCCATTCGATTGGCAATCATCCCAATGCCATTTTTGGGGTAGTAAAACGCTCCGTCGAGGTGTTCGGTTTTGGATTTCTTGCCCTGGAAGATTTCTTTTAAAAAAGTCGAAAGGTTCAGCCCCTTTAACCTTTTTCCGGAAATCGAAGGGGAGAGAAGCCGGCACGGCCTTCCCCAGAGTTTTTCCGAATAGTTCAGGAGAAAAACTTCGGCAATGGTCCGCCCGTAGGCGCGTAACGCAAAACTTTCAAAACTCCCGTTAGTCAGCTTTGATTGATTGAGGTTGGCAAGAATTAATTCAATCCCGGCCTGAAGGCATTTGCCAAGCCCAAGATTGGTCAGGAGGTTAAAAGGAGAAAGAGGAAAGTCAATATACCGGTCACGATAAAAGATCTGGCTTGGCACGTGGATTTTAGTGATGTCGTTGCCCAGAAGCTCGAGGAGATCCTGGGTGATATCCGCGAACTTATCGTGCCACCGGTGGGCTCCGGTATCAAAGAGAAAATCTTTATAAGTCAGGGTCCTGGCGTTTCCGCCCACTTGGGAGTTGGCTTCGTAAAGGGTGAAGGGGAGCGACGCTTTTTTCGCGTAAAAAGCAACGCCAAGCCCTCCGGGGCCTCCGCCTAAGATGGAAATATGGGGTGTGGTTTTCAAAGTATGTGATTAACCTGCGTTTGAACGGCACAAAGTATAGCAAATAATGTACAAAAACAAAAGAAATTCGACCGGCGTGCGATGACTCGTGCTATCCATTGCTAGAACTTGAAGCTAAGTCTGCTCTACCTGGTAAATGATGCCATCCTTTAACTCAGCGACCGGGACCAAAGATAAACGCTCTTTCAGCTCCTCAGGGGGGATTTCAAACCACTTTTGCTTTATGCTTACTTTGCTGTTGAACAAAACAATATAACCCTTTTTAGCGGCTAATTTGACTTTTATCGCCGAAAGAAATTCCAGGTAATCGGTTGCGGGTTTGTCGGTTTGGTTTTTGGTCACGTGCTCATCGTCGTATTTTTTAGGCAGGCGTTTTGCCGGCTGGCCCAGAAGAAAGTAGATCGAGGTCGGCGCGTTACTATAAATAACAGGACTTCGCGGTAAGTCTTTTAGTTTGGTAATGGTCTCTGCAATTCGCCACTTGCGGCTTGTATATTGCGTGCCTTTGTAATAGAGCTTGGAATAGTGGACATAGGCATGCGTCACGGACGCAAATCCAAGGAGAGTCACAAGGCAGAACAAAAGCCCCTTGACTAAAAAGTGTGGACGGTATGAAGTAAGCCAGCGGTGAATAATCATTAAAACAAATAAAAGCGAAGTTGCATAGAGCGGCGACATATATCTTGAGGATACTTTAATATCAACATCTGCGAAGGTTCGGTGAAAAATCAACATCCCAAAGTAAAACACCCCGAAAAATACGAGCGACAGACAAAATCGGAATGGCGGGCTGGTCAGCCAATTTGAGTTGCTAGCCTCATCAGGTTTTTTAATCATATTTACGATGAACGCTGCTAGGGTTAACCCAGCCACCGTGATAAGAACCGCGTTTTTTAAAAACTCAGGCCAAAGGGGCGGGAATAACCACGCAGTAACAGTGGGAAAAAGAGAAGCAAAAAAATTCCACGTCGGAGGGTGGAATTGGTGATCCATATGAGTGAGGTTCCCCGCGCTCAAGCGGTTCCTTACGAACCACAGGCCTAGAGGAAGAAAGCTTACCGCAAGAAACAGGGAACAATCCAGAAAACGCTTCTTCCAGTTCCGGGAGTTAAAAAAAAGAATCATAATTCCGCCTGTGGCGATCAGGGATATCCCGACATAGCGGGTTAGACAGGCTAGAGCGGCTCCTACGGCTCCGCAAATAAGCATTAATTTTGAACCTGTTTCCAGGTATTGAGTCAGGCAAAAACAGACAATCAAGCTCCACAAGATAAATAGGGGTTCTGACCACGCCGTCCCGTGAATTAAAGCCATTGAATGAGACGCTACCATGAAAAATGATCCGAGGGATGCCGTGAGTGTTGAATTTGTATATTTTTTGAGGATGATTCCGACGAGAAAAATATTAAGGCCAAAGAGGATACCATTTAAGATTCTGGCCGCGTCAAGCGGATCGATTCCTGAAAATCCAATCAGCGCAAGAGCCGCCGAAAAAAGAGGCGGCCATTGCGTAATGGGACTCCCGGAAATCTGGGAGCGATAACCGTTGCCTTTGATGATTTCCCGTGCTCCTCCAATATAAGCAATGGAATCCACCGAAGCGCCAACACCCCACTGCGAGGTGCAGATGAACAAAAGAATCATTCCGGCGAGCGAAAGGGCGAGAAGCAGGCTCCAGGAAAGAAAGGCGTGGTTAGTTTTGGGGGATCTTAAATGATTCATGTTAACAAATGATTGAAATTGTATATAATACCCGGCCTTAGCCTGCATTTCTCATCCTAATGATGAGAAATGCACCCGAAGGGCTTTTGCGGAAATGATGGATTAATTTCCGCAAAAGGGCTTATCTTTTGCGCGCGGCAAAAACAGCGCGCAAAACTTTGGATGCAATCATCTGCATCCAAAGCGGTTTTCTCATTGAGAAAAAATCGATGAGAAAACCGGGTTAGAAACTTCAAATTATTTCAAACGGAAAATGGGGGAGTTGTGAAAACACTGACCGTCAGCATTGTGTTGCCAGTATATAATGAAGAAAAGGCGATTGGCAAGGTGATTGATGATATCCACTATGCCTTGAAGCAATCTCATTGGGATTATGAGATCCTTGTGGTGGATGACCATTCAAGCGACGCTTCGGCTGAAATCGCCAGGGGAAAACATGCCCGTGTGATTCAAAGAACCTTTCAGGGCGGTTCCGGCGCCAGCCGCAGAACCGGGATTCAAAACGCCAAAGGCGAAATTATTGTCATGCTGGATGCTGACGGGTCGTATGAGGCCTCGGACATTCCCAAAATGCTTGAATACTTTCCCGAGTATGACCAGGTCAACGGAGCAAGGACAAGCGAACAGGGCACGTTTAAAATCTTGAGAGCCCCGACCAAATGGTTTATCCGGCAATTCGCCTGCTATTTGACCAAGACCAACATCCCTGATTTAAATACCGGCCTGAAGGCCTTCAAAAAAGATATTATGATGAAATACCTTTGGGTGCTTCCAAACGGTTTCTCCTGTGTGACGACGATGACGCTGGCTTTTCTTGCCAATGACTATGCCGTCAAATACGTGCCCACGACGTACCACAAACGAATTGGAAAATCCAAGTTTCATCCGGTTAAAGATACCCTGTCCTACCTCAATACGATTGTCCGCATGACCATGTATTTCAAGCCACTGCGTGTTTTTATGCCGCTTGCGGGGATTATTTTTCTCCTGGGAGTGATTAAGGCGATTGAGAGTTTTATTTTCACAAAGTCAATGCAGGAGTCCGACATTATTATTTTCCTGGTTGCAATAATGCTTGGAGCTTTAGGATTGATTGCTGATTTGATTGTCACGTATCATAGCCGGGAAGATTAGTTTCTTCCGTAATTTATGCCTTCGCTTGTGACTCCCTCCCTTGAACTTCGAGAGCGTTATTTGCAGGAAGCGCTTTCCTACTTTCCCAAGCTGCTTGAGCTTGTGGATAAAAACCGCCTAAGCGAAACCTACGGCTGTTTTGACCGGGCGTTCTGGCATTACCGGACAAGTGATTTCCCGAGCGGCATGTACCAGGAATCGGTGCTTCCGCTTGCACTGGTTTTCGGACTTGAATCGCCGAACAACCCTTATTTTCATGAGGAGCGGATCAAGGAGATTGCGATTGCCGGGATTGACTTTGCCAGGAAGTCTGCACACGCGGACGGCTCCTGCGACGATTATTTTCCTTTTGAGCGCGCCTCCGGAGCAACCGCTTTCTCCCTTTACGCCTGCACTGAAGCCTACCGGTTATTGAATCTGGATCGTCCGGATTTTCTAAAGTTTTTTAAAAAAACAGGGAGATACCTAGCCGGTTACGGGTATGAAGAATCGGGGATTCTTTCAAACCACAAAGCCCTGATTATTTTATGCCTGTTTAATGTTTCCCTAACCACAGGCGATCCTTTTTTTAAAGCCCAGGCTCGGGAAAAACTGGATCACCTTTTGTCGCTTCAGGATTCCGAAGGCTGGTTCCCGGAATATGAGGGCGCGGATCCGGGGTATCTGACGTTTACGATTGATTTCCTTGCCAAGTATTTTCAAAGGTCAAAAGATGAAAAGGTAGTCCAGCCGCTTGTGCGGGCGATTGAATTTGCCTCATACTTTATGCATCCGGACGGAAGTTTCGGAGGGGAATACGGCAGCCGGAACACTTTTCACTTTGTCCCGCACGGTTTCGAATTAATGGCTTCTTACACTCCGTGGGCCGTTTCAACGGCTAATCAGTTTCTTGATTCGATTAAAACAGGAAAGCGCTCTTATATTGATGATGACCGGATTTTCATTCATTATGTCTATAATTACCTTCAGGCTTATCAAGATTTTTATTCCGACCGGCATACTGAGATATCGCAGAAAGATCAAATCTTCCAAAAGATTTTTCCGCATGCTTCCCTCTTGGTTCAAAATTCGAAAGCGGGCTACGCTGTTTTTTCTTTAGTCAAGGGCGGAGTGGGTAAAATCTTTAAAGAGAAACGGCTGGCGCTCTCCGACTGCGGCCTGGTGGGAAAGACGGCACAGGGTGTGAAATTCATTTCGCAGGTGATAGCCCCTCGTGAAGTCAAGCTGACTGAGAATGAGCTGGTGGTGGAAGGGGACTGCTACGAGCACCGCGATATTTTATTTACGCCGTTTCTTTTTGTTGCGTTCAGGCTTTTTATGATTCTTTTGGCGCGTTTTTTGCCCGCAAATGCGGTGCGAAAGCTTTTGCAGAAAAAAGCGATCTTGAAAAAGAAGAAAGCCTTCCCTTTGAAATATCAAAAACGTATCCCTCTGGATACTCTGGATTATGTGGACTATACCTTTTATCTGAAAGACCCAAGCGTGCGGATCGGGGAGCTCTGGATCGGAAGCGATCCGACTTTCATTTATATTGCCACAAGCCAGCCGTATCAGCCGGGTAATTTAAAACTCTGGATTGATCTTTCCGGGATTCTCTCAACCCTTCACGAAAAGGGGACGGCCACCTACCGGTACAAGCTCTCATGAAAAGAATCATTGCCCTTTTGGTTTCCTGCCTGATTATGGTTTTTATTTTCATGAGGATTGATTTCAGGCAATTTTTGCTTTACGTCAAGGAAATGAATTTCGGGCTGCTTATCTTAGCGGTTGCGTTTTTTATCCCGCAGGTCGCGATTACGGCTTTTCGCTGGAAGGAATTGATAAAGCACCGGCTTCACATGAGCTTGTGGGAGTCGACTAAGCTCATCCTTGCGGGCAATGCGCTTAATATCTTATTGCCGTCGAGAATGGGGGATTTGTCTAAGGCCTATTTTTTAAAACGGGAAGGGAAGCTTGAGATTAAACGAGGGACCAATATTGTCCTTTTCGAAAAGTATATCGATCTTGCCTCGCTTGGAATTGTGATCCTGACAGGAATTTTGTTTAATTTTCAGCTGAACCAGGCAAACCTTATGGGTCTTGCGTATTCGCTTTCACTGATCGGGATTTTTCCCGTGCTTTATTTTTTGAAGCTGGACCGCTGGGTGGGGCACCCGGTTTTCGAAAAAAACAAGTTCCTTTCCAAAATCAAACATTTCCTGCTGGACGCGCAGCAGTATTTGCTTGAGCTGAAGAAAAATCCCACGCATCTTACGTTTATTATTTTGATTTCCATTTTCCTGTGGTTCGTTCATATCCTGCAATTTTACGTGATCTTTCTTGCCTTTCACTCCACCGTTTCCCTTTTCAATATTTTCCGTCTTGCCCCGCTTGCTATCCTCGTTGGGCTTGTTCCTATCACAATGGCCGGGATCGGAACACGGGACTCGGCCATGATTTATTTTTTCTCACCTTACGAAGCGGTTCCCAAAATTGTCGGCATAGGGGTTTTTGCCACGCTGCGTTATTTTGTGCCCGGGCTTTTGGGCCTGCCCTTTTTAAATCAATATATCGTAAAAGACGCCGTCGAAACTACGCCTAGCCAGAGCTAGGTTTAGGTTTCTTGATTTCGCAGGTGCGGGAATCGGCAACGTGCTGGTAGATTTTTCGGCCAAACCAGGTGATCGGCCACACGTACAGAAAAGGAAGCGTGAGCCAGAGGACGGGGATGCGCCACGAAATGGCGCGGTAGGCATAAAACCCTTTCCAGTATTTTTTACCGACAATCGCATGCATGTGGGTAAGTAAAGTGTTCAGATCAAAACCGGAAAGTTCAGGCTCTTTAAGCGCTTTTTCATCAAGGATACCGACAAAGCGGATCCGGCCAAAGGCATCGAAGAATTTCAACATCCGAACCGTGCGGCCGCAAAGCTTGCAATTGCCGTCGTAGGCAACGATCATTTCTTTTTTATACAGTAAACGGCCAAGGCGCTTGAACATGGTTTTATTCTGCCACCCCTTGCGCTTAAAGTACAATAATTTATGAGCCCTCGGGGTGCTTTTCCCCGGGGCTTACCCCAGGAGGAGGACAGATTTTAGGGCCGACGACGCGGGGTTACATTAAATTCCTGAGGGGGAGGGAGTTGAAAAATTCCCTCCCCCTCAATAACTGATTGCCCTTCGTTCACAGCTGGTGTATATAACCTTCCCTTATGAACTGGCCTTTTGCAGGTTTTTCCACCCTTAAGGGGCAACCATTTTTTAAGCTTTCTAGGGAAATCAAGCCCTCCGAAAGGGGTGCTGAATTTCCCTTCGATCCCTGCGCAAAGGCGATTGAAACAAAATTACTTAACCTATTGTGATTAAAGAGGTTAATTTCATAAAAACCTGCAAAAGGCCAGTTATGAAAGAAGGCGCTTTTTCTCCGACAGATTGGAAGTTCCTTGCCGGACTTTTCCTGGCCGTTTTTATTTTCTTTCCCGAGGTCTTCTTTCTTAAAGTCAGTTTCCTAAGCGGCGATCACAGGGCCCAGCACTATCCCTGGGCCGCTTTTTTAGCTGAAAACGTCAAACATTTCCGGCTTCCCTGGTGGACAAGCTATTTTCATTGCGGATTTCCACTTTTGGCCGAAGGGCAGGTGGGAGCCTTTTATCCTCTCAATCTTTTTTTCTATTTTTTCTTCCCTGTCTTTTTTGCCTATACCTATCAAATTCTTTTTCACTATCTACTCGGAGGTTTTTTCTTTTATGCGTACCTGCGTTCTATAAAGCTTTCTTCACTGGCTGCCTTTCTGGGATCTTTGATCTATCTTTTTGGAACAGCGCAAGGCGGGTACTACTACAATGTGATTTCCCAAAAGGTGTTGATCTGGTTTCCTCTTACGCTGCTTCTTTGTGACCAAATTCTTGAAAGAGGGAAAAAAAGGTTTGTGTTCTGGCTGGCGCTCATTTTTGCCGTCCAGATGTTTGCTGGGTATCTCCAGTTTGCGGTGTATTCGATCGCCTTTAGCTCCCTTTATTTTTGCTGGTTTGCGTTGAGAAAAACCTGTTCACCCCACCCCTCTCCCCAGTGGGGAGAGGGCAGGGTGAGGGGAAGTATTTTTGTATCCCATTTAGGGCTTTTAGCCTTGAGCTTGATTCTAAGCGCTGTGATTGCTCTGCCTCAATTAGGAAGCACGTTAGAACTTGCCGGGTTTTCGCGGCGGTTTGTTTACCCGTTAGAGTTTGCTTTTGTGGGATCGATGAATCCCGCGGCGCTGGCGACACTTTTTTTCCCTCAGTGGGACGGCTTTCTTCGCTCAGAAATCTATGTGGGGGCGGCCGGACTCTTCTTTCTTCTTGTTTCTATGCTGACTCGAAAAAGCTCCAAAGAGATTTTCTTTTGGGTCATGGCGGTCTTGGCTCTGGCTCTGGCGCTTGGGAAATTTAATCCCTTGTACGTGCTGGGAATCAAGCTCACTCAATTTTCGAGCTTCCGCGTACCGGCAAAGTTTATCTTTTTCGCGGCTTTTGCTTTTTCGGTTCTGTGCGCGTTTGGTTTCGAAAAATGGTGGCTTGCCCCCTCACCCCAACCCTCTCCCCAGAGGGGAGAGGGCAGGGTGAGGGGAAGACAAAGCGCTTGTGCGACTGCTGGCAGGCTTTTTAATCTTTTAGTGCTGACAGGAGTATTAGCACTCATAATCTCAAATGCCGTGCTAAGGTTTTTTGAAGCGCGGATTAAGGGGTTTTTTATAAATTATATCCAAAATCATTATGGCGGAACGATTCTCCACCCTCGCCCTCTGGAAAGTTATTTGCAGCAGTTTGAAGAAATGTATGCGGAAGTGATCCGGATGACGAGCCTGTGGGATTTCTGGATTGCGGGATTTATATTTTTTCTGATATTAAGCGCTTTTTGGGTTCACCAATCCCGGAAGTGGAAAGCGAGGTTGCCCCGTCTTGCGTCCTGGGGCTTTATCGGGATTACTTTTTTAAACCTCTATTTCTATAGTTTCACGAGCATCAAGGGCAGTTTGGAGCCTTATTCGTTTGTGGAGCCGCCCTCCAAAATCATTGATTTTCTAAAGGATCAGCCCGCTGGATTTCGCATCCACCGGCTTCTTGAAAAAACAGCGAGCTCCGAAGAACTGCCGCTTGTTCCGCACAATCATATGCTCTACGGCCTTTCAATCACGGGTGCCTACAGCCCGCTTGTGCTTGCCGATTATTATGATTATTTTGAAGCGCTTGGCGACATCAATGATTCCCAAAGGCTTATTCCTGCGGATGTGGAGAATGTTAAACAAAGCGAGTCGCGGATTGATTTTCTTAGCGTGAAGTATTTGTTAAGTGATTACAGGCTTGAAGGGGAGCGTTACAGGTTCGTGTTAGAAGAAAATGGCGGTTTCCTCTACGATAATCCGCATGCGCTGCCGCGTGCATTTTTTATTGCGGGAGATGTGCCTGAAACTGAGAGGATTAGTTTGGATTCGGTCTCTGCAGCCCAGATCGATGAAGCCCCGAGTCAGCAGGAAATCAGGATTCAAGGCAATGCTTCTGGGCCGGGCTTTCTGATCATGAGTGATCTGTATTACCCGGGTTGGAAAGCCGAGGTGAATGGTCATGCCGTGGAGATTCTCAAAGCGGGAAAACTTTTTCGGGCTATCCGCCTTGAAAAAGAAGGAGCTTTTGATGCGCGCTTGCGCTTTGAGCCCGTCTGGAAAAAAGGAGTCTGGATTATGCTGGTATTTTCTTTTGTTTGTTTAATCTATCCAATGCTTGCCCCTTGTTTCCACGGGCAAAAAAAGGATATTCAAGGACCTTAATCTATGAAAGAAAAAGAAACTGCGCCTCTTTGGATGTCTATCTTGTTTTGGTTGTGGGCCCTTTTTGTTTTTATCAGCTATATCCTTCTTTTTATCCTCCCTGAATTAGGGAAGGGAACATGACGCTTCTTCTCGCGGGCTGGCTATTTCTTTTGACGCTCTCTTTGGGAAGTTTCCTTCTGAGGAAATGGGGTTTTTCCTTTCAAGGCTTACTTGAGCGCTCGGGTTTTGCTTTGTGTCTTGGCTACGGTCTCATAGGCTATTTCGTTCTGATTATCGGCCTTTTCGGATTTCTCAATCTTCAAGTAGCGGCGATTTCACTCGGGTGTCTGACCCTGCTGCTTGTGCGTGAGGAACTCTTCTGGCTTAAATGGTTATTAAGTTTGCCGCGGCGCTTATTCGCTCTGCGAAAGGAAGATCCGAAGGCATTTTATTTTGCGCTCGCAGGATTTGGAGTTTTGATTTTGGCTTTGCTGCAGGCCCTTCTTCCGCCGACCGCGCATGATGCAATGTGCTATCACCTCTATATCCCCAAACGGTTCGTGGCCGTGCAGCGAATTGAGTACCTTCCTTATCTTGTGAATTCGCTTTTTCCCTTTTTGATTGAAATGCATTTTACGCTGGCGCTTCTTTTCGGTCAGCCCGCCCTTGCCAATATCTTTCACCTTTTTACGGGAGTGGGTTTATTTCTCGGAATTGCTGCTTTTGGCAGACGCCTCGGCAGTCTTTGGGTTGGCCTTGCCGCAGGACTGATATTTATCTTAACACCCGGAATTTTTAATCAGATGGTGATCACGTATAACGATGTGGGGCTTGCGTTTTTTAGCTTTTTCGCGGTTTACGCCTTTCTGAAACTCTCTGAGGAGAATGGGGCAAGGAAATGGTTTGTCTTAATGGGAATTTTTTCCGGATTTGCCTTGAGCGTGAAGTATCTGGCCCTTTTTCACATTGCCGCGATTTTGATTTTGTGTCCCCTCACCTTAATCCTCTCCCCCTGGGGGGGAGAGGGCAGGGTGAGGGGTGCGAGAAATTTGTTTCGCGGGTTTCCAATTTATTTGATTTTCACATTCCTTTTTTCTTTTATCTGGTATCTGCGGTCGTATCTTCATGAAGGAAATCCCGTGTATCCCTTTTTCCCGGAAATTTTCGGCGGCACGGGAAAAGAATATGATTTTGAGCGTGCCGGTGCCGGAAAGGGAATTCTGAATTTTATCCTGGTCTTTTGGCGGATGACAATGAGTCCCCAGCAGTTTGGCGGCACGTGGGCCCAGCTGGGGCTGTGTTATCTGACGTTTTTGCCGCTGCTGTTTAAAAAGGGGCGCTGGCCCCAAATGCTTATCCGTTTTTCCCTGCTTTACTTTCTCTTCTGGTTTTTCACGGTTCAGAATCTGCGTTTTTTGTTTCCATTGCTTCCTGTTTTAAGCGTTTTGATTGCCTTGGCTGCTCAGCGCCAGTGGGTGTGGCTTGCGGTTCTTCTGATGCTCAATGCCGGATTCGCGGTTTATCATGGGGAAAGCGGATACGCTTATCTTTTGGGGCGTGAAAGCTCTGCGGGATATCTTGGCCGGGAAGAAAGGACGCATTCCTTGGCCCAATGGATGAATCAAAATATCCCTAAAAATGCGAAGGTTTTAAATGTTGAGGAAGTCCGGATGTTTTATTTTGATCCGGAAATGATCCGTGAGCGCGAGTTCCGAAAAAAAACGCGCTATCCCGAAACGTTTAAAACTCCCGAAGAGGTGCTGGAACTATTTAAAACGGTGGGGATCACGCACATTTTATTTGTCCTTCATGAAGAAACTGATCCTGAAAGCCTGCCGCCCCTTGCGATTCGCAGTTTGATCCAAAATGAAGATTTTAAAAATAGTTATTTACAGCTACTACACGAACAGACTGCCGGGAATGAAAAATACGAGGTTTATCAGATTCGATACCCCACTGAATAGAAAAAGGGGGATGAATTACGGAGCGGTTCGGCCGTAGCGAGAAACCAGGGCAAAGATGATGCGCAGGGCTTCGCGGGCTTCTTTCCAGCGAAATTTGGAGTGGCCGTATCGACGATCATCAAAGAGGACTGGAATTTCAAGGAACGTAAACCCGAGTTTATTGCAGCGGTACAAAGTTTCAATGCCGATCGAATATCCAGTGGAAAGAAATTCATCAAAGGGCAGCGCCTCAATCACTTTTCGACCGTAGCACTTATAGCCCCCGCTTAAATCGTGAATCCTTAGCCCCGTGATTAAGCGGTAAATCGTGTTGGCTGCAAGGCTGATGATTTTTCTTTTTAAAGACAGGCCGGCCACAGCCCCGCCCGCCACGTAGCGGGAACCGATAACCACATCATAAAAGCGGCTGAATTCGATAAAAAGAGGAAGGTATTCCGGATTGTGCGAGCCGTCCCCGTCCATTTCAATCACACAGTCAACGGGCAGCGTCAAACAATACTTAAACCCCATTCGCCGGGCACTGCCGCAGCCGCGCTGGTTCTTGCGATGCAGAATGTGGAGCTTTCCGCCATAGGTTGATTGCTTTAACTGATCAAGAATCTTTCCTGTCCCGTCAGGAGAATCGTCATCGATTACAACCACATCCACGGAGTGGAGAGTCGGGGCGATTGTCTGGAAGATGTTTTCTAAAAGAGGGCCGATATTTTCGGCTTCGTTATAAGTGGCAATCAGGATAGCAGCCTTCATGTCCTTTGTTTTTCCAGTGTTGCGATTTGCCGGACGGCCGTCTTCAGATGCTTAACTAAAAAATGAGGTTTTATCTTACGCCGGGCCATTAAATGGCACAAGTCACATTTAAGATGCGCGAGTAAAAGCGTTTTGCACCCGGCTCGAAGTCCAGCCTCAACATCCAGGATGCTGTCTCCAATCATATACGATTTTTTAAGATCCAGATTAAGATCCCGCGCAGCCTGAAATAAAAGCCCTGGTTTTGGCTTGCGGCATTGGCAGCGGATTTTGAGCCTGCCTTTGCCTTTTTCAGGATGGTGAATGCAGTAATAAATCCCGTCCAAATAAGCTCCCTCACGGGCAAGTTCATGAATCATCTTTTGGGTAATTTTATTGAGCATTTTTTGGGAGAAGTGCTGCATGGCAACCCCCGGCTGATTTGAGACTACGACAGCCTTTAACCCAAGCCGGTTAATTTGGCGGATGGCCGACCCCACGCCTGGCCGGAGCTGGAATTGATCCACCGTAAAAGGGGTTTCGATGATTCCCATTTCCTGATGAAAAAGGAGTTCATTGATCACACCGTCCCGGTCAAGGAATACGGCGCGGACTTTAGGAGGATTTGCCAAGAGGCAACTCTTTCTTAAGAAGAATGGATTGCGCCTGGACAAGAGAATCCGGTGTGCCGATATCAAGCGGAGGATGGGCGACGATATAAGCGAGGAGTTTTTCTTGTTTTACAATTTTAGGCAAGGTATCGACTTCGAGAGAAAAACTTTCTCGATCATCAAAAAAAGAAAGGACCTGACGGGAAAAAATCTTGATGCCGCAATCCACATAATCTTTATGCGTTGAATTGTGATAATCATAAGAAGCAATAACCCTGCCATCCTTTGCGAGGGAAACATTGCTCCGAAACCGCGGAGGTTGATTTCTCCAGCAAGTCAGCATGCCAATGGCACTCGGCTGGCTAAGAAAAGTGGAAATAAAATCCTGATAGTTCAATTCAAGATAATTATCCCCGTTTAGAACCAGAAAAGTTTCCTGAAGTAAAGGCGCGGCTCTTTTTAAGGCGCCTCCTGTGCCGAGCGGGGGATCTTCGATCGAGTAATCAATCCGGATATTCCATTTTCTTCCCTCTTGAAAGTATTCCTGGATTTGTCCGGCTCGGTAGCCAATGCAAAAAACAAAATTTTTAATGCCTTGGCCGATCAAAAGCCTTAAGAGCCATTCAAGGAACGGTTTGTCCCCGACCGGCATCATGGATTTGGGCTGGGTGTGGGTGAGGGTTCCAAGCCGGGTGCCAAAGCCTCCGGCAAGAATAACGGCCTGCGAGGTCACGCTTAAACAGGGGTCTTGACGCCTTCCCAGGCCTCAAGAAATTCTTGAATTGTTTTTTCCGTTTGAGGGTGATTCGCAAGCTGGGAGAAAAATTTGTAGGGAACGGTCACAATATCCGTGCCCGCCAAAGCAGCCTCGTTGATTTGAGTCATAAGACGGATACTTCCGACAATGATTTTGGTTTTAAAGCTACTTTGCTTAAAAACGGCAGAGGATTGACGAATGACTTGATTGGCGTCATAACCAATGTCATTAATGCGGGCAGCAAAAATGCTTGCGTAGGTGGCACCTGCCAAACCCGCCAGCATGGCTTGATTGACCGTCATAATGGCTGTGACATTGGTCTTGATATTTTTTTGCCTTAGGACGGTGACAGCCTGAAGGCCGGCAGGGCTCATCGGAACTTTGACCACAATATGCTTGCTCCAGGCCGCATATTTTTGAGCTTCAACAATCATTTCATCCGGGTCGTTGGTGGTCACCTCTAAACTTAACGGACCTGGTACGACCTCTAAAATTTCTTCGACGCGGGATCTTAAATCCACGTTTTCTTTTGAAAAAATCTTCGGGTTGGTGGTGACACCTGTAATGACACCCCACTGTGCAATTTCCCGGATTTCCTCAATATTCGCGGTATCAATAAAAAGTTCCATAAAATCCTCCTAGGGTTCAAGCCTTATTTCGCAGCGCAGGACAAAAATTGAGGTTCGACGCCTTCTGTCGCTGCAATTTTTTCAATCAGACGGTTACAAATCAGATGCCCGAGCGAAAGATGAAAATTTTCGACGTGCTGCGTATTGTGAAAGGGAACAACCACACAGACATCACAAAGGTCCTTCATCACGCCGCCGTCATAACCGCTAAACCCAATGGTTTTGACGCCATAGTCTTTAGCGATCATGTAGGCCTTGAGCAGGTTTTGAGACCAAAGGCCGGCTTTATCTTTACCCGAGCCTCCGTGGGCGCTGAATCCGACCAAAGCGTCACCCGGTTCGATAAAATTAAGAAGCTGCTCGGAATAGAGATTATCGAAGCCATTGTCATTGACGAGAGCCGTAATCAAGGCAGGATTATCGGTTAATCCCATGACTTTGAATCTTTTCTTTCCCGGGAGAGCGGTGCATTTTCCAAAGTCATTGACGAGATGTGAAGCGGTGGAGGCCGAACCGCCGTTTCCCATTAAATACATGCGGCTGCCGTTTGCCCAGGTTTCATACATAGCTTCGATAATTTGGTCGATTTTGTCCCGATCAAGCGTATCGATAATCGATTTCATTTCGGATAAGAACTGATCAATGAATTGGCGGTTTGATTTCATGATGAAAATTCTCCTTGGGTTAAATTAGTGCAGGCTGCCGGACTTCCATACCTTCATTCACAAGGACGGTTGCCCCCGTGAAATCAAAGCGATATTTTAATTCCTCGAGCCCTTCCTGTTTCATAGCCTGTTGAATCTTTTTGCGGCCCTCTTCGGAAGGGCAGTAAAGCAGCAGATAACCTCCGCCGCCCGCGCCAATGATTTTTCCTCCGAGAGCTCCATTTGAAATAGCGGATTCATAAAGGCGGTTAATGACACCGTTTGTAATTTTATCCGAAAGTTTTTTCTTATTCTCCCAGTGAACTTTCAGTAATTCGGCGTACCGGTCAATTTCACCCGAACGGAGAATTTCTTCGGTTTCAACGCCTAAGCGTTTGATTTCATGAAGACTTTCAAGAGTCTGGGTTTCCTTTTTGACGCCGCGGATGAGTGCGCGCTGAACTTTAGGCGAGTTGCGTTTAATGCCGGTATAAAACATCATGATATTGCGTTCCAGGGTTTCCACAGACTCATTGGAAACCTGAACCGGGCTTACTCGCACGTTTCCGTTTTTGTCATAGATAAGGCAGGTGATGCCGCCAAACGCAGCAATGTATTGATCCTGTTTGCCGCCGGCCTCGTTGAGAAGGTCTCGTTCAATGCGGCAGGCCATTTCCGCCACTTCATATTTTGTCATCTTGATGTTTTTATAAGCCGCCAGAGCGGTAATAAGACCTACCGTGAAGCTGCTCGAGGTGCCGACGCCCGTTTCCGAAGGGATATCCGCAAAAGAAATAATTTCAAACCCACCTTCCTCAATCCCGAAAAGTTTCATCGCTTCATGAACCACAGGATGCCGGACTTCGTCAGAAGAACTTACGATTTCCTGCTTGGAATAACAGAGACGTATATTTTTTTCGAAATGTTTGTGGATGGTTATGTAGATATATTGATTGATGGCCGCGCTGACCACAAAGCCGCCGAACTTTTCGTAATAATCCTTGATGTCGGTTCCGCCGCCGCCAAGACAAATTCTTAAGGGTGTGCGTGTCAGTATCATGATGAGCGGGTGGAATTATAGGAATGATTATGCCGCCAGTCAAGGTATTTTTTTCATATCTTATTGTGGGTTATAGAGTTGCATAGTTTATGTAACCCAATATTGTATCGTATGTTATATAACTTATAATACAAATGTTCAGTGATGACCGTCGTTTCCTTGTCATCCCGGACGGCCGCAGGCCGATCCGGGATCCATAGATTCCGGATAGCCCTACGGGCTTCCGGAATGACACGGGAATTCGTGAAAACTTACGTTCGTGGTGCGCTCTTCACAACAGCAATACTCAGGCCGGGATACAACGAACGGGAGTAAATGATTGAACTCGCTTAGATGAAAGTTTATAGTATCGAATTTTATAGGAACCTTATGCACCCACTTCTAATCCTAATTTTTATTCTCCTCGGCAGTTTATTTGTGAAGCTGCCAGCCCTTCCTTTACCCCTTACGGGGTATTTTGGAAGCTATCAAGCAATGAATGCCATGATGGCGGAAATGATGGCCTGGGACCTGCCGTCATCCCTGCTTATGCCGCGCTCCTTTATTGTGATTGAAGGGGGGCCCTCGCTGCATCTGCTGCATTATCCTTTTGCGTCGCTTGCAGCGTTTATCTTTAAAAACCTGCTGCAAGGCCACTTGGATTTGTGCGGCCATTTACAGGCAGCGCTTTCGGTTTTGCTTACCGCGTTGCTTCTTTACTTTATCGTAAAGCGCTTGTTTGATTCGGCCACAGCTTTATTTGCCAGTTTTGCTTTCAGCTTTTCTCCCATGATTCTGACGATGGGAGTAAGTTTTCAAAATGAAGCCATGGCTGTCCTTTTTCTGACGTTATCCTTTTATTTACTCATGAAAGAAAATGCCGGGTTGAGATTCCTGGCAGGCATCATTTTTTCATGCGCCCTTGCTGCGCGGATTCATTTTCTTGCGTGTCTGCCAGCTTATCTTTTATTCCTTTTGCTAAACAGGAGTTCAGCAAAATCGTTTCTTCTTTTTCTTCTTGGGACGTTGCTTCCAGTGAGTGCCTGGTATGGTTTTGTTTTTTATCTCACGCAAACGCATTCAGGGATTATGACAAGCTTTTTTGGTCAAATGGGAGAAGGGAGAGTCTTGGCCGGTTCTTTGTGGATGAGTAAGGATTTTTATGAGAGGATTCTTGAAATTATTTTTGGCGAGTGGCTGACGCCGCTTATGATTCCATTTTTAATCTTGGGATTGTTTGCGTGGGATGTAAAGCGGCTTCCTTTTACTGTGTGGGTCCTGGGAGCTTTGTCTACCTTGATTCTTTTGCCCCAAAAAGTTTACGATCATCCTTTTTATTTGATTCACGGAGTTCCGGCCGCTTCCGTTCTTATCGGGCTTAGCTTGAGCCGGCTCTGGCCTTATTTTAACCGGTTTGCAAAATGGGTTTTACTCGCAGTTTTTGTGCTAGCTTCCTTGCGGTACTATGTTCCGGCGGCGATTTTTTCCCGTTCGGATGGCAAACGGATTTTAAAAATTGCCGGCGAAGTCGAGCGTTTGACCACAAAAGAAGATCGCATTATTGCTTCTTACGGGTCATCGCCTGAGTTTCTTTATTACACGCATCGTTTGGGTTGGTCTTTTAACGTTGGAATGGTAGACGAGCTCAAGGTTGACCACCAAAAGAGATTTTTACAGCAGGTTGAGTTAGGTTACGGAGACCCGGTCAAATGGCTTGAGTATCTGCGGACTCAGGATGCGACTTATTTGGTCCTGGCCAGCCCGGAGGAATTCGAAAAGAACGAAGTTTTTTCAAATTATGTCCGGCAAAAATATCCACTGTTGCCTACGGGACATGACTCCTTTTTAATCTTCGATCTTAAGCAAGCCAAGGCATGAAACCGCTGATAATTATTCCCACTTATAATGAAAAGGTTAATATTGCCCGTTTAATTGGCGAAGTGTTTCGTTTGAACAGCAGTGTGCATATTCTCGTGGTGGATGATAACTCGCCGGACGGCACGGGTGAGGTAGTTCGCTCCCTTGCCAGCGGCAATCCGAGAGTGCATCTCCTGAGCCGGCCTGAGAAAAACGGGATTGGTCCAGCCTACATTGCGGGTTTCCGCTGGGCGCTTGAAAGGGATTACGACGTGATGATGGAAATGGATGCTGATTTTTCTCATCAGCCCAAGCATGTTCCACAATTTCTTGAAAAGATCAAAGATCACGATGTTGTGATCGGCTCCCGCTGGGTCAAAGGCGGAGGGATTGAGAACTGGTCGTTTGGCCGTGTGGTCTTAAGCTACCTTGCCAATCTTTACTCACGGTTTATTCTCCGGATTCCCGTGCTGGATCTTACGGGCGGGTTTACGTGCTGGAGGAGATCCGTGCTTGAAGCGATCGGCTTAGACGAGATTCGGTCCGACGGATACTCTTTTCAGATTGAGATGAAATACCGGGCTTTCAAGAAAAAATTTAATCTTTTCGAGATCCCGATCCAATTCCCCGATCGTGCAGTTGGAAAATCAAAAATGTCCAGAAAGATCGTTCTCGAGGCCTTGTGGATGGTTTGGTTTCTAAAGTTTAACGTATGAAAGATGTCTGCGGCAAAATAGTTATAATCCCTCCGCACATCACTTCGTTTGAAAAGATTCTCTCAAAGGAAGGATCGCAGGCTCTTTTCTTTCTTTCGAACCCTGTGCGGCAGAAAAAGTTTTTTCTCCGTCGAAAACTTAAATTCATCTCGTCAAGTGAAGTGGTTCCGGAAAGCGCTTTGCCGGATGTTAATGCTGCGGCAAAGCATTTTGCGACGCAGTGGTGCTTTCAGGGAGAATTAAAAGAAAAACTTTTGTTTTGTGGTGTTAATTTGGGAAGCCTTTTTTTGATGGAGTTCACATACTTTTTTATCGGTGTCTTAAAGGCCCTTCGTCTTGCACAGTCCCTGACCGACAACTGGCGGGAAACGGGTGAATGGTGTCTTGCCGATGACGGCACGTATTGGAGCCGGATTTTTAAATATATCGCGGAAAGCAAAAAAATTTCGTTAAGGCTTTTGCCCTGCAAGCCGGATCTTGCTGTGGGAGAAGGGCAGAAAAAAGCGCTTAAAGAAACGCTGCGCATATGGATAAAAGATTTTCTGGGGTTATTTAAGACGCCTTCTTTGAGGAGTCTTCAACCCGGAGGGATTTTGTATTCCGCGGCGCCGCGTTACGTGGAGCCTCTGTGGAAATTTGATCAAGGGGCGTCAGGCTATTATTTAAGAACCGAGTATTCCGTCAAGGTTGCGGCGCAGATCAAAGATCATTTTCCTCACTTGTCCCACATCGTGCCTTCAAAGTGGGGAGACGTTCGCTCCCGTTTAGCGCTTTGCAAATGGATACGTCAATCCCGCTTCCCTCGGAACGTAGCGGCTTATTTTAGTCAGAATGCTTTCTTTACCTATCAGGGAATCAATTTGTGGCCTGCGATCCAAGGGGATTTTCTGGCCAAACTTAAACGTCGCGTGTCACAGAAAGGACCCTGGGTCTATTCGCTGGATCAAATCATCCGGCGATTAAAACCAAAAATGATTGTGGTGGATGAGGACGTGACGCCCTTTGGGCAGGCACTGATTGAAAGAGCTAATCTCGAAAATATTCCGAGCTTGCAAATCCAGCACGGCATCCCGGAACCGGACAACCATTTGATTCCTGTCCGGACTACGAAACTTTTAGTCCCCGGCGAAACTTCTAAAAAAAGGATGATTGAAATGGGCGCCGCAAGCGAGAGGGTTGAAGTTTTGGGCGCGCCCCATTATGAAGCGCGATTCCTGGATATTCCCCAAGCGCAATACGAAGAAGAAGTCTATGCGCATCTTTGCATTCCAAGGCATGTCCGGATTGTCACATTGATTACGCACAATTTCTTAAGCGAGGAAAAGCCTGACTGGATTGGAGCCATTGACCGGCCGGAACATATCCGCGAACTCATCCAAATGGCCTGCCGGGCGGTGAAGGGACTGCCGGATGTGAAGCTTGTCATCAAGCTTCATCCCAGGGATCAGAACGAATGGTTTACCTACGAAGCGCTGGATGAAGAGGGGATGTCAAAGGAAGTGTGCGTGCTTAAAAATTATGACAGCGTTAAGCTATTCTGCGCGAGTTCCCTGATCCTTAGCGGGCTTTCCACAACTTATTATGAGGCGCTTCTTCTTGACCGGCCTATATTAATTTTCGATGATTCGCGCAACCGCCGGCTTACCTTTATGAGCGATGAATATCTTGACCTGGCCGCGCCGGAAGCGACAAAAGCGCTTTTGCGCAAAATCATTCTGGAGGAGAATCTCAGAGCCGGGCGTCTTCAGAGGCAGCAAGTGGAAAAGAACTTTCACTTTCTAAATGCCAATGCCGGTTCCGTCGAACGCTTCTGGAAATTATTGAATGAATTATGCCGAGTTCAATCTAACGAAAGGTATCAACATGTCTAAGAATGAAACCAACAAGGGTGCAGAGCTTTGGAAGAAAGCGAAAACGATTATTCCGGGAGGCAACCAGCTTCTTTCTAAACGGGCCGAGCGGTTTTTGCCCGAACACTGGCCTTCGTATTACAAAAAGGCCAAGGGTGTTGAGGTGTGGGATCTGGATGACCGGCACTATTATGACCTCAGCATTATGGCGATTGGGTCCTGCGTCCTGGGATATGCCAATGAGGCTGTGAATGACGCTGTCAAGTGTGCCATTGATGCGGGCAATATGTGTACGTTTAATTGTTACGAAGAAGTTGAGCTTGCAGAAAAACTAATAGAACTTCATCCCTGGGCTGGAATGGCAAGGTTTGCGCGGACCGGCGGAGAGGCCTGTACGATTGCGGTGCGCATTGCCCGCGCCGCAACCGGCAAAGACAGGGTGGCATTCTGCGGCTATCACGGGTGGCACGACTGGTATCTTTCTTCCAATTTATCGGATTCTCACAACCTGGATCAGCTCCTTGTGCCCGGGCTAAAGCCGCTTGGCATTCCGAAAGCTTTAAGCAATACGGCCCTGCCATTTCGATATGGGAAAGCAGAAGAGTTAAAAGCGGTTCTAAGCCGGTACCCCAATGAAGTAGGCGTGATCATCATGGAAGTAGAAAGGCATCAGCTTGATCTTGATTTTTTAAAAGCGGTGCGTAAGATTGCAACCGAGGCCGGTGCCGTCCTGATTTATGACGAAATTACTTCCGGCTTTCGCATGCGGGCCGGAGGGTTGCACATGCTTCACGGTCTTGCACCGGATATGGTGATCTTAGGAAAGGCAATGGGGAATGGCTATCCGATTTCAGCGGTTTTAGGCCGGACAGAAGTGATGAAAGGAGCGCAGGACACTTTTATCAGCAGTACCTACTGGACTGAGCGGGTCGGATTTGCAGCGGCTCTTGAAGTCATCCGCCAATTTGAAAAAAACGGTGTGGCTGACCAACTCATTCAAACAGGGAAATACTTTGCCGAAAATCTCAGTAAATTGATTGATGCGCAGGGACTAAAGATTGAAATTGAGGACGGGATTCCGCCGGCGCCCATTTTGACCGTCAACGAAGAAAACCCTTCTGCCGTGAAAACGTTGTTTACCCAGGAAATGCTTAAAAAAGGGTTTCTTGCTTCTGACGTGATCTATATTTCCACGGCTCACACCAAAGAAATCATTGACCGCTATCTTAAAGCGGCTGATGAGGTACTTTCTCTCATTAAGAAGGGGATTCAGGCTGGAAACCTTGAAAGCCTGCTTGAAGGCCCCGTCCGCTTTGAAGGCCTCCGCCGCTTGGATAAGGATAATTAGCTCCGGTCATATCGTTATTAGTGATCAATAGTGAATACTATTGACTATTAGTGACAAGATGGTATGATGTCGCCACTTTAACCTAAGAGACCCTCAATGGAAATCAATGAAAACGAAGTTTACACGCCTAAAGAAACCCAGGAAATCCTGAAAGTCAGTCAAAGTACGGTCACTCGGATGATTAAAAAGGGCCTTATCCGTACGGCCAAAGTCGGCAAACAATATCGCATTCTCGGAAAAGAGTTGCTGCGCGTGGTTTCTCCCGAGCTGGAAGATAAAGTTGGGCTCCTTTATAACAAGGGCCGGAAATGGCTTCATGAGGGGATTGATGAACCTGTCAGGCGCCCCTCGAAGAAAAAGGCGGCTGTGTGAAGACGGTTGCGATTATTCAAGCCCGAATGGGATCGACCCGGCTACCGGGCAAAGTCTTAAAACCTATTTTGGGCATTCCTTCCCTTGAGCATATGATGAAGCGCGTTGCCAGGTGTAAGACCCTGGATGAAGCGGTGATTGCAACCACGACCCAGCCCAAAGATGACGTGCTTTGTGAATTTGCTAAAGACAAAGGTTTTCTATTTGGCCGCGGTTCGGAGCAGGATGTGCTGGACCGTTATTACGAAATTGCCAAAGAAACAAAAGCGGAAGTTGTAGTCCGCATGACCTCGGATTGCCCTTTGATTGATCCTGAAGTGAGTGACCGCGTGATCAAGCGGCACCTTGACGCAAAAACAAATGATATGACAAGCAACGCCTTTCGCAAACTGACTTTTCCCAATGGATTTGATATCGAGGTCCTTTCCTTTGCTTGCCTGGAGCGGATCCACAAAGCAACGCAGGACCCCCTTTACCGGGAGCATGTGACTAATTTCATTCACGATTACCCTGAAAACTTTGTGATTGAAAGCGTGGAAGGGGAGGAAGACCATTCGGATTTGAGGCTTTGCGTGGATACGGATGAAGATTTTAGACTTGTCACGCTGATTTATGAGGCGTTGTACCCGAAGAATCCCGATTTTGGTTACGTTGAGATTTACGAACTGTTTAAAAAACAGCCTGAGCTTAAGGATATCAATGCCGAAGTGCGCCAGACAAAAATCCTTAAGCGGCAGACAGCGCAGTATCATTAACGAGAATCCCCCTCTCCCTTAAGGGGAGAGGATAAAGGTGAGGGGTTATCTAAAACATTTATGAAAGAAAAACGTAAAGCGTACATTCTGGGAGCAGGCGTAAGCGGCCTTGTCACGGGCTGGATGCTTTCAAAAAACGGCTGGGACGTCACCCTATTTGAGAAAGAGCCGTGGTCGGGCGGACTTGCCTTTACCCGGAAGTGGGATGAGTTTGATCTAGATTTCGGCCCGCATATTTTTCATACTGTCAGTAAAGACCTTGAGGAGCTCTGGGAACGCGAATTTGGCGATCTCTTTGTGAAGGAAGAGTTCTGGTGCAAAAATGTCAAAGGGCAGCGTTTTGACGAATACTACGATTACCCGCTTTCCTACGAAGCCATCCTCGAATACCCTTCGGATTTAAGAAATAAGATCCTTTCTGAACTCAAGCAAGTCGATGACAAAAAGAAATCCGAGGCCAAAAATTACCGTGAGTATGTCCAGGCTTTGGTGGGTTCCACGCTGCAGGGTTTATTTTTTGAAAAATACCCCCAGAAAATATGGGGGATGACCACTGAAGAAATGACTGCCAATTGGGCGCCGAAGCGCATTGAACTGCGGGGAAAACGGACGCCATTTTATACGGGGCGCTGGAACGCGGTCGGAAAATATGGTTCAGGATGCGTGCTTGACCGGATTGCAGAGCAAATAAAGGCGCACGGCGGAAACATGCGGCTTGATTGCGGCATCCAGGAAATTGTTCATACCGAAAACGCCATTACCGCGTTGAAGCTTGCAAGCGGGGAAGTGGTGGATATTAAACCGGATGAAATTGTGATTTCCACGATCCCGATTAATATTTTGGCCTATCTTTTTTCAATACCCTGTCCGCTCAAGTTTCGCGGTGTGATTTCCGTGGCTCTGGCTTTTCACAAACCGTATGCGCTCCCTGACGGCGTTCACTTTCTTTATTATGACGACCCGGACATTATTTTTCACCGCGTGAGCGAACAGAAAAAATTCTCTAACGCCGGTTTCCCCGAAGATAAAACGTTTCTCACTTGTGAAATTGCCTATACCGCTAAGGATGCGCTGGATCAGAAGAAACCTGAAGAGTTAGCGGAGCGCGCACTCGGCGACGTGATTAAAGTGGGCTTGGTAAAAAAAGAGGAATTTTATAAAGGGGTTGTTCAAAAGCGGCCTTGTGTTTACCCCTTGCTGACCCGGGATTATGAGCATCAGGTGCGTAAGGTTCAAAGCCAGCTGGCGAAAAACAAATCCCTTTATATTGTGGGCGGTCCCGCGGAATATAATTATGCGGACATTCATATTAATTTCCTGAAGGCAATGGATCTCGCGAAGCTCTTGATTGACAAGCATTCGGACTTTTATAAAGTGCGGCGCGATCAAATTATTGCGCAGCGAAAGAAAGTCGTGCAACTGAACGGCAAGCTTGTGGGCGACGGCCACAAACCTTTTATTATTGCCGAGGCCGGGCTGAATCATAACGGCCAGCTTGACCTCGCAATGAAGCTTGTCGAGGAAGCAAAAAAGGCGCATTGCGACGCGGTCAAGTTTCAAAGCTATTCAGCGACCTACAGGGTCTCCAATAAAACCAAAAAAGCCAATTATGCCGAGCAGATCACGGGCCTTGAAGAAAACATATTTGAACTTCTGTCACGGCTTGAACTCTCAGCCGAAGACCACAAGGCGCTTTTTGAGTATGGGAAGAAAATCGGAATCGATGTATTTTCAACTCCCTTTGACATTCCGAGCGTGGATTTGCTGGAGTCGCTTAACACGCCTTATTACAAAGTCGCGTCTTCGGATCTGAATAACCTGCCTTTGTTAACCCGGATCGCTCGGACAGGCAAGCCCGTTATTTTGTCCACCGGGATGTCGACCACAGGCGAGGTTGAGGAATCAGTCAACGCCATTTTAAGGGAAGGTAACGGCAATATTTTATTGCTCCACTGCCTTTCTTCTTACCCGGCGAACCCTGAAGAAATCAATCTTCATTGCATTAAAACCCTGAAAGAAAGTTACAAAGTTCCCGTAGGTTTTTCGGATCATACGCCGGGGCTTTTTGTTTCCACGGCGGCGCTTGCCATTGGCGCGAATGTGATTGAACGCCATTTTACCCTGGACCGGCATCTTGAAGGACCGGATCATATCTTTTCTTCGGAGCCTGAAGAGATGAAAGAACTCACACGAGCCGCAGCGCTGATCAATACTGTGTTGGGAGACGGGATCAAACGGATTCAGCCCAGTGAGTACGATACGATCAATTCTTTTAAGAAAACCATTTATGCGCAGGTCGCAATCAAAAAAGGGACCGTGATTAACGAAGAAATGCTCGCCATCAAAGGACCTGCCGGAGGGCTGCCGCCACGATTCTGGGATGTAGTGATTGGCCGGGCCGCCCGACAGGATATCCCTGCTGATCACCCGATCACTTGGGATAATATCTGATATGGCAATGCGGAAAACGCTTAACCCACCTGTGCTTGATTCAGAAGAGCTGCTTGAACAGCTTGAACTCATCCTTAAGGAAATCTCTTCCATAGCAAAGAAGGCAAACAAAAAGACCGGCTTTTGTATCGGGAACACGACCAAGAAAGTCGCGCGTGATTATTTTTTTACGCCGATTCGCAATACCTCGCTCTGCGTTGCGGGAAGCATCATTATAGACTGTGTCGCGATTGCGGAGGCGATCACGCGGGCCGCGGACGGCCGCGTGGATTATATTTTTGTGGATACGGAGAAGAAAATTTCCCCTGAGCTTTATAGTTTGGCGGACGCGGGGAACGTGGAACGCGCGGTGCGGCAGCTCGCGAGCCGGAGCAAGGTGCTCACCTACAAGGGAAATGATTTAACCGTGGATGCAATGGATTGTTTTCTGGCCCAGCTTGTGGTCCCGGATGTCCGCGGCCTGGGCGGTAAGAAAGTTGCCATTATCGGTGCGGGGAATATGGGTTTTAAGCTTGCCCTGAAGCTGACCGAGCGCGGCGCGTATGTTGTGATGGTGCGCCGCAATACCAAAGTCCTTAATACAATTGTCCGCGCCTTAAACTACGTGAAGCCCCGCAGTACCATTGCCAAGATCACCGGGACCTCAGATATTCAAGCCGCCCTCGTGGATGCAGATATCGTGATTGGCCTTACGCCGGGAACGCATGACATTACCCGGGAGATGATCGCAGGGGTTAAAGATAGTGCCATTCTCGTTGACGCCGGGAAAGGGAGTTTTTCGGCCGAGGCTATTGAAGAAGCGGGGCGCCGGACGCTTCCGGTTTACCGCGCAAGTATCCAGGCAAGTTTTGAAGGCCAGGTCACTATGCTTCTTAAAACGGAGGAAATTCTCGCGCGCGAAGTTGGGCGCCGGGAAATTGATGGAGTTTCAATTGTTTCGGGGAGTTTAATGGGGTGCAAGGGGGATCTTGTGGTGGATAATTTTTTAAATCCCGCGCAGGTGTTTGGAGTGGCGGACGGAACCGGTGATTTCAACCGTGAACCTTCGGCCAAAGAAATTGCAAACAGGCAATTGCTTGAAGAATGGATCCGGCAAAGGCAAGGATCAGCCTCATGAACGTCATGGACCGATTTTCTTTAAAGAACAAAGTGGCTATTGTTACCGGCGGCGCTGGACGCTTGGGGCCAAAGTTTGTGGAGGCATTAGCCGAAGCGGGTTCGCATGTGGTGCTCGCTGATTTTGACAAAAGGCGAGGCCAAGCCGCTGCTAAAAAAGCGGCCAAATCAGCACCGGGGAAAGTGATATTTCACCCGCTTAACGTCACGGACGAAAATTCGATTAAGAAGCTTGTGGCTGCAACCGTCAAACGGTTCAAAAAAATTGATATTCTTGTGAATGCGGCAATGAGTGTGGGGAAAAACTTTTATAAGCCGGTAGATTCTTA
>Ga0247727_10003183_pt1 | contig 36672 bp, 28 predicted proteins | sample WisWelCaveWW1625_FD_202498 | JGI IMG/M metagenome (GOLD analysis project Ga0247727, IMG submission 202498) | Biofilm microbial communities from Wishing Well Cave, Virginia, United States - WW16-25 | ecosystem: Environmental > Aquatic > Deep subsurface > Groundwater > Cave microbial mat | place...
ATGAACCCACTCTGCAATCAATAAGCCACCCCATTTTTTTATAATCACCCCCTAAATTTCCCACCACCATGAACGCGCGAAAAGTATTCTGTTTCATTTTTTTGATTATGATTTTATCGACTACCACGGAAAAAGTTTTTGGACAAGATTCAACGGCACATCCTTGTAAAATCAAGTTGTATGTTGAATTCTGTGAGTTTAGCATAAACCATGTTGTCGGTGCCGATCTCGGATACCTTTGCCTCACGGGAGACAGCTTATTTGTAGAACCGTATTGGGATCCTTTTATGCAACCGCCACAGGTTGATTCGTTATTTCTATGGTATTTTGATTGGAACGTAAATTCTATGGACACGTTTAACGAATTTCATTCTGATTCTTTGAACCAGATTCCAATCCCATTTTATTTCCCAGATTCGGGAATTTATCATCTTGACTTATCCATTGTTTATTTATCGGATTCTGACAGTGTGTATTGCGGGAACTTAGCAACTATTGATGTACACGTGGTCTTACCACCCATCGCAGATTTTACATCGCAGGATTCATTTTGCATTGGTTCGCAGATTTGTTTTACCAATGTAAGCCAAGTTTATGGAGGAGATTATAACGTGGATTGGTACGTTGATACAAACAACCCTACATCTGGATTTACGGATTGCAGCCCAGTTACATCAGATCCAATGTGTGAAGAACTGTGTTGGACTTTCAATCAAGCGGGAATCCACACTGTGATGCTCATTGTCCAACGGGATATAGCGGACACAGTATTTCCAATCAACTTTAATGATACGCTTATACCTTGCTGTACAGATACAATCATTAAACAAATAACAATAGTCTCACCCGAAGCCCATTTTGGTTATACCGTTGATTGCAGCCAAAATGAATTCATTGTTCAGTTCAATGATCTTTCTCAATGCGATACAAGCTGGCTTTGGAATTTTGGTGATCCCGGTTCAGGGACCGCTGATACTTCCTCATTACAGAATCCAATACATACCTATACATCTCCCGGTACTTACTCGGTGAATCTTAGTATCAATGGAGGTCCATGGGCTGAAACACAGCAAATACAAGTTGATTTATTACCCGAAACGATTATTTTGGGTGACAGTATAGCATGCGATACCGGAGCGGTTCAATATACAATTGCCAATTATGATTCAAACTACAGTTATACATGGACAATAATTAATGGAACTCCTTCAAGCGGAACGGGTTCCTCAATAAACGTTCAATGGACATGGAGCGGAGGATATGTGATCGTTACCACGAGCAACCATGTTTGCACCAATACAGATACTTTGCATGTAAAAGCATGTTGTATAACTCCGGAAAACCTGCCGGCTTCCTACAATTATTATAATAACGCATCGGTATCGAATATTTTAGCTGATTTGGGCGTTGGAAATTCTGTAACCAATCAAACATTATACATTAATGGAACATTAACCTGCAATGCAACAGCAATTTTTGATCATTGCAGATTCTTCTTTTATCCGCATACTGCCGTTAATGTTAATAATAACATCACGCTTGAATTGCGAAATGATACTCTATCCGCAATGTGCGACACAATGTGGCGGGGTATTTTTCTGCCTAACAGCACAACAAGATTAGTAGTAACTAACAGTTGGATTCAGGATGCTGATTCCGCAATTACATCAATAGCCGGAGGAAAATATACCGTAACGCATTCAAGATTTGACCGAAACTATAAGCATGTGGTGGTAAAATCCTATTTCAGCATACAAGCCATATTGAGTACTACATCCCGATCATGGTACACTTGTCAGGCGCCTTTGATTTATCCTCACTTTGGAGAACAGACACTTTATGCAATTGACATCAACAACGTAGTCCCAATCGTTATTGGTGATCTGACCAATGCAACGTACGATAATTTTTTCTCGGGGTATAAAACTGGTATCAATGCTTATCGTTCTACGGTTTATGTTTACAACAACACGTTTAATAATTATCAAACGAGTTTGTACAGCACCGCGATAAAATCGAGAGGCATCATAAGTCCGCCAAGCACTTATTGGCTGGTGGTGGATGATGGAAATATCTCACAAAATAATCCCACGTTTGCAAACCAGTTTGAAAACGGACCGAATGGAATTAATGTACACGACAATATTAATGTGCGGATTCAGGATAATAGCTTTAAGGATATTGATTTAAGCGCGGTCATTGTTGCCACATGCAGAAAAAAATCTTTGGATATATCATTCAACACCATCAGCAATTCAACAACAGGAATCTGGATGCTCGATGACCCCGGCTGTTCTCCGTTTAATGTGAAGACAAATACGATCAGTGCAAATCCAAATCAAATCGGAACAAGCGGCATAGTGGTTGAAAAATCTATTGCAGATCAAACAGCTCATCCATTCATCGGATACAATTATATTACCGGTGCGCAGCTTGGAATTGTTCAATCGTTTTTCTTCGGTGGTCATATTCAGAACAATGTAATTTATCTGCCTGCTGCGCTCACCAACACTCCGAACCGTGGTATTCACGTAATGACCGGCAGCGGTAATTTTATTGAAACTAACGATGTGTATGGTGTGAGCGGAGATATTGATTTATTATATGGGATACAAGTTGATCAATCGCCAACAGCTACCATTTGTCAAAACACAATTTACGATTGCGAGCGTGGCTTGGGTTGCCTTGGTTCGATGCCGAATACAAGAATTAAAATCAATCATTTTGAAAATTGTGATTTGGGTTTTGTATTGGAAAATCTCGGTGTGGTTGGGCAGCAGGGAACATATAACTCTCCTCACGACAATCAGTGGGTCAATATTGGGATTGCGGATTTATATACAAGGGCTGGTACAGATGGAACCATTTCTCCATTTTGGTGTAAGAATTATCCGACATATTATTGGCCTTTCATCAGCGACAACAACTTAACACCGCCACCCTCAATTAACATTGATACTTTTTTAGCAAACAATGGGGCCTTCGGTAATTACGGTTGCGGAACGGGCGGTGGCAATCTGACTGGAGGCGGAGGAGGTTCAACTCTCCTGAGTATCCTTGAGGGAAGCTACCTGTATCAGGAAAATGCCTATCTTGCGCGGCAAGTGGTATATGAAGTTGCCAAAGACGACAGTAGTTTGTTACTATCAGAACCGGTAATTGATGCATTCGTTGATTCAGCAAAATCAGCGAATCTCGGTTTGTATGGATTGATAGATTTCAAACTCGATTCAGCTTTGGTCAATTACGATCCGGCAAAAATATTTGAAGCAGAAGGTCTGAATTCTTCATTCAATCCAACTATTGAAATTGAAGAATACAATAAACTGATTAATCAAATTATGATAGAGCATTTTACTGACTCGGTCACTCGTTCCTGGTCATCATCCGAAATGGCAGACATTGATTTCGTTGGCATGCAGTGTCCTTATAATTCGGGCATCCCTGTTTATCGGGCGCACACTTTGAGCGGATATGAAGATGCAGTTTATCATGACCGTGGGCAATGGTGCAATTCGGTTTATATGCGTCAGAATAATGACTTGAACAAAAACCCTGAAAATCACGTACAGGGGTTTACTGTGAACCTCTATCCTAATCCAAACAACGGAGAATTTACCATCAGCTTATCAGGATTGAGTATTGAACAATGCAGTTTGGAAATTTATGATTTGATGGGAAGTCTTTTAAAAACGGTTTCTCTGAAAGAATCCAATTCAGATTTGAAACTTGAATTGAGCAACGGTATTTATTTCTACCGTTTAGTGAACAATAATCTTGCGGTATATTCCGATAAAATAATTATTTGTAAGTAAATAATGTGCGGATTGCAATACCCGCGCGGTTTTTTACCATGAACCGGGTACTTGGCTTACTTATTTTATTTTGTAGTGCGCATGCTTACGCACAACAAGATGCAATCTGGATATTTGGTAGCCGATGTGGTATTGATTTCCGAAATCCTGATTTCCCTGTTGTTTTTGACTCACAGATTCCAAACAACTACGATCAGCATGAATGTAATGCTTCGATTTCCGATAACTCGGGTAATTTACTTGCATTCAGCCATTCATTTAATGATCCTGGTGAAGTTGTGATTTGCAATTCCTATTTTGGAATCTTAGATAACGGAACAGATGTGTTAATTAATAGTAGCGTAACAAATGGATTAATTTTTTTACCAAAACCGAAAAATGAAAAGATTGTTTATCTTTTTCATTTAAATACCGCACTGATTGATGATGGTCTTTATTACACTTCAATAAGTTTCGAGAATGACAGCAATGGAATTATACTCGAGAAAAACAAACTAATTAAAGCTTTTGATCCCACGGAAAAACTTGCCGCAGTGAAACATGCGAATGGATTGGATTGGTGGATAATTACTCATCCTCTTGGATCGGATAGTTTCAATATTCATTTGTTGACTGAAGACACAATACTTGAATATCCGATGCAACAAATCGGAGCTTTTCATCCTGAGGACAACGGTCCATATATTGGCTATTGCTATGGCGGTGAAATGAAGTTTAACAAACAAGGCGACCAATTAGCATTGGTGAATTGGTGCGGTACAATAGATTTATTCGACTTCGACAGATGCAACGGTAAATTATCCAATCATGTTTCTATCGGGTTGGAGGAACCAACTATTGAAGTTGAAGGTGCGCATTATTATGGAATGGAGTTTAGTCCTTCTGGTCGGTACCTATTTGTTTCGTGTGCCGAACCTGTTTTACCAAGTTATCTTTTTTGCTACGATTTGATGTCCGGCAATATTAAGTCATCTCAACTTACAATTGATACCCTAAGTATTTATGCAGGAGGACAACTCGAATTAGCCCCCAACGGGTTAATCTATATGGGACATAGCGGAATCAGCTTTAATCCGGACGATGGAACTGATAAACTCGGAGTAATTAGCAACCCTGATAATGATAATTGTGATTTTCAGCAATTGGGATTGGATTTAGTTTTTGGGAAAACTGTTTATGGTCTACCCAACATGCCCAATTACAATTTAGGCGCATTACCACCGCGCCAAACAACAGCCGGAGAAGATTGCGAAATATTTAAGGGCAGTGGTATAGAAATCGGAGAGGTAGCACAAGACAGTATTATTTACCAATGGCAGCCAGCCTTTGGTTTAAGTAATCCAAATATTGCAAATCCGTTGGCTTCACCATCTTCAACAATATCTTACACGCTTACCACCACAGATTTGAAATCGCAGTACAGTTGTAATCCTGTTTCTACAGACACCGTCTTGGTAACAGTAATCCCTGTTTTACTTCCGGTTACATCAATAAGCATTTACCCCAACCCGAGTGAAGGAATTTTTAATATTCAATGGAACGGTGAGTTATGCGATAACTGTGAGTTGAAGATTTACAACACACTTGGAGAATTGGTTTCAGTTCATTCTATGACCGCACCTCTTTCACAAATTGATCTCGGATTTCTATCAGATGGTATTTACTATTACCGCGTATTAAGCACTGAGGAAGTTATTTACACGGGCAAATTGTTGGTTTGCAAGAAATAATAATCTTAAAAAAAACAAAAGCCGTTTCTGAAAATCAGGAACAGCTTTTTCATTTTTTGCAGGGATGTGTCCGAGCAGGTTCACCCACTGCGTAGGTTTGTGCAGAGCGAGGAGGCTGCGCGATAATTTAAATATGTAACTTCGGGATATTAAACCGCGGATGATACAGACAAAAAAGAATCAGTCAATATTTTGGAACGCTGCTCATGATGGCTCAGCTTCCTCAGCCACGCTTCCAATCAACCCTCGGAGTGAATGCTGGGACACAGTAAAATAAATTGCAATGAAAAAATTTGTATTATTCAGTCTTGTTTTCAGTGTGTTTCCGCTCAGTGCGCAAAATCAGTATTCATTGTCTGAATCGTCTGAGCAGGTGATCAAGGATTTTATTGATTCGGTGTCGGAAAAATCAGTGGGTAAGTTTTATGATGTTAAACATGAAACACAGCTTGCGTTCAGCGACACGGTTTATGATGCAGCCGATTCGCTGAGGATTCAGAATGCAATTTCTATGAATGAGGAGATTATGACCGGAACCGTATTCGAAGAAAATCAGAAAACCGTTTTCGGAATTTACCTTAGCTTGGTTGCAGGCGATAGTCTCGATTCTCTTCATTTTTCAACACTCAAGACGATTGCTTCTCTTTGCCCTCATGATGGTGGTCCTGCTGTTTTTACTGCAAGGGGTTTGATTGCAACTATTGACAGCACCGTTTATACGGATGAAAACTGTACGGATGATGAAATTGCGTACCGTGAAAACAATGAGGATGACAAATTTGCGAATAATGATAGTCCGGTTAAAATAATACTGACTACGAACAATGATATTGTGGCTATCCGCTCTGAGCTATCCTCCTTCAAGTTGGAAATTTACAATTCAATAGGTCAGCTTATCGTGACTGAATTCATACAAACGAACAATTTCATTCTCGATCTGAAAAGTATTCCTGCCGGAGTTTTAATCTTTAAATTTTTGGATTCTGATGGCAATTATGAAAGCTCCGAGAAATTTCTTAAACAATGAACCATAAATTAGTTTTCATATTACTGCTATTTTGTGCAGAACTTGGTTCTGCACAAACAAAGCAGGATGTGAATTGGGTTTTTGGGAATTTTTCAATTGTTGGGTCGCCAGGGGTTGGGGTTCGTTTTGACGATTCGTTTAATGTATATCCGTTCAATCCAGTTGTTAGCTATAATTTGGAGAACAGTGCCTCTATATCCTCTGTGATTGGAGACTTGTTATTTTATGTAAATGGAGATTCTGCACAATTTCACTATGGAATGGAGCTGATGTCATTGTTTAATTCTGAATTTGAACTGATGTGCAACGGAGACAGCATCATCACCAATCAGACTCTGACGCAAGGAGTTGTTATTATTCCGTTTGTCGACAATCCGAGTCTTTATTACGTTTTTCAACTCCAGATTGATTTCTCACCGGATTATCCGCAATTTCAATCCGGCTTGCGTTATTCCATTGTGGACATGTCTTTGGATAGCGGAAAGGGATGCGTAACAGAAAAGAATGTTGTGATGCTTGATTCTTTTTACTCGGAGAAATTATTTGCCGTCAAACATGCTAATGGAAGGGATTGGTGGTTAGTCATGAGAGGGGGGGCAACAACCGATATTTTTTACGAATTCCTGATTACAGCGAAAGGAATTCAGGGACCCTTTGAATACCATGAAGGGTTTGTTTTTGATAATATTGGGTCCAATATGACACGCCTGGGGCAACTATCATTCAATCTGAAGGGGAACAAATTGGGGTGCGTAACAATGGGAGATGGCATAGAGACGGGGGTGATTGAATTGTTTGATTTTAACCGGTGTACTGGTGAAATTAAGAAAACCCATGAATGCATCACGGGATCTGCCACCTATGGTTGTTCCTTATCACCAAGTGGGCAATTTCTTTATGTTTCCAATCTAGGAGATGAGATTATTGGAGATGTCACACGTTTCTATTTAGAACAATACGATCTCAACGATCCTTTCTGGAGTGATTCTCCAAAAGTGCTTTATGAGAGAGTGGGGAATTCAATCCCAATAGGCTTAGTTGCAAAACATCTTTCATTCCGTGATGACAAAATCTACATGACTTTTTTTGATTTGTTTAGCGATTCAATTACCCCTTTCAATTCATCACTCTCAGTTATTGAACAGCCGGATTTGGCATATCCAGATTGTAATTTTCAACTTAACATTATTCCTTTGGGTATGCAGATTAATGGATGCTTGCCAACAATGCCCAATTACAATTTAGACGCATTGCCACCCCGCCCCGCCTGTGCAGGAGAGGATATAATAATAGAAGAAGGAGAGTCTGCGCAAATAGGAATAACAGAACAAGATAGTATGCTTTATGAATGGCAACCCACAATTGGTTTGAATGATGCAAATATTTCAAACCCGCTTGCTTCACCAGCAGTAACAACTTCGTATACGCTTACAACTACAGATTTAAAAGCGAAGTACAGTTGCAATCCTATTTCTACAGACACCGTCTTGGTAACAGTAATCCCTGTTTTACTTCCGGTTACATCAATAAGCATTTACCCCAACCCGAGTGAAGGAATTTTTAATATTCAATGGAACGGTGAGTTATGCGATAACTGTGAGTTGAAGATTTACAACACACTTGGAGAATTGGTTTCAGTTCATTCTATGACCGCACCTCTTTCACAAATTGATCTGAGCAAGCTTTCATCAGGCATCTATTATTACCGTCTTTTCAGCACCGCAGAAGTAGTTTACACCGGCAAACTGCTGGTTTGTAAAAAATAATTCTCTGCAATAAAAACAAAAGCCGTTTCTGAAAATCAGGAACGGCTTTTTCATTTTTTGTCGGGATGATCCCGATCAGATCGGGACGACCACACACTTTTTGTCGGGATGATCCCGATCAGATCGGGACGACCACACACTTTTTGTCGGGATGACTGGACTCGAACCAGCGACCTCACGCCCCCCAGGCGCGTACTCTAACCAACTGAGCCACATCCCGATTCAGAGGGGCTGCAAATCTAATAAGAGCGATGTTAAAGGTTGTTCCCAAATTTTTTTTTTTAATAGAGAATATCGGGTAACGATTTATGATTTTTGGAGTGGTTGAAAATCGTCAATCTAAAATCGTTGATCCTTGTTCTTAAATCTTTTTTTTATTATAATAACCAACCTCAATTGTTGAACCTTGCATCACGTTTTTATTTTTATCCGTCATGAAAATCATTGAGCAGATTCAGCAAATTCTCCGGAAAGAATCCGGTGAATCAAATGCGCAATCCACTCATAAATTTGTTCCCGGTTCGGTAAAAGTTTACGGAGTTAAAATGCCGGTGCTGAATGAGCTGGCGAAAACATTTTACAAAGAATTTGATTTGAACCTCGTTCAATCACTTTGGAATGCCGGTGCCTTTGACGAAAAAATGCTGGCGGCAAAAATTCTCCGTTTGCTGGCGAAAAAAAATTCGCTGGAAACATTGAAACTGATCGAATCATTTTCCAAAGACATCAACAATTGGGCGGTGTGCGACACACTGGGTATGCAATCGCCCAAAGCGATTAATAAATCTCATCACAAAGAAATATTTGCACTCGCGCAGCGATTAGTGAAGTCAAAAAATCTCTGGCAAAGAAGATTGGCGCTCGTGATTGTGGAGTGGTACACCCGCGACCAAGCTTTTCATCCCGCCATCCAATCGCTGATTGCAAAATTGGAAGATGATGAGGAGTATTATGTGAAGAAAGCCATCGAGTGGATTAACCGCAATTTTGAAAAGAAGAGATAATCATTTCTCGCCTGCTCGTTATCTCTCGCAGAGGTTGTGCGCGGCCGGGGACACAGAGAAATACAATGGAATAATTCATTCTGCGTTTGGCGTCCTCGACCTGTGAGTGGACGTTTTTACCCGAATACTGAATTGGTTTACCGGCACATCGGCACACCATCCAATCATTAGCTTTGCAAAAAAATTCTGAGGATGGATTTATTTGAAAAATTGCAGAAAGATCGCGGACCGCTTGGTCGCTTATCGAAAGTGGCGCAGGGATATTTTATGTTTCCGAAGCTGGAAGGAGAAATCGGTTCGCGGATGAAGTTCATGAACCGCGAGCGCATTGTATGGAGTTTGAATAACTATCTGGGTTTGGCAAATCATCCTGAGGTGCGCAAAGCCGATGCCGAAGGCGCGCAGGAATGGGGCTTGGCCTATCCGATGGGTGCACGCATGATGTCAGGCGAATCGGATTTGCATCTGAAATTGGAAAAAGAGTTGGCTGCATTTGCAGGCAAAGACGATGCGATGCTGCTCAACTTCGGTTATCAGGGAATGATTTCGATTATTGATTCCATCCTCGGTCGTCATGATGTGGTGGTGTATGATTCGGAATCGCATGCCTGCATTGTGGATGGATTGCGCATGCATCCCGGAAAACGTTTTGTGTTTGCGCATAACGATATGGAGAGTTTTGAAAAAATGCTGAACCATGCAACTGATGTGGTGGAGAAAACAAAAGGCGGCATTCTGGTGATTACAGAAGGCGTGTTTGGTATGGCTGGAGATATGGGATCGCTCAAAGAAATTTGCACTTACAAGGACAAATACAAATTCCGTTTGCTGGTGGATGATGCGCATGGTTTCGGCACGATGGGAAAAACCGGAGCAGGCACAGGTGAAGAACAAGGTGTGCAGGATCAGATTGATATTTATTTTTCCACGTTTGCCAAATCAATGGCGAGCATCGGAGCGTTTGTAGCCGCAAATTCTGATGTGATTGAATTTTTGAAATACAATATGCGGTCACAGATTTTCGCCAAATCTCTGCCCATGCCGTTGGTGATCGGCAATCTGAAACGCCTCGAATTGCTGAGAACAAAACCGGAACTGAAAAACCGTTTGTGGGAAGTGGTGAACAAACTGCAAAGCGGATTGAAAAAACTCGGATTGAATATCGGCAAGACAAATTCACCGGTCACTCCGGTTTACCTGCAGGCGGGATTACAGGAAACTGCGAATCTTGTTTTTGACATTCGTGAGAACTATGGCATTTTCTGCTCAGTGGTTTTATATCCGGTCATTCCGAAAGGGCAGGTGATGCTGCGGTTGATTCCTACTGCGGCACATACAGACAAAGACGTTGAAGACACACTCAACGCATTTGAAGCGATCAGCGAGAAACTTAAAGACGGCACTTATTCTAAAGTAAAATATGTGGATGTGGAAGCGCTGGCGGGTGGTTCGCTAGCGGTGATTTGAAAAATTATTCCCGGTAGCTCAGAATAATTTCAACTCTTCTTTAATCGCGGAATAAGTTTTCTCTCCAACTTTTACCAAAGGCAGGCGCAATTCATTTTCGCAAATTCTGAGAATGCTGAGAGCGGCTTTTACTCCACCCGGATTTCCTTCCGCCATCATCAGATCAAAAAGTTCGAGCATTTTTAAGTGCAACAGTGAGGCGCTTTTAAAATCACGCGAAAGAGCTGCGTTCACCATTTCCGTAAATGGTTTTGGAATGGCATTGGCGATAACGGAGATAACTCCCTCTGCGCCCAAAGAGAGAAGCGGCAAAGTCAAATTGTCATCACCGGAGAGAACAAGAAAATTTTTCGGGCGATGCTTGATGATCATCGCGCATTGATGAAGATTTAGCGATGCTTCTTTCACCGCCACAAATTTTTCACTTGCGTTGGCTAACCGCAAAGTTGTTTCCGCACTGATGTTGGAAGAAGTTCTTCCTGGAACATTGTAAATAATAATCGGCTGCGGAGAAACTTCAGCAAGTTTCATGTAGTGCTGATATATTCCTTCCTGTGTCGGTTTGTTGTAATAAGGACTCACGGAAAGAATCGCATCCACGGAGTCAGTGTTGAGCGTTTGTAATTCGTGGACGAGATAGGATGTATTATTTCCTCCGACACCAACCACCATCGCAACACGAGCGGCATTTATTTTTTTTGCAAAAGCAAGCCCTTCTTTTTTTTCTTCAGGACTTAATGTTACTGACTCTCCGGTTGTGCCGAAAAGCACGAGATAATTCACTCCACCCGCGATCACATGATTGATCACTTTTTCAAATGCGTGATAATCAATCTCCCCCTTCTTGTTAAATGGGGTAACAAGTGCAACTCCGGTTCCTTTCAGTTTATTGATAAGCATGAGGTCGTATCAAATTTAAGAAGTGTGCGATCTGGTTCAGAAAAAAACCAAGATCAGCTTCGCGGTTCATGTTGATCATCAAATCGTATGAACAGGTTTTGTCTTGATGATAAACTCCTACCCGGCATTTAGCAGGCGAAAGCGCGGAAATATATTCGAGCGGCAAACATTCTTTGCCATAAGCGTTGATCAGAATATCCAGAGGCTCCTCCAAAAAACGATTCACCTGATCGCCCGATGGTTCGAGATACCAGTTCAGATTTTTTTTTGTGAACACTAAGTAATTATGAATATCGTGTGTGTGATTGGAATCAATGAATCCGAGTACAAGGACTTTTTTATCATGTGAGCGGAGTAGCTCAGCAAAATTTTCAATCTCCTGCCTGTCATCACCGCTGGTGGCATCGAACAATATTCCGATTCGTTTTGCCTCGTCCATCGCGATAGCATGATGAGTAACAGAAATGGATTTCAGTTTTGTATGCAATCGCTGGCGGTGCAAAAGTTTGCGAACACTTTTAAGCATGATGATTTTGCTTAATGGGTTTTTGCTTTTTGTTTTTTTGTAATGGAAGGTGTTTTGTAACGACCCATTGAACTGAATTTTTTGATGCGGGCTTTTATTCTTTCTTCGGGCTCCATTTCATCGAGCACGGCAAGGTTCTTAAGAATTTGTTTTTTCAGAATTTTCGCCATCTCTTCCGGAAAAGAATGAGCGCCACCAACCGGTTCTTTAATAATTCCATCCACCAAGTCAAACTTGTGCATGTTGTTGGCAGTGAGTTTCAATTGTTCTGCTGCTACTTCTTTATAATCCCAACTGCGCCATAAGATGGATGAACAGGATTCGGGAGATATAACCGAGTACCAGGTATTTTCCAACATCAGAACACGATCTCCAATTCCGATTCCCAGCGCACCACCGGAAGCGCCTTCACCAATAATGATGCAGATCACCGGAACTTTTAACAAAGTCATTTCATACAAATTGCGCGCGATGGCTTCACCTTGTCCGCGCTCCTCTGCTTCTAATCCGGGATATGCGCCCGGTGTGTCAATCAATGTAACGATAGGCTTGTTAAATTTTTCGGCAAGTTTCATCAGGCGTAGTGCTTTTCGATAACCTTCCGGATTTGCCATTCCGAAATTCCGGTATTGGCGCTGCTTGGTATTAATTCCTTTTTGTTGACCGATGAACATGATTGATCTTCCATCCACCGATCCCAATCCGCCAACCATGGCTTTATCATCTTTCACTGACCGATCACCATGCAGCTCAATAAATTTTTGACAAATCTGTTCAATATAATAGAGTGTATAAGGTCGCTCCGGATGCCGGGATAATTGCACACGTTGCCATGCATTCAGGTTGGAATAAATTTCTTTTCGCTTTTCTTTGATTTTTGCTTCCAGATCTTTGATCGTGGATTTCATATCCACCTCGCCTTGCGCATCAATTTCTTTCATCTTCTCCAACTGCTCAAAAAGTTCAGCGATAGGCTGTTCGAAATCAAGAAAGGTCATGGTTCAATGTTAAGTGAAAGCGAAGTTAGAACTTGCTTTGGTGAAACAAAAAATCCCGACCGGCTTTGTCGGGATCATCATTGCGGTGCGGACGGGACTCGAACCCGCGACCCCATGCGTGACAGGCATGTATTCTAACCAAGCTGAACTACCGCACCGTGTAAAAGAACTTTTTCTTTGGAGCGCCAAAAATAGACTGCCGGCTCATAACTCACAAGTGTAAGGAAGAAGAAAATTTTATGTCTGATATTTAGTGAATGAATTTTTTGATTCACCGCCTCTCTCTCCTTCATTCACAGGAAATTGCATGAAATGATTGGTGCCGTTATCGCTACGCTCACTGCGTTAATAATTACAGCAGCTTTTCTCTGGCTGGTGGGTAATGTGATCTATGAATTTATTATGGATGTTTTTTCATCTACTGCGCGGGAAATAAAATTCTCCATGGCCACCAGAAAGTCAGAACCTCTCTCGGAGGAAAGAAAGGGATTGCTGACAAAATATTTCCCTTACTACGAAGCTCTTAATGCAGACGAAAAGAAACGATTTGAAAAAAGAGTTTCAGGGTTTATGCTGGGCAAAATGTTTTTTGACGAAAAGATGCAACCGCTTGATGATCGGCTCGCGTTGATGGTCAGCGCATCAGCCGTTCAATTAACTTTTGGACTGGCACTTTTCCGACTTGGACATTTCAACCGAATTCAAATTTTTCCAGGCCGGTATTATGTGGGCGAGAATCATGACAAAGTTTATTATGGTCATGTGCTCCCCAGCGGATCGATTTACTTGTCGTGGGAAGCGTTTTCCTTCGGTTATAAAGATGAGCATGACGGACTGAACACAGGGATACACGAACTGGCTCATGCGCTGGATGTAGAGAATCGACTAACCGGCAGAGATCTTCATTTTTTGGAGCGCTTTGGTATGTGGGAAAAACTTGCCGCAACAGAAATGATGAAAATGAGGGAAGGGAAAAAATCAATATTACGATCGTACGGTACAAAAAATCTTCATGAGATGTTTGCAGTCTGCTGTGAATGTTTTTTCGAATTGGCTGATCAAATGGAAAAAGAGTTGCCGGAATTATTTCAAATGATGCAAAAAGTTTTAAGGCAAGATCCGCGTATTGCGAATAACCCGGTACTTCATGAAAAAGCCTATGATAAACCCAATGTATTGATTAATCCGAAGAGAGAAATTGAAAGAATAAAAAGACCGTTTTATGAAGACATTCCTGCCATCGCAATTTTGGTTGTCATTTTTGCCGCCTGTTTTTATCTCTATTGGCCACATAGTATCACAGAAATACCTTCTCTGGTAGCCGGTGCAATCTTTATTACCATCCTGATTGCTTTGGGTATTTATTATTTCAATGCGATGAGAAATGCATCAAACCCGGAAATAGTCAAATCAGAGATACCTGCTCTTTGGCGAAAAGCGGTTTACAAAACGCTGATGCTTTTTATGATTGTTTCAATGATTACAGCATTCTTGCCCATAAGATTTCTATGTGATCTCGGATTAGTACCTGAGGGTTCTGGAACTATAACTCCAATCAGCGCGGTCGTGTTTTTAATATCTGTATTCCTGATGGGTATATTAAAGGTTTTTGAAGATTAATATTTCAGGTTGAGAAGAAAAATGAAATTAACTGATCGGGTTCATCCACATCTTAAATTCGTAAATGAAAAAAGCCCGCACCGAAGTGCAGGCTTTCCTTTTTTTGTGGTTGTTAATTAGTTACCACCTGTATTTGTTCCGCCACCGGTGCCGCCACCAGGATTGGTGCCGTCATCAGTATATTGATCCATCAAATCATGGAATTCAATCACTTCGGCTTTACCGTATTGTTTTGCTAAAATTTTTGAGTGATCATCAAAATAGTCGTTGATCTGGTCAGCGTTGTCATTAACTACTTGTGGATCAATTTGTCCTGGTTGAGACATCAGACCAAGGGCAATAAGAATTGCGATTAAAATTTGCATGGCTAAAATTTTAAGGTTAAAAAAGTAAAGAATCAGACATTGAAACGGGAACAGGAAAAAAAGGTTGCAGCAGATTCCAAAATATTGCCGTTCTCAATGATACATTTCCATATCAATGATTTTTCCTCCTTTAAAAACCTTTTCTGTCTGTTTTGAACCGTCTTCGTTATACCATACCCAGGTGCCGGTCATTTCACCACTTTTATATGTTCCCTCTACTTTTATATTTCCGTTTTCAAACCATGACATCCAATATCCCTCTTCCTTCCCATCCATATAACTACCTTCTACTTTTTTCTTACCGTTGGGATGAAACGAAATCCATTTGTCGCTTTCCTTTCCGTCTAAGTAATCTCCTTTTACTTTTTCCATTCCATCTTCAAACCACGAAATCCATTTACCATTTTGTTTGCCATCTACATAAATTTTTTCGCTTGATCTCTCACCATTGTCATACCAATAAGTTGCTTTTCCATCAAGCTTTCCGTTTCGATATAACTCTTCCGATTTTTTCACACCGTTTTCATAATAGGAAACCCATTTGTCATCCAATCCTTCATTCAGGTAGGATCCTTTTAATTTCAACATACCCGATTCATACCATTCAGAATATGATCCATCTTTTTTGCCATCCTCGTAATTAATATCCTGGCTTTTGTTGCCGTTTGTATAGTACCATACTTCGCGACTTATGAGTGCATCTTTTTCTTCGGTCTCATACCAAATAACATGTTCCTGTGTACCGTCAGGATACGTTTTTTCAACAAACTCTACCTGAGCCAGTATATCTGCAGAACAACCGATAAGGAAAATGACAAATAAAAATCGCATGATGGAATTTTCCAGGTCAGAAATATTTTTGGAGTTGCGGTTTAACTAAACGTCAAAACCCATTAGTGCCGATTTGATGGGTGGTCATCGTTTTTAACATATTTCATACCACATACCGGACAATTACCAGGTTGGTCGCTCGCGCTACTTTCGCAATGCATCGGACAAACAAAAGCAGAAGTATATTCCGGTCCGCTCATTTCAGTTTCAACTGATTGCTCCTGATTATTTTCGGAATTTTTACATGAAACAAGATAAGTTGCAGACAATAAAATAACGAACGAGGTGATGGATAATAATTTTCTGATCATTAGGGAATAAATAATGATTCAAAAATACACTACCCGACATTTCAAGCTGAATGAATATTTTAATAATGATCTTTTATTAATTGACAAATTGCTAACTTCATCGCGATAAAATTTAACCTCAAAATTTTGTAACATGAAAAAGTTATACCTGTTTACCGGAATTCTATTACTCTGCGCTAACATGACGATGGCGCAATCAACCGTGGAATTAAAGCATGACTGTGATCCAGATCCTTCTTCAGGTCTGGGCATTGGTAATGGCAATTGGTCCGCGATGGTTTGTTTTGATGATGTTGAACTCAACACATTGTATGATGATCATGCGATTACAGAATTGAAACTTTATATGATTGGCAATCCTGCCAATTGGGATACTGTGTTCATTAAGTTGTTTGAAGATTATGTTTTGCTTGATACACTTGGCACCACATGGATTATTGATTTCGGAACCGAAATTTATACAGCTGATATACTTTCTGAAGTTACACCAGATCAGTGGACGGTGCATTCGCTGCCTGATTCGATTCATATCGAAGGAGGAAAGAAATATGCCATTCGTGTTGATTTAAGTCAGCAGGGTTCAGGAAATATTATGGCGCTGGATTCCTGTCCAATGGTTCCTAAAAAGGGTGCATGGGTATGGACTTCTTCGAGTCCTCATGGTAATCAATTGGTCGAATTTGCTCTTAACCGAAACTTATGTATCCGTGCAACTGCTGAAGAAGAAACTCCTCCACCAAATTCAATATCCGATACCGGAAATGATAATTTCAATTCAACAGTTTACCCTAATCCGGTTAATCAAAATTCTTTCATCAGTTTTGAAATGCCGGTTGCAGAATTTGTAAATCTGAGTATTTATTCTATCACGGGTCAATTGATTTCTACCGCGCTGGATAATGAGAAAATGTTTTCAGGAAATCATTCGATATCACTTGGCAATCTCCATCTTGTTAACGGAGTTTATACTTACACTCTTCAGACAAACTCTGCTTTAATAACGGGAAAATTTATTGTGAATTACTAAACCACCTGAACAAAAAAAGGGTCAGATGCAATTCATCTGACCCTTTTTTTGTTCGCTGCAGATTTTACATGCAATCTTTTGCCATGTCAGTCATCTCCTCCATGGTCATTTTGTCTGCGTCCACAGCCTTTGGATATTCATCCATGATTTTTTCTAACATACAACTGCAATATTTTTCTGCATCAATACCGGGATTTTCTGATGCACCTGGTGTACAGTTATCCATAAAAGCCTTTTGTTCGTCATCGGACCATTTACCACCTCCCGAGCCGCAAGAAGTAAGTGCCAAAGCAATTGCAAATAACGAAGCGAGTAAAATGTTTTTTTTCAGTTTCATAATTTGGTTTGGTTTAGTGATTTCGTAATGATTCGAAAATAAAGGAAAAGTTTTTCCAGATGGAAATTTTCTTCTCCACAATAAATCAAATTGCAACTCCGGCACGAATAATATTCAGTGCTCCGCCAGCCTTAAACCATTCTATTTGCGATTCATTATATGTGTGGTTCAATTTAACTTCATCAACAGATCCATCAGCATGATGTAAAACCATGGTTAATTGTACACCAGGAGAAAAACTAGCGAGTCCACGAATATCAATTGTGTCATTCTCCATCACTTTGTTATAATCGTTTGGGTCTGCAAAAGTCAGTGCAAGCATCCCTTGTTTTTTCAGATTGGTTTCATGAATGCGTGCGAATGATTTCACAATAATCGCTCTGACACCGAGATGACGCGGCTCCATCGCGGCATGTTCGCGGGATGAACCTTCGCCATAATTCTCATCCCCGACTACCACGCTTGCGATTCCGGCAGCTTTATATGCGCGCTGAACTTTTGGTACTTCGTCATAAATTCCGCTCAATTGATTTTTCACGGAGTTTTGTTTTTCATTGAAAAAATTAATCGCACCGATGAGCATGTTGTTTGAAATATTATCAAGATGACCACGAAATTTCAACCAGGGACCGGCCATTGAAATATGATCCGTTGTACATTTTCCTTTCGCTTTGATCAGTAGTTTAAGATTCATCAGGTCAGTTCCTTCCCAAGCTGAAAACGGATCGAGCAATTGCAACCGATCAGAGGTTGGAGAAACTTTCACATCGAGTTTACTTCCATCAACTGCAGGTTCCAGATAGCCTGCATCTTTTACGTCAAAACCGTTTTTTGGAAGTTCATCGCCTGTTGGGGGTTCCAGTTTTACCTTTTCGCCTTTTTCATTTGTTAATGTATCTGTGAGTGGATTAAAGGCAAGTGTTCCTGCCAATGCAAACGCGGTTACAATTTCCGGTGAAGCCACAAATGCATGCGTGCTTTGATTGCCGTCATTGCGTTTTGCAAAATTGCGATTGTAAGAAGTGAGGATTGAATTTTTCTTTTCTGGATCATTCATGTGTCGCGCCCATTGACCGATGCAGGGACCGCAAGCGTTAGCAAGTACCATTCCACCGATGGCTTCAAATGTTTCCAACATTCCGTCACGTTCAATCGTGAATCGGATTTGTTCTGAGCCCGGAGTAACCGTAAACTCAGATTTTGCTTTCAGATTATTTTTCAATGCTTGCTTCGCGATGGATGCGGCACGCGCCATGTCTTCGTAAGAAGAATTAGTACAGGAACCAATCAGTGCGACTTCTAATTTTTCCGGCCACTGGTTTTTAATCACGGCATCTTTGAATTGTGAAATAGGCCATGCCAAATCAGGAGTATAAGGTCCATTGATTTGCGGTTCGAGTTCAGAAAGATTAATCTCAATGACCTGATCAAAATATTTTTCGGGATTTGTATAAACTTCTGAATCGCCTGTTAAATGTTCTTTTATTCCATCAGCAAGTTCAGCGACTTTTTTTCTGCCGGTGGCATTCAAATATCTTGACATACTTTCATCATAACCAAAAGTGGAAGTGGTTGCACCGATTTCTGCACCCATATTACAAATGGTTCCTTTTCCTGTACAACTCATTGAAATTGCGCCTTCACCAAAATATTCTACGATTGCCCCTGTACCGCCTTTCACTGTAAGAATTCCTGCCACTTTATTAATCACATCTTTCGGAGAAGACCATCCACTTAATTTTCCTGTGAGTTTAATCCCGATCAACTTCGGCATTTTTAATTCCCATGCGAGCCCAGCCATTACATCGCAGGCATCAGCACCGCCAACACCAATCGCCAGCATTCCTAACCCGCCTGCATTCACCGTGTGTGAATCAGTTCCGATCATTAATCCACCGGGAAATGCATAATTCTCCAGGATGATCTGGTGAATAATTCCTGCACCCGGTTTCCAAAAACCGATTCCATATTTATTTGAAACAGACGCAAGAAAATCAAATACTTCTTTGTTATTGATCAAGCCTTCACTCAAATCTGTTTTCGATCCATCACGTGCCACTATCAAATGATCGCAATGAACGGTTGACGGTACAGCTACTTTTGCACGACCGGCTTGCATGAATTGCAACAATGCCATTTGCGCTGTGGCATCCTGCATCGCTACTCGGTCAGGTGCGAATTCAACATATGATTTGCCGCGCGGAAAATTTTCCGGGGTTTGATGGTTGTGAAGATGAGCGTAAAGAATTTTTTCAGAAAGTGTGAACGGTCGGTGGAGGAGCTTTCTGGTTTTTGCAATTTTTTCGGGGAGGTCTTGGTAGGTTTTTCGGATCAGGTCAAGATCAAATAATGCCATGGAAAAATAATATTGAGAGTGAACGAATGATTTAGACGACAAAGATAATTCATCAGGTTTCTTTCATCTGAGAATTTCTCATTTTTTCACTTCGCAGCTTTTGTCATTTGCTCAATGATGTCCCACATTTCGTTGGGCACATTTTCCATGGCGCTGAACTGACCTGCGCCATGAAGCCATTCGCCACCATCGATAGTGATTACGTCTCCATTAATATAGGCTGAGAAATCTGAAATCAGATATGCTGCAAGATTGGCCAGTTCCTGATTATCACCGAATCTTTTTAAAGGAACACGCTCTTTCGGATCTAATTTTTTTGCCAGATCACCGGGTACTAATCTTTCCCATGCGCCTTTGGTTGGAAAAGGACCTGGCGCTATCGCATTCATTCTGATTCCATACTTTGCCCATTCAACCGCCAACGAACGCGTCATAGCCAAAACTCCGGCTTTTGCGCAGGCTGAAGGAACAACATATGCAGAACCTGTGGATGCGTAAGTGGTTACAATACTTAAAACCGTTGCAGCTTGTTTTGTTTCAATCCATTTTTTTCCAAGAGTGAGTGTGAAGTTGATGCTGCCTTTTAAAACAATATCTATGACCGCATCAAAAGCGCGGGTGGAAAGTCTTTCTGTTGGAGAGATAAAATTTCCTGCTGCATTATTAAGCAGTGCATCGATTTTCCCGAATGTTTCAATTCCTTTCGAAATAACATTTTCCACCTCTTCAATTTTTCGTACGTCACATTGAACAGGCAGAACTTTCCCTTTCGTTTCATTCTCTAATTCTTTGGCTGTATTTTCCAGAACATCCATCTTCCTGCTGCAGATTATCAGATTAGCGCCCAGTTCGAGAAAATATTTTCCCATCGCTTTACCAAGACCGGTTCCACCTCCCGTTATAAGAATTGTTTTTCCCTTCAATGCGTCATTGCGTAACATTCCATCTGTGTAGCTCATTGTAATTTTATTTGATTGCAAACTAAGTTACTATTATAAGATTGTTTGATTGTTGCATTATTTCATTGTTAACAGCCAACCATAAAGCAATCTAACCATCAAACAATTCATCAGTTCAGAAAGTATGAAAAATGACAAAAAACTTATAAGATGCGAGTGGTGCCTTCGTTCACCTGAAGAAATGCATTATCACGATCATGAGTGGGGAGTTCCTAAACATGATGATCAGGTATTGTTTGAATATTTAATTCTTGATGCGTTTCAGGCAGGACTGAGTTGGACAACAATTATCCGAAAGCGTGAAAATTTCCGAAAAGCGTTTGATCAGTTCAATGCTGAGAAAATTGCACGCTACGGATCAAAACAATTTGAAAGGTTGATGAATGATGCAGGCATTATCCGCAACCGCCAAAAAATTGAAGCATCGATTAGAAATGCAAAGGGATATTTGAAAATACAGGAAGAGTTTGGTTCATTCGATAAATTTATCTGGCAGTTCACAGGTAATAAAACATTCGTGGGCAAACGAAAATCAATGAAGGATATTCCGGCAACAAGTGCAGAATCTGATGCCATGAGTAAGGAATTAAAACGGAGAGGATTCGGATTTGTCGGGTCAACTATCTGTTATGCTTTTATGCAGGCAGCCGGAATGGTGAACGATCATAAAGTTAGTTGCTTCCGATACAAGGAAGTTTAATCAATATGATCCGATGCTTAGCATTACCAATGTGCAGGCTTCCAAAACTTCAAATCCCTGATCAGACAAAATTTTTTCGAACTCGGCATTTTCGGCTCCGGGATTAAAGATTATCCGTTCAGGCTTTAAGCTGAGGATATAATCGTAGTATTCTTTTTGATTTGCAGGATTTAAATAAATAGTTACCGTATGCACATTCGGAAATTCTGTTTTTTCTGAAAATATCTTTACTCCATCTACTTTACCGGTTTTATTTCCAAGGGCATAAACTTTATGTCCATGATGTTGTAGCCTGTGCAAGGCGAGATATGATTCACGCTCAGGATTTGTTGAAGCACCAATGATTAAGGTTGTTTTCATTTCATTTGTTGAGGCAGCTCAGCTTATTGGAAAAATATTTCTGTGCATTTGATGTGGATAAAATGATTGTAAAGACGAGGCTAACTCATTGACAAAAATAGATTCATTACATAATTTGCAAATAGAATTTCACGTTTACCAAAAAAATCTTTTAAGATGTTGGAATATATTAATGCAGAAATAGTTGAACAGGATTTGATTACTGCCCTTGATTTCATGGAAAATGAAGTGTTGGAATCAAAAGATGAAATTTCTGATCGCGCTGCAAATCTGGAAATTGCGCTGTCGTTGAGCAGCAATTATCATCGCCAAAGTGAACTTGTATTCGAAACCATGGAAGGCATCAAGAAAACTCAAACAACGATTTGGGCAATAACTGATCGCAATGTTATTTTATCAGGTGGGAATTTTATTCCTGTTCACTGTATCAGGGAAGTACAAATTCTGTAAATAGAGATTTGTCTTTTTTCAGAGAAGTAATCTAACCGGGTTTTCCAAAAACGATTTCAACGAGAGTAAAAATTGTGAACCGGTAGCGCCATCAACGGCACGGTGATCGCACGATAAAGTCACCTTCATCACATTTCCGATTTTGATTTCTCCGTTTTTTACTACCGGAATTTGTTTTATTCCTCCAATAGCAAGGATACATGCATCCGGAGGATTGATGATGGCTGTAAACTCTTCAATATCATACATCCCAAGATTTGAAACCGTGAATGTATTTCCTTCCCACTCCTGAGGTTGAAGCTTGCGCTCTTTTGCCCGTGTTGCAAAATCTTTGCTCTCCATCGCAATCTGCGTTAAGGTTTTCTGATCTGCAAATCGAATCACAGGAACGATCAATCCATCTTCAATCGCTACCGCCATACCTATATGAATGTGATGATTATAGCGAATCCGGTCGCCCAACCAGGAAGAATTCACCTTTGGATTATGTCGAAGTGCAAGCGCACACGCTTTGATGATGATATCGTTGAAGGAAATTTTTACAGTTGAAATTTCATTGAGTGCTTTTCGCGATTCAAGGGCACCATCCATGTCCATTTCCATGGTGAGATAAAAATGCGGAGCGATGTTTTTGCTTTCAGTCAATCGTTTTGCAATGGCTTTGCGCATTTGCGAAACAGGTACTTCTTCAAAACTTTCTTTTCCGGAAACCAACGGAATCATCATCGGAGTCGAAGTCTTTACAATACCCGAACCAACTGCCGCTTCTACATCGCGTCTGACTATTCTTCCGTCATCACCACTCCCTTTCAATCCATGAATATCCACACCTTGTTCCCGTGCAATTTTTTTTGCGAGCGGTGAGGCTTTAATTCTTCCATTGGTTTCTACTGATGAAGTGGACGCAGCAATCGTTTCAACAATCGGTTTGGTCTCAATTACAGGAGCAGATGGTTGTGTCTCCGTTTTCTTTTCTTCTGTTTTTGCAACCGGTGCAGTTTTGCTTTCCGATGCGAGCAAAGCAGAAATATCTTCTCCGGGTTTTCCGAGTATGGCGATAATGCCATCAACCTGAACGGCTTTTCCTTTTTCAACGCCTACATATAATAATGTACCCGATTGATAGCTTTCCAATTCCATAGTGGCTTTATCGGTTTCCACTTCCGCAAGCAAGTCGCCTGTTTTTACCGCGTCACCAACTTTTTTATGCCAGTCCACAATCACCCCTTCGGTCATTGTATCACTCATGCGTGGCATGCGGATTATTTCAGCCATAGTTGAAAATAAATTTTTGCAATATTAACAAGCCTCCATCGAATCATTTTCTTTCTCAAAAAGTCGGTAGTGTCTCAATTTGATGTTCGTGAGAAATGTCATGTCTCGAAGACATGACATTTCTAAATCGAAACGGATACACGGCCAAAAAGTCAAAACGCAATGATTGATCAGTATCCAAATAATTCTTCCAGCGTAAGTACTTTCAATGTTCCGAGTTTTTCAAGCTCTTCCGTATTTACCAAATCTTTATTTCCCATCACGAGATAAACATATTTTTTACCTGCAATATGTTGCTCGAAAAAATTATCAAGATCAGAGAAAGTCATTTTACCTACCTGATCGTAAATGTCTTTACGAATGTCATATTCCAATCCTCTGCGTTTCGCCTGCTCGTAGTTCCAATAGATGGCGGCTTTGACAATACGGCTTGTTTCAATTTTTTTCATCGCAGCGTCTTTAGCGCCTTCAAACATGGCATCTGCCTGAGGCATGTCGTTCATTAAAATTCCAAGTTCGAGAACAGCATCAGGGAGTTTATCATTCTGTGTTCCGATAAATCCGTAGACAAAAAATGATTCTTCTTTTTTCGCTGGGGTAGAATAGCTGGCAAATGCAGAGTACGCCAGCGCTTGTTTTTCGCGTAACTCCTGAAAGATGATGGACGATAATCCACTGCCGAAATACTCATTGAACAAGGAAGCCGATGGTGCTAAAGCCTTGTCATATTGTTTGTCTTTGGCGAGCATGAGCAACTGAACCTGAACCATATCATAATTCACGAAATAGACCACATTCTCACCGGAGTTTTGCTCCGCAAAAATTTTCGCAGCCGGAACTGCTTTAACTGTAGCCGGGATTGCATGATATTTAGTGACAATTGATGTTGCTTCTTTCAAGCTCTTTTGCCCATAATAAAATACTCGATGATTATAGCTTGTTAATTCATGAATCCATTTGACAAGATCACTGGATTTCAACGCTTGCAGTTCCTTTTCTGAGAGTATGTTTTTGAAAGAAGATGACGATCCGTATTTCGCGTAGTTCATCATACCGCTCCAGAAAATGGAGTTCTTATCCAGCTTAGCATCACTTCTCGATTTCAGTTTCCCATCAATCAAATCATTCAGTGCCTGATCATCTGATTGTGCGTCAGCGAGAATATGTTCAAATAACTGAATCCCTTGTTCAACATTCTCTTCCAACCCCGATAATGAAACGTAAACCCGATCTGTGCCACTGTTAACGCTGAAGGATAAGCCGAGTTTGAAAAACTCTTTTTGCAAAGCGGCTGCAGTATATTTTGATGTACCGAGATAAGGAAGTAACTCAATGGCGATTCCCAATTCACGTGAATTATCGGTGCCCATGTCGAAAATGTAATCCAGTTCAAACAACCCGTTTGTATTATTCTGAATATAATTCAGATCAATATTACTGTTCAGCTTTACCGACTGGATGTCTTTTGTATAGTCTACAAATACCGGTTGAATGCGCTGTGACGGGATAGCGTCAAACAATTGCATGAATGTTGATTTTGCATCCCGAATTACCTGAACCGGAGTGATTTCAGGCTTCTCGATTTTGAACACATCCTTCGGGTCGCCATTGCGTTTATACACGACCACATAATTGTTCGTGTAGTTCTTTTTTACAAAATCAATCAACTGTTCCTGTGTGACTTTGGAGAGTTCATCAATCTCATGAATATAGTCTGCCCAGGAAATATCATTAATATAAGCATCGACAAATGCATCTGCGCGCCCGTTGTTTGATTCAAATGTTCGCATCTGCTGCAAGCGCATATCAGTAATGCAGGCTTGTATCAGGTTGCCATCAAAATCTCCGTTTCTGATCATCTCCAATTGCTCAAGCAAAAGCTCTTTGACTTCTTCCAATGTCTGACCTTCGCGCGGTTCGCCATATAATTCGTGAACGCTGTAATCATGCATGGCAGTTATTCCCGCATCTGCACTCAGCACTTCCTGTAGTTGGTTCAAGTTCAGATCCATCAAGCCCGCCTGACCGTTATACAACATCCGGTTTACTAACTGAACCATCATCTCATCATGTGAATTTGCTCCGGCAAACCGAAACGCAATGGAAATCCATTCGGCCTCAGGACCCCAGACTTCTTTTTCGATTGGAGCGGAAATAACGGAGAGTGCAGGAAAAGTTTTTTGCACCACATTTTTTGATTTAAATCCCCCGAAATATTTATCTACCAATGCGATGGTTCGGTCATAATCAATATCACCCGCGATGCACACTGCGATATTGTTCGGAACATAATATTGATTCCAGTACTCATGAATTTTAACCATGGAAGGATTTTTTAAATGCTCCCCTTCACCAATGGTAGTCTGAGTGCCATATGGATGAGTTGGGAACAGCGATTCAAACATGGACTGAAATGCTTTTCGTCCGTCATTATCCTGCCCCATATTGAATTCTTCATACACGGCTTCTAATTCTGTGTGAAATAACCTTAACACCAATTCGCTGAATCTTTCTGATTCAAGCGCCAGCCAACGCTCCAGTTCATTGGAAGGAATATCATTGGTGTAAACAGTTTGATCAACCCAGGTGTAAGCATTTGTTCCTTTTGCCCCGAGGGAAGAAACCATTTTGTCATACTCATTTGCAATTGCATATCCGGACGCTTCGTATGACAGCTTGTCAATCTCCGCATAGATTGATTTCTTTTTTTCAGGATCATTGGTCATTCTGTTTTGTTCGTATAAGTCGCTGATCTGATCAAGAAGTATTTTTTCTTTTTCCCAATTACTTGATCCCAGTTTCGAAGTTCCTTTGAACATCATGTGCTCAAGGTAGTGGGCTAATCCGGTGACTTCTGCAGGATCATTTCTCGACCCTGTTTTTACCGCGATGTAGGTTTGAATTCTCGGCTCATCTTTATTTGGGGAGAGATATACTTTCAATCCGTTTTGCAAAGTATAAATGCGCGCAGCAGTGGGGTCATCTGCCACGGATTCATATTTAAAATCACCGGGTTGAATATTTTCAATTTGCTCTTCATCCTGCACATCGGTGTCTTCAGCCAGTATGGTTTCCGCCTCATGCATACCCGGATCCTGGGTAGTTATTACACCGGCACCGCTCATATTTGTAATCGTTGAGGTGTTGCTTGTTGACTGCCCGTAAGAAAATATGGAAACCAAAGATGAAGTGGCAAGAATGAACAGGGTCAAACCATGTTGAATAATTTTTTTCATATTATTTTTTTTATTGGTAACAATTAAAAATCAAAATCAAGTTCAAGTTTATTTTTTAAATCGTTTAACAGCGGATTTTTTTTCGCCATTTTATCAAATTTCTGTTTTGATGTATAGGCAGGTGCTTCTTCATTTTCCTTTTCCTTTTCTTCAATCCTCACTTCTATCATTAAAGAATGATTCAGTTTCTGCTTCAAAAATGCAAGAAGATTTACTTTGTTGTTATCCAGTTGGTCTTTTTGCAGAGAATTATTGACAGAAAGTTGAACGCAACCTCTGTCAAAAGTAGGTTTCATGCTCTTATAAAGACTCAATAAACTTTTCTTGCCTTCTGCCAGCAACACTTTGTCCATGTACTCATTCAACGCAGAATGGAATTGTACCTCATCAATTTTTATAGTTGATATATCTTCAGCCAACACAGCTCCGTTATGTTTTGATGCGGCAATTTTTTCTCTTGTTTGTTTTTCTAAATCACCCAATGTACCCAGCGATGATGTTTTTCCCTGGAAAACGGGTTGATCCTTAGCCGTATTATTCTCCTGAATTTTTTTTGCAACGACAGGGGATTCAATTTTCGGTTCGTTCACAACGCTCATCATAACCGGATTACTTTTTTTTTCCGGATCCGTTATAATATTTGAAGATCCGTTTTGATCAGAGTTTTTTTTTGACTCGATGGGTGTGCTAACAGCAGGTTGTTTCAGCATTGAATTGATGTAACACATCTTGATCAAAGCCAGCTCAACCAATAATCGTTTGTTTTTTGAAGCTTTGAATTGAATATCCGTTTGCGATGCAATGCTGAGTGCGGTCAGGATAATGGTTGTCGGAGTATATGCGGCTTGCTCCTTGAATTGCGCCTGAACTTTTTCGCTGGTCTCTAACAGTTTCAGCGATGAGGGTTCTTTGCAGATGAGCAGGTTACGGAAATGTTCACTCAAGCCGATCAAAAAATCATCTCCCTCAAATCCTTTCTGAAGAATATCATCAAAAATCAAAAGCACTTTAACAGAATCCTCAGCAAGAATCGCATCGGTTACTTTGAAGAAATAATCGTAATCGAGAATATTAAGATGTTCAATAACTTCCGCATAGCTGAGTTTGTTATTCGAGAAGCTCACGAGCTTATCAAGCATCGAGAGTGCATCGCGCATAGCTCCGTCACATTTTAAAGCGATCTGTTGTAAAGCTTCCACCTCATACTGCACATTTTCATTTTTACAAATCATTTCCAGATGATGCGAAACATCGTTGATCCGGATGCGCTTGAAATCAAAAATTTGACAACGTGAAAGAATCGTGGGCAGAATTTTATGTTTCTCGGTGGTCGCCAAAATGAAAATGGCATAAGAAGGAGGCTCTTCCAAAGTTTTCAGAAAGGCATTGAATGCAGCCTGCGAAAGCATATGAACTTCATCGATGATATAAATTTTGTATTTGCCTGTTTGCGGTGCAAAACGCACCTGGTCAATCAGGTTGCGGATGTCTTCTACTGAATTGTTGGATGCCGCATCCAGTTCATGAATATTGAACGAACCATTATGATTAAATGATTTGCAGGATTCACATTCATTGCAGGCTTCAAAATCAACCGTCAGATTCTGGCAATTGATCGTTCTCGCTAAAATTCTTGCGCAGGTTGTTTTTCCCACTCCGCGCGGGCCGGTAAAAAGAAATGAGTGGGCGATCTGATTATTCTTAATCGCGTTTTTGAGCGTGGTAACGATATGCTCCTGCCCCACCACTTCGGCAAAAGTTTGCGGACGGTATTTGCGGGCGGAAACAATGAAATTATCCATCAGTTACTTATCGGGAAAGTTCACGAAAATACGAATGTAGATGGACGAAATAATAAAAGGGAGTTGAATGATTTATTTATAATTCAGGGAACCCCAATTTATCTCATGGGAAAGAAAGAATTTCAAATACTTCGATCTAAACTTGGCTTTTTGCTCTGTTCTTATATCTTTGCGTTCCCGTTTAAAAAAGCGGTACTAAAACAGTAATGAACGATTACGAAACTACGATGATTTTAACCCCGGTTTTGAGTGATGAAGAAGTCAAGCAAACCATATCCTCTTACACCGCTCTTTTGAAGGAGAACGGTGCCGAGATCGTACAAGAGGACCACTGGGGTTTAAAGCAGTTGGCTTACCCGATTGCTAAGAAAACTACCGGAGTGTATCATTGGATACAATTCAAAGCTCCGGGTGATGTTGTTGCAAAACTGGAAATTCAGTTTGTGCGCAATGACAAGATTATGCGATTCCTGACAGTGAGTCTGGACAAGTTTGCAGTGGATTACAACGAACGGAAACGTAACGGGTTGATCGGCAGAAAAAATTTCAAGAAAGCAGAACCGGTTAAAACTGAGGGAGGTAAATAATGGCTTCAGCAAAACAAAATCCGAACATTAAGTTTCTGACTCAAACCAAAATCGGTTTGATGAGAAAAAAATATTGCCGTTTCAAAAAAGCGGGAATCAGATACGTGGACTACAAAGACCCTGTGTTTCTGCTCAAGTTTGTGAATGATCAGGGTAAAATATTTCCACGCAGATTGACAGGAAATTCACTCAAGTTTCAGCGCAAAGTAGCGCAGGCGGTAAAACGCTCTCGCCATTTGGCCATGATGCCTTATGTTGCTGACCTTCTAAAATAACTGAGCCATGGAAGTAATCTTAATACGGGAAGTAGAAAATCTGGGCTCCAAACACGACATCGTGAAAGTGAAACCCGGCTATGCACGCAATTTTTTGTTGCCGCGCAAATTGGCCGTGACTGCCAACGACTCGAACAAAAGAATGACCAATGAGTTGGTGCGCCAAGGTGAAAAACGCGAAGAGCGCGAAACGATGAGCGCCAATCAGATTGCGGATCAATTGAAAAACGTGATGCTCACGATCGGAACCAAGGTGGGAACAACCGGAAAAATTTTCGGTTCGGTGACTAACCACCATGTGGCAGAAGCACTCGCGGCAAAAGGATTTAATATCGACCGCAGAAAAATTTCATTGCCGGAAGATGTCAAAACAGTTGGTTCTTTTTCCGCTGTGGTGGATCTTCATAGAAAAGTGAAAGTGCAAATCAATTTTGAAGTGGTGGGAGAATAAAAAATCTCATGCTTAAGAAATAGAAACCCGTTCAGATATGAGCGGGTTTTTTTTGTCCCTTCACTCGTCATGGCGATCCCGATTTTTCAGTCGGGAGTGGCCATCCCCAAAATCAAAACTGTGCTTCCGTCTTCTTCAACTCCCCCATCAACCAATCCAGATTCGTAATCCGTTTATCCTTTTCAATAAGCGCGTGAATCCGTTTCATCCGCTTTTGGTTTTGTTCTTTGCCGGAGAATTCAAAATTCATTTTCAATTTCAAAAGATGATTGGTCATGCGCAATAAATTGTGATGGACAATTTTCTGATAACCGGAAACAGCTTTGTTCCGGTGTAAATACATCTTGAAAGATTCAATCAAAGATTGCAGCGGTTGAAATTCTTCCGCTTCATAATATGCTTTGAGCAATAATGATCTTGCGCCAAGCTGATAATACACATCCGTAAACTCCACATCACGCAAAATTTCAATTGCTTTTTTGAAATTCCTGTTTGCGTAATAGAACGAAGCGAGATTGTAACGAAACGCATTTTCGCGCACATCTTTCGACATGGAATCTTTCAGCCTGTGAATAAATTTCTCCGTCCATTTTTTTTCATTGATGCGTGTTCCGACTGTTACAATGTTTTTGTAATCCCACTCGGTGATCAGGTTGTTCTGATCAAAAATGATTTTTGTGTCGAGTAGTTTTTGATAGATCGAAAAAATCTCGCGCAGATAATCTGAATTGCCCGAATTGATTTTCTTGATGCAATAATTTTTTGCGTATTCGAACATCACCCGCGCTTCCTGTGGTGAAAACGAAGTCGCATGTTCATCGAGCAGTTTGATCAGTTGGTTGTAGTTCGAAGTTTTCTCCGGCTCTGTCAGCGTTTTATAAATGGAATAGTAGATCGCAATCGCAGGAATATTTTTCAACCGCTCATCCTCTTCAATCCATTTGATGATGTTCTCAATAAACGCAGTTTTAAAATCAACCTTCACGATGTTGGAGCGGTTGATCATTTCACAGGCGGTTTTCAGTTTTTGTAAAATGAAATGCGTGTCGAGCGAATCGGATTTTTCCTGTAGATGAGCATTGCGTGAGCGCGCATCAACCGCAAAATGATATTGATCAAACAAATCATGCGTGGCGCTGAGTTGCCTGAACGTATCATCAGTCACCGAAATCTGTTTTTCAATCTGCAGTTTGTGTTTATCCAGTTTAGCGGGAAGTTGTTTAATCAGCTTTTTACTGAGATATTCTTTCAGCGTTAATTCTTTTTTCAATGCCGCATCATCAAACACTTTGTTGTGCGCCAGAAAATCATCGAACAACCGCAGCATGTACGTGCAATGATCAAAAAACTTTTGCTCGCTGAATTTTTTTTCTTCCGGAAAAACTTTTTTGAAAAGCTGTTTGCGGTCTGCAAACAATTCATCTAACTCAGAATAACTTTCAGAAAGAATGCTTGCAAACTTTTTCAGCTTCTCATGTTTGTTGAAAAAAGGCGAATGAACATACTCGCAGTAGTAGGTCATCTCTTTACGCGAAAGAGACTTCAGGGCTGCGAGGAGTTTGTTTTCTTTTGGCATTTGGAAATCGTTTAACCCTTCGACAAGCTCAGGGAGACACGCGTTGCTGTCATGCTGTGGGCGTCATGTCATGCTGAGCTTGTCGAAGCATGAGGTGAGTGAAAATAATAATTGTCCAGTAAAGACGATAAAGTAATAGTGGTGATTGATTAAGATTGGACAAATTTGCCAATGAAAAAGCTTGAATGTCTTTAAGACCTTCAAGGTTTAATCAAAAAATAATTATCCAGTAACTCAAAAATTTGTAATCGTTTTCTTGACAGGGCACCTCTACTTTGGCAACGTGAAAAACTGTCTACGAACAAATTGATTAACTTGGAAAAAGAGAAACCATGAAAACTGTTTCGAAAAAAATTATTGCCGCCTTCTTTTTGGTGATGACTGCAATGAGTTTGAACGCTCAAACTATTACGGCAAATTTCAATACACCCTTATGCGGAATGGTCACGGCAAATTTATCTACAACATCAACCGACACACCTTTTGTTTGGACTATTGCATGGGGTGATACCAGCACTCCGGATACTTATCCGTTTTCACCGCAATTAATAAATGTTTCGCATCAATATGATGCACCGGGTAACTATCTTGTTTCGATTTATGCTAATGCAATGTTCACCGGTTACTACGATTCTTCATTTGCAAATCTTTCGGTTAGTTCTTGGCCCATCGTGGATATGGCATGGTTGTCCGATACGCTGTGTTCAGGAACCATGGTGGCATTGGCGTGTTACTTCACGGGTGGTGTTGGTCCTTTTAATACTCTTTGGACATCTTCATCTGGCTTGAATGCTCCGAATACATGTTTCATTGTAGTAACTGTGCCCGCAACCACCACTTATACTTTTTCTGTAACCGATGCAAACGGATGCGTTTCATCAGATTCGTTTACGCTCACTGTAGATTCACAACCGCTCTCGGCATTTTCTTACAACCAAACCTCTTATTGTGCTCCACCCGAAGTTTGTTTTACAGATCAATCACAGGCTTCGTGCTCGCCAATTATATCTTGGCTCTGGGATTTTGGAGATGGTTTTACTTCCGTATCGCAGAATCCTTGTCATAATTTTTGTTGCCCTGGCGCTTACCAAACTTGTTTGATTGTTACTGATACAAGTGGTTATTCTGATACATCTTGCCAGACGATCTTCGTCACATCGTTAGCACCGATAATTACATATTCAGTTACAAATGTTTCCTGCTATGGTGGAAATGATGGAAGCGCATGCATAAATTTGAATGGTGGAACTCCACCATTCAGTTTTTTATGGAGTAATGGGGCCACAATTTCGTGTCTCAGTTCTTTGACTTCGGGTCAATATTGTGTTACGGTGACCGATTACAACGGTTGTTGGGACAGCACTTGTTTAATTATTACTGAGCCATCCCAGCTTATTGCGGCTTTTAATGCATCTCCTCTTTCAACTACATGTCCTCCTTTGAATGTTCAATTTCAAAATCAGAGCCCGGGTGCTACTTCTTATTTATGGGATTTCGGAGATGGCAGTCCGTATTCAACATCAGCAAACCCGAGTCATATTTATAATGTGATAGATTCTTTTGATGTCTGTCTTACAGTTACCGATACAAATGGTTGTTCTGATATGTTCTGCGATATGGATTTGATCGTAATTACTGGCCCAATGGGTGCTTTTGATTTTTCTCCCACTGAATCATGCGGACCTGACTCGGTTGATTTCTGGACAGTTGGCACGAATACAGATTTAGTGATCTTTGATTTTGGTGATGGAGTGGTCACTCCTGCAGTTTCACCAAATGATACAATTGCACATTTCTATTGGCCCGCTTACGGAACTTTCTATCCGACTGCATATATGATCGATACGATAGGAAACTGTACAACGAGTGTTGCTCTTGATTCAGTCCTTGTTAAAGGAATATCGCTGGCAACAGGAAACGTAAGTTGTTTTGGATTATCTGATGGTTGGGTTGGATTAGATGGTTTTCTTGGCGAACCACCGTTCCAATATTTATGGAGCACAGGTGATACAACTGCAAATACGCAAAACAATCTTCCTGCAGGAAATTATTCTCTCACAGTTACTGATGCCGTTGGATGTGTGATGGTTGATTCAGTTACTGTTTCTGAACCACCCCAACTTGTAGTTACGGCAATTGTAAACAACAATGTTTCTTGTTACGGAGGTCTTGATGGAAGCGCCTGCGCAACCGTTTCAGGAGGAACTCCACCCTACAATATTAATTGGAGCAACGGAATTCCTCAATACTGTTTTAATGGATTTAGTGCGGGTATATATGTCTTTTTAATTGAGGACGCAAATGGATGCACTGCTGTTTCTAATCCAATTTTTATTACAGAACCTCCGCAACTATTTGCTCATGCAGGTTTAGACACAGTATCATGCAACAGTGATCTGGTGGATTTACACGGGTGCTCCCCAATAGGTGGAACACCACCATATAACTATTCATGGCTGCCAACCATAGGATTAGATAATCCCAACAGTTGCAATCCATATTGTTCACCAAATCAATCAACTACCTACACGCAACATGTCACTGATGCGAATGGTTGTTTGAGTTTAGATTCCGTTTTTGTGTTATTGGATGAGTTTGATGTTGATCTTGGAACTGATACAATTATCTGTCTTGGCGATACAGTTTTACTACATATTGATACGCTGAATCCGATAGGATCGGTTTGGTACAATTTGTCGCCCCAGACATGGTCAAATAATGTTTCATTTCTCGATTGGCAATTATTCCCGCAAACAGATTTTACTTATTCCATTTGGATAACTGATTCACTTGGATGCGGTGGCTATCTTGATTCGTTAACCATTTTACTTGACACCACTTGCGTCTACCCCGGAGACGCCAACTACGACAACATTGCCGACAACGATGATGTCCTCAACATCGGCATCGCGTACAATACAACCGGACCAACGCGCCCAAATGCAACATTGAATTGGGATGGGCAAGCATGTTTTGATTGGTCTCAAAATTTTGCAAACGGAGCCAACTACAAACATGCAGACTGCGATGGAAACGGAACAGTAAATGATGATGACACACTCGCTATCACACTCAATTACGGAATGATTCATCCGCGTTTGGCAAATCCGGATAATCAAATGAATGGTTCATTGCCGCCATTATATTTTATTCCGCCAACGGATAGTTTGTTTGCGGGCGATACAGTTGTCATTCCTGTAATGCTCGGAGAGGATACCACTCCGGTCAATAATATTTACGGTCTTGCATTCACGCTGTTTTATGACACGAGTATTGTTGAAGCGGGTACTGCAAAATTTCATTGTAACCCTTCATGGATGGGAACGCAGGGAACAAATCTTCTCTGCTTCAATTACGATCTCGGAAATGGCGCGCTCGAATGTGCCGAAGTGCGAACCGATCAAACCAATATTTCAGGCTTCGGTGAAATCGGTTCCATGACCGTGGTGATGCAGGATGATATTTCAGGAAAAGATTTTCTGGAGCGTGTGCTCCATCTTTCCACCGGAAATATTTACGCAATTAATTATGCAGAACAGGAACTGGATATTGCAGAAACAAATGATTCAGTGGTGGTTTATCAGGAAGAAACATCGGTGAGTGATTTTGATCTTGCACTGCAAATTAAAATCTATCCGAATCCAACAGGTCAGTGGGCAGTCATCAGTTGGCAGTTGGCAGAAAAAGAAAATCCGTCAATCAAAGTTTTTGATCATTTAGGTCAGGAAATTTTTTCAGCAAAACCTTCAACTTCAAACCTCAGACTTCAAACCTCAAACTGGTCTCCCGGTTTGTATATGATTCAGATTGAAACGGAATCGGAAACGCGGGTTTTTAAATTGGTAGTGGCGAAATAGATTTAGAAACACACCCCCAACCCCCTCTTGCCAACGCACAAGTCCACCCGCAGAGGGGGCTCAGCGCGATTTATAATTTCCCGTAAATGTTGAACGGAGCAAAGCCCCCTCTGCGGGCAGCTTCTTTGAGCGCAAGAGAGAGGGGGTTGGGGGTGTGAATTTTTGCGGAATTGATAAACCTTTCAATGCCTATTTGTATACATACAAACATCACCCGCAGAGGGGGCGCAGCACTATTTGAAATTTCTCGCAAATTTTGAACGGAGCGAAGCCCCCTCTGCGCGCAGCTTCTTTGCGCGAATGCGAGAGGGGGTTGGGGGTGTGAGTTTTTGAGTGTTCGGTGTGTGTTTATTTTTTCAATGGACCCTTCTTCGCATTCGCATCAATCCATTCCTCAACTTTTCTGATCACGGTATTTACATCATCAAAAACTTCCTGATTTCTGAATCTCAGAAAATGTATTCCGTGTTCTTCAATTAATTGTTGTCTTGCTTTGTCATATTCAGGATTATCAAACTCGACATGAACACTTCCATCAAGTTCAATTGCCAATTCCAATTCATGACAGAAAAAATCAACGATGAAATTCATGATTGGTTTCTGCCGGTGAAAATCATAACCGCGAATCTGATCGCCCTTCAGAAATTCCCAAAAGAATTTTTCTGCTGTGGTTGGATTATTGCGCAGGTATCTTGCTCTTTCTGTAAGTGACTTTTTATACGGATAAATTTTGCGCGACATCTTTCAAATATAAAACACACCCCCAACCCCCTCTCGCCAACTCACAAACCCACCCGCAGAGGGGGCGCAGCACTATTTGAAATTTCTCGCAAATTTTGAACGGAGCGAAGCCCCCTCTGCGCGCAGCTTCTTTGCGCGAATGCGAGAGGGGGTTGGGGGTGTGTTCTTTTCTTACGCCCCCTCTGCGCGCAGCTTCTTTGTGCGAATGCGAGAGGGGGTTGGGGGTGTGTTCTTTTCTTACGCCCCCTCTGCGCGCAGCTTCTTTGTGCGAATGCGAGAGGGGGTTGGGGGTGTGTTCTTTCCCAACAATTCAAGAATTCATA
>Ga0247727_10003184_pt1 | contig 36657 bp, 39 predicted proteins | sample WisWelCaveWW1625_FD_202498 | JGI IMG/M metagenome (GOLD analysis project Ga0247727, IMG submission 202498) | Biofilm microbial communities from Wishing Well Cave, Virginia, United States - WW16-25 | ecosystem: Environmental > Aquatic > Deep subsurface > Groundwater > Cave microbial mat | place...
CGCGCCTGTTCGTTCGGTTGGACCGTTGCTGTGAACGCGCGAGGGCGTGGGCGAATTTTCTGCGTCAGGCGTGATTGGGGATCCGACACGCGCGACAAAGGAAAAAGGGGAAGCGATTTTGCGCGCGATGGCGGCGGATGTTGTCGCGTTTTGTGAGGGCTGGAAAGCGTAACACGAGCAGCGAAAAAGTTAATCGGCAGCTTGCTGCACAAACACTTTTTGTTCGGGCATCGGATAACTTTCCGCGCCGAGCGTTTCGTCAATCACGCGGTTCATGTCAAAAAAAACTTGCCAGTAAGTTTGGTTGTCACAAAACGTCGTCAGCTCCAACACCGGTCCGACGCCATTGAAATCCGCAATGACGACGGCTGGCGCGGGATTCGTCAAGACATTTGGAATGTTTGCGAGTGCGGCGGTGAGGCGCGCGCGCGCCCGATGTATTCGCGCCCGGACCCAGTTGCGCGGTGCGTTGGACGCGGCGATACGGATTCACTGAAAAGTTTTGGATCGTGTCTGAAAAAATCTTGTTGTTCTCTACGATACTTTCGACGTTATCGTCCGTCAGGATCACGGTATTGAACAAACCGATTTCGCGCACGCTGCCCGTCACACCGCCCGCGGAAACATAATCGCCCACCTTGAACGGACGCAGCATCACGAGAAAAACGCCCGCCGCGAAATTGGTGAGGAGTCCGCTCCACGCGCGCCCACCGCCAAGCCAATGCCCGCCAGCAATGCCGCGAGCGCGGCCAATTCGATCCCCAGAAAACTCAATTCAAAAATGACCAGCGCAAAAATCAGACCCACTTGCGCGACCGAAAACGCATACCGCTGTAACGTGGGATCCATCGCGCGTTGGTTCATAAAGCGCGTGATGAGACGCAGCGCGAGTCCAATCAGCCAGCGACCTACAATCCAAATGAGCACCGCGCCGACAACTTTGAGCGCGAGGTCAACGAGGAGGGTGGAGATGCTTTCAGGAATTTGCATGAAGGGCATCCTACGCCAACAATTTTTTCAGATACGGCATTTGTTCGTTCGTCGCGCGTTCGCCTTCCTCGATTATGTATGGAATTTTTGCCGTGTCGAACAAACCGATGTGTTGATTGAACTGCGGCAAAATCGGAATCACTTCGCCATGATGCGCCATCGCATGAAACGCGTAATTCGATTTCAACAAATTGTTGGACATGATGCTGCTGACTTGGAAGGTGTAGCGCATCAACGAATTGAGTTTGCCTTGAAACGGACTCTCAAAGCCCATCGCGAGAATCACATTCGCGCCCTCTTTGATCGCCACACCGACGGGCATCGGATCGCTCAAATAACCGTCCACGAGTAATTTTCCGTCAACGCGATGCGCTTTGAAAATGTACGGGATGGCAATGCTCGCGCGCAGCGCGTCCACCAATTTCCCTTGCGTCAACACCACTTGCCCGCCGTGTTCAAAATCGGTGGCGGTGAGGTACAATGGAATTTTCGCGTCCTCGATCTTTTTTTCCCCATACGCCGCGCGGAAACGTTCCATCACCAGCGTATCGTCCACCGTTCCGAAATGTTCGTCGAAACCAAAAACGTTTGGCAATAAAATTTGCCACAGCGAACGCCTGTTGTGTTTCGCTGTCACTTCGCGCGTCCACAAGCGCATGCTCATCTCTTGCGCTTGTTCCGGTGAATGTCCCAGCGCAATCAACGCTGCATACAACGCGCCGCCGCTGCAACCCACCACCATCTCCACTTCAATTTTTTCGCGCAACAGCGCCTTGTGCATCCCAATCGCCGCCGCGCATTTCACACTGCCCGAACCAATGACGAGGGCGACGCGTTTTTGTGAATCTGCCATGAGGTTTCTAAAAAGTAACGAGTGAAAAGTAGGGTGTTGGATTCACTTTTTACTCTTTACTCCTTACCTGTATTTTTGACCAACACCAAATGATTCCCCATTTCATCAGTGTAATAACTTACCTCGTCCATTGTGCGATAAATAAAATATAACCCGAATCCTGTCGTCGGCTCGTCGTGCAGCAGCGCGTCCACATCGGGCGCATCCGTTTCGACCGGTTCAAAGGGATGTCCGAAATCGCTCAAGAGCATCGTGATCGTGTTTAGCTGTGCGCGCAATTCCAACATGATCGAGCCGGGATTCATGCCCGCGTAACCATGCTTGATCACATTCGTCGCCGCTTCATCGCACGCGAGCTGTAACTCGAACGCGAGTTCAGAAGAAATTTTCAGGCGTTCACAGACGCGCGCGATAAATTCGCGGAACGCGGGCAGCGCGTCCAATTCCGCCGCGCGGGTGAAAATAAAAGTGTCGCGCATAGTTCTTTCGCCATGTCATTCTGAGTGGAGCGAAGAATCTCGGTTTTGCCAATAAGAGATTCTTCGCTCCGCTCAGAATGACAATCCAATCCGTCAATACTTTGCCTCGGGAAACGTCTCAACGCCCGCATGCTTGCCCACGACTTTGATCATGCGTAGATCGCGCCAGCGTTCGCCAATCGTTTCCAGAATGCCATCGTGGATCGCCCACGCGCGCCCGCGCACCGTTTGCCACGCGTCGGGGTGACGAAAGGGCGTGCTGTGATCGAGCGCGGCGTGGAGTTTTCCGCCGGGTTGAAATTCGCGGTGAATGTCATCCATCAATTTGTGTCCGCGCACGTATGCGAAACCGCGCTTTTCAAAAATCCACGCGGACACATACGTCAACGGTTCAAGCGAAATCGCTTGGCGCGCGCACAACGCGAGAAAGACATCCAGTTGGTTCAACACCTCGCGCGAGAAACCCATCCCCGCGCGAACTTGGGCGGGCGCGAGTCCCGCGCGCTGCGCGCGTTCTTCTTCCACGAGATTGCGCGTGATCGTGCCCCATTGCGTCGCGTGTCCGTCGGCGTCGTATTCAATGCCGAATTTTTCCGCAAAAGGATCGTTCAACAAAATTAAATTGAGATCAATACCGTTCGTGGAATTGTCCTGTAGTTCGAGAACAAAATACGCGTCGCGCGTATCCTCAGGATTGTTGATCGAAAGGTTGACTTTGCCCGATTCGGGATCGGCAAAGAGTTCGACGGCATAGCCATTCCCGCGCCACAAGATCGGATTGATGCCGAGCTGACCCAAAAGTTCAGGGGGAATCAGCGTACGATAAAAACGCTGTTTCGCATCATGCGACAGCGTGTTGATCGTGCGAATGGCGAGCGGATATTGCGCGTCGCCGAGCCATTGTTCGATCGAAATGGTTTTGGGCTCGGGCGCAACCTTGACGGGTGCTTGTTTGAGACGCAGCGCGCGGAACATAAACGGAGAAAAGACCTGACAGGTTTCCGCCGCGAGCGCGTTGGGCGACGCATCTGTGATGTACTACACCAACGCGGCGGGTGACGTGATTATTTTGAAAACCTGTCAGGTCTGGACGCTCACGCGAAACTCGCCACCGCCGCGTCAACGTCCGCGAACGATTTCATGATGGACATGAAACCGGAAAGGTCGAGAACTTTTTTGACGTTGGGCTGCACACCTGCGAGCCGCAAATCGCCGTCTTTGCTGCGCGCGTCTTTGACGCTGTTGAGCAACACGCGCAAGCCCGCGCTGCTGGTGTATTCCAGACCGCTCAAATCCGCGACGAGATGCGTGTTGCCCTCGCGTACAAGTACTCCCAACGCATCCGCAAGTTCGGGCGCAGTGAGCGCGTCGAGCGAGCCATTGACCGAAATAATTTGAACATTGCCGCGCGTTTCAGTATTTAGTTCCATGAGTGACTCCGAGTGATGTAATTAGGTAGTCAAGGAGACAAGTAAACAGCAAGCCCGACAGACCCGGTTCCCTATTTCCCTATTTCCTTGTCTCCTTGTATTCCTCTTACCATTTACGCCAGAGCAGCTAACGCGCTCGCCGTGTCGGGATAGGAAGGAATGAGATTTTTCAAACCCGCGAGATCGAGAACGCGATCGACACGCGGCGTTGGGTTCACGAGCGCGAGCTGCACTTTGTCGGATGCCCCGCGCGCATCGTCCAATGTTTTCAATACCGCCCAGCCATCTTCCGCATCGGGCGCGCGTTCACCGCGTAACAGTTTTGTGATCGCGTTGAGCGCGACGAGTCCCGAGCTGCTCATGTATTCGCAGCCGCTGATTTCCAAAACAATTCGATTCACCCCTTCGCCGTGCAGCGTTTCCGCTTGCGCGATCAATTGTTTGAAATTCGAGCCATCCACACTGCCTTGAATGTGAATTACTGCCGCGTCGTCGGCAGGTCGTTCGATTGAGAGTTCCATAACACCATACCTTTCCGGGATGTTCAAAATGCGCCGCATGGTCAAGGTGTTGCCGCGCACATCATCAAATTCAAAGGCAACATCGTCCATCAATTGGCGCATAAAGTATAACCCCAAACCGCCGGTGGGGCGCTCTTGAATCGGCGCCCTCAAATCGGGTTCGGGAATTTTGTCAGGGTCAAACGCTTTGCCCTGGTAATGCATTTGCATCACCAATCTATTTTCCGCGCGCCAGATTCGCATCACGATGCGCCCGTGTTTGTTTTCAAACGCGTGGTTATAAACATTTGCCGCCGCTTCATCACAGGCGAGTTCACACGCGAACGCGTCGTCCTCACTGCCGCCCAAGGAATGGGCAGTTTGCCCAACAAAATCGCGAATGTTGGAGAGTTGTTCGAGCGATCCATCGAACGCGCGTTCCAGACGCAGAGGAGATAGAGACACAACAATATGCGTAGGGGCGGGGTTCTCCCGCCCACCCCTGTCCATGGCGGCGGGGTTCTCCCGCCCACCCCGGTCAATGGCGGCGGGGTTCTCCCGCCCACCCCTGTCCATGGCGGCGGGGTTATCCCGCCCCCCACCGTCGCCTGCCCGCAAATGCAAATCAACCTCATTCATTCAAAACGAAGCGACCGCTGCATCAAGAGTCGAGTGAATATCGAGGAACATGTCAAAGCCACTCATCTTGAGCGTTTCCAACACGCGCGCGCTGGGCGACAACAATTTCAGATGCGGCGATTTGTAGGTTCCCGCGGTAACGCCTTTTGTCACCGTGTTGGTGTCTTCGGTGCTGGCGCGCAATTTATTATAAATCTGATTTAACGCGCGCAGTCCCGCGCTGCTCATGTACGGGACCTCGCGCAAATCCACAAGCAACTCATGCGCGCCGTCGGCGATGAGTGTTTCCGCCTGCGTTTGAAATTCTTGGTACGAGGTCGAATCAATGTTGCCTTTGACATGCAGGACGGTCACGGGGACGCGCCCTTGTGCTTGCGATACGGAAAGTTCCATAACGGCTCCTTGTGGCGTCGCATCGAAATAGTCGCGGACAGGCGTTTGCAGTCCGCGTTAGAGTATTCTACAATACATTTGACGGAACGTTGCGTTCACGAATCGAACGCGGCTGATTCTATGCTCGTTCTACGCAGACTGTCAAGAGGATTATACCGACTGTGACCGAAACGGAATTGCTACTTGCCCGCGTGCCATTGTTCCAAACACTGCCCGAAAGTGAAATTCATCATCTCGCGGAATCACTGACCACGCGCGAGGTGCCGCACAATACCGTCCTTTTTTATGAGGGCGATGACGGCGAACATTTTTACATTTTGCGCGCGGGCGAAATCCAAGTCGTCAAAGGCATTGACACGCCCGATGAACGCGTGATCAATATGCGCCGCCCCGGCGAATTTGTCGGCGAGATGAGTTTGTTCAATCGCAACGGCAAACGCACCGCGAGCGTGCGCGCGCGCGGCGTGGCGGAATTGTGGGAAATGACGCGCGCCGATTTTGACGCGCTGCTCGCCCGCCATCCGTATCTCGCCTACGAAATGGTGCGCGTCCTCTCGAATCGCCTCACCGACGCGCATAACAACGCGATGGCGAGTTTGATTGAAAAAAATCGCGCGCTCGAAGAAACAAACGCGGAACTCGCGCAAGCGTACCAAGATTTGAAAGCGGCGCAGGCGCAAATTATCGAAAAGGAAAAACTGGAACGCGAATTGCAGCTCGCGGCGGAAATTCAAATGAGTCTCTTGCCGCGCAAACTGCCGCACCTGAAAGGATTTTCGTTCGGCGCAAAAATTGTCCCCGCGCGCGCGGTGGGCGGCGACTTGTACGACTTTATCAAACTGAGCGATGACGCGCTGGCAATCGTGATTGGCGATGTGAGTGACAAGGGTGTCCCAGCGGCGCTCTTCATGGCGCAAACGCACGCGCTCATTCGTTCCGAAGCGCGCCACAATCGTTCGCCGCGTGAAACGTTGGAAACGGTAAATAAATATCTTTTGGAAATGAACGCGTCGGGCTTGTTCGTCACCGTCTTGTACGGCATCTTGGATCGCCAGACGCATCAGTTTCAATACGCGCGCGCGGGACACGAATTGCCCATCGTGCGCCAACCCAACGGCGATATTTTCACCCCCCCCCAGGGGCAAGGCGCGCCGCTCGGCATTTTTGATTTTGTGGTGTTGGATGAGGAAACCATTTCGCTCGCACCGCACAGCACGATGCTGCTCATCACCGACGGCGTGACCGAAGCATTGAACGCGGCGGGCGAACAATTCGGCACCGAACGGATTCAAGCATTGCTCGCCCAAGATGTAAAAGCCGACGCCCAAACGTTATGCGATGATTTTCTCGATTCGCTTGGCACCTTTCGCGGCGACGCGCCCGTGCATGATGATATAACCGTGATGGCGATCCACGTCACATAAAAACTAACCGCGCGCGATTTTCCATCCGCGCGCGATTTTCCATCCGCGCGCGATTTTCCACCCGCGCGCGTGGATTTGCAATCCACGCCTCCCCGCGTAAAAAAAACAAACCCGCACTCGAAACGGGTTTGTTTTTTATTTCGTTCGCGCATTAAAAGGTTCGCGCGTCTCCGTCGCCCAAATGGAGGTTGGAAAGCGCGTTGGCGTTGCGGTTCGCGTCGGCGTTTGCGTGATGCGTCGTCTCGCCAATTCGGGATTCGGGGTAAATGTTTTGGCGGCGTAGGTGCGCGTGGGGCGCGGTGTTGGTTTTCCAAAACGTTCGCTCAATGCGCCAAACACCAACCCGTTCGCCAAAAGGATTGTCAACAGCGCGGCGAGCAAAAGATTCCTTCGCACGCCGCGCATTATACCACTGCGCGAAACAAGATATGATCTCTGGTGATCACCCACTCTTCAAGACCTTCGAGGTTTGCGGAAACCTCGAAGGTCTTGAAGGCGCGCGATTTATCGAGATGTGGGTGATCACCAGATGATCTTAATCCTGTAAATCCTGTTAATCCTGTCAAAAGAACAACGCGCATGTGCTAAAATGACGGTCCATGCGATTCGATATTTTCACCCTCTTCCCCGCGATGTTTGCAGGCGTGTTTGACGAAAGCATCTTGCAGCGCGCGCGCGCAAGCGGACGCGTCGAAATTTTTCTCCACGATTTGCGCGCGTTCACTCACGACAAACATCACATCACCGACGAAACCGCGTACGGTGGCGGCGGCGGCATGGTGATGAAACCCGAACCGATCTTTGAAGCGGTAGAAACGATCTTGGGAACCGAACCCGCGCAGCGTCCCCCCTTGATTTTGTTGACTCCGCAAGGACGCGTTTTTGATACAGAAATCGCGCGCGCGTTATCGCAGCAGCCGCGTCTCGCACTCTTGTGCGGGCGCTACGAAGGCATTGACGAACGCGTGCGCGCGTTGGTCACGGATGAAATTTCGATTGGCGATTATGTGCTGACGGGCGGCGAAATTCCCGCGATGGTGTTGGTGGACGCGATTGCGCGTTTCCTCCCCGGCGTCGTCGGTGATCCGGGCGCGCCGCATCAAGATTCGCACGCGACGGGTTTGCTCGAACATCCGCATTACACGCGCCCCATCGAATTTCGCGGGATGCGCGTGCCGGACATTCTCGTTTCCGGACATCACGCGCAAATCGAACGCTGGCGGCGTCACGAATCACTCAAGCGCACGTTGGAACGCCGTCCCGATCTATTGGCGCGCGCGAATTTGAGTGAAGAGGATAGAAAATTTTTGCGGGAGTTAGGATGGCGGGATTGAGTCCCCCTTTTTCTGCCACGGCCACCGCCCCTCAATCTCCACCACGAGTGACCAACTCAAAAAAGTGCGAATCAAAACGAGCAGCCCCAAAACCAACACATTGTTCAAACTCGGTTCCAGCGCGACGGTACGCACAATGTCCGCGGCGACGAGAATTTCAAGCCCGAGCAAGAGCGCGTTGCCGAGCCGCACTTTGAAGCCGTGATACGCGTCCTCTTTTCGCGCGCGGAAAAACGCGTCGAGAACATATTGCCCCAGTCCGTACAGGATCGCGGCGAAAATAATAATGATCGCCAGCGTTTCAATCAACAGCGTCGCGAGTTCGATCAACGGACGAATCGTGGAAACAATTTCCATAGATGAAAAAAGTATAGCATCAATAAATGGGCGTGTCCACGCGTGCACTTGGCTTTGCGTCGCGCGCCGCGCCACGTGTCATTGCGAGGCGCGCCCTTTAGGATGCGATGGGCGATGTAGGTCATCGCATTCATCGCCGCAATCCCCGCGCGACTCGTGACACAACGTCAATCATCAAAAAAAACTGCGGCTCTCGCCGCAGTTTTTTTATTTCGTGCGTTTTGAACTTGGCAATCCCTTTATCTGCGGAGTACCATTTCCGCCCATACTGCATCCGCGTCACTCAACGGCGGATCAACAGGTTTAGAATAGTCAATGCTCAAATCGTACCGCGCGTGATCATAGACCGTCTGGAACGCGGCTTGGAGATCGAGCGGCACATCGGGATCCGGCGCGCGCAACGGCACAGGAATGGTGGGTAATGGATCGCGCAGTTGAATTGCCCACACTTGGACTTGATTACGATTTCGGGCGCGCGTCAAAAAAGCGTAATAGGGCGCGCGATGCGCGGCGGTTGGGACATGGCGGCGTCCCTGTCGCAAGAAATCAATTTCGACCAGATGGGCTTGGGCTTGCATGACCTTGAGGCGTTTTAACTGATATTCATGCCATCCATTGCCGCGTTTATTCGTTGGCGAAAAAATTTCAATACTTGTGACCAACATCCCGCTTGCCACATCGTAAATTTCAACCGACGGGATTTCAACTTCGACTTGGAGAGGTTGTGGCAAAATTGCCGTCGCAGGCGTAATCACCGCAGGGGTAGGCGTTGCCGCCACCGTCCCGGTGGCGGCAGTATCTCCGCGCGCTCCAAAAATTTCCACATCGGGAATCATGATCCGCACGGTCTCGCCCGTTTCAATCTCCTCAACAATCGTTTGAATGACAATCCGCGCGACATAGTGGGGCGCAATGTTTTCATTCAAACGCAAACGAATTTCGGAGGCGAGTTCATGGTGAACATCGGGCCACAAGTACCCTTCCAGATACGGATCCATACCGGGAAATGGAGATGGCATAGTTCCTCCCTCTAACCTATCCTTATTTGAGCGCGGTGTTCAACACACGCGTTTGTGCAGACATTTCCGGCGTCTCCTCGCGTTCCACCGCCAGCGCCGACGCCGCATACAACACCAACACAATCCATAACACATCGGCGAGCAACAAATGAACCAGCTGCATCCACGTTGGCGCGAGCAGCGCGACATTGATTGCGCCCGCGAGAATTTGTCCGACAACGAGAAAGCGCAAGCTCATCGCCAATTTGCGCGTCGCACTCGCGGCGCGTCCGTTCAAAATCACCGTCAAGTACAACAAATACGAACCGACGAGCATCGCAATGACCGGATGCAGCACACGCAGTTGCACCAAAAAATGCGCGGCGGGATTCACGTCTTGCTGAAATCCTTCAGCGAGAGACGATGCGGGGAACAATGTATCGCCCAACGCGGTGAGCGCGCCCGCCGCGCCGGTGAGGATGAAGCCGAACAGGGCGAGTCCCATCGCGAAGGTTTGAAGCGGACGCGCGCGCAAATCAATCGTGTTGCCTCCCGAAGCCCACCATGCGGTCAATGACAAAACCGCAAGCAACAGAAAAGTATTGACGAGATGCGCGGGAACAAAAAACGCGCGCGCGGCGGATCTGTCCACGCCGACGAGTCCGAGCAGCACAATTGCCGCGCCGATCAACGCTTCGATCAGAATAAAAATTCCTGACGCGATCGCGCCGTAACGGATACGTCCCCAAGGATACGCGCGAAATGCCCAAATCACCATGCCGAGGACAAGCAGCAAGGCAATGCCCGACATGCCGCGATGTGTAAATTCAATCGCGCGTTCGATGGACGGATTCAACGGAATCACTTGCCCATCGCACAGTGGCCAATGACTCCCGCAGCCCGCACCCGAACCCGTTGCGCGGACAAGCGCGCCCCACAAAATTACAAGAATGTTGTACGCGACGACGAACCACGCGTATTTTGCAAAACGATTGAGCGTCATACGTGATCCTTAAGCGTTGTGAGCGGCGGCAGCGAAACACCCTCCATGCCGAGCGCGCTGCGCCGCTTGAGCGAAGCTTTGAGCGCTTGCAATGCCGCGCGCTTGCCGAGGGCGTGATCGTTCGACATATTTTTTTCGTGACGCCGATAAAATTGCACAATTTCGGGGTGAATGAGGATGGGGATGCCGCGTTCCCGCGCGCGCAAGAACCAATCTACATCTACATAGGGATTAAGCCGCGCGTCAAACAATCCCAATTGCGAGAAAACGTGCGCGCGAAAAAGCGCACTGCCAAAACTCGGCGCAAGCACCGGCTCACCCCAATTTTCAAAACGCATCGGTTCGGGATACTTTGTGGCAAGACGCATCAATTGCGTGTGTCCATTCACAATCATGTAGCCCGGGTTGTCGCGCAGTAACGCGAGCTGTAGTTGCAATTTGTTTTCGTGCCACAAATCATCCACATCCAAAAACGCGATCAATTCGCCGCGCGCCGCCTCTATCCCCGCCTGACGCGCCAACGCCAAACCGCGATGCGGAAACGCGAGCGAGCGAATTTCATTTCCAAGTTGCGCGGCGACGTGCGCCGTCTCATCTGTCGAGCCGTCGTCAATGACCAGAATTTCGAGCGGCGCGTACTGCTGCGCGCGAATGCTCGCCACCGCTTGATCCAAAAAGCGCGCGCCATTCCAGACCGGAATCATCACGCTCACCAATGGCGCATCCTTCATTCGCGTTTTCCTTGCACAATATCGCTCAACTCTTGCACTTCGGGCAATTCTGCAAGGAGTTGAACGTTTCCCGTTCCCACATCCGTTCGCCGCGCGAGCGATTTTTTTACCACTTGCAGCATATACCATTTGGCTCGACGCGTATCGCTCATTAAACTTTGCGCGTGGATGCGATACAACATGACCACTTGCGGCACAAAGACCAAAGAAATTTCTTGTTCGCGCGCGCGCAAAAACCAATCGCCATCTTCCCCGTATTGCAGCTCTTCGTCGAGCAATCCAATCTGTGTAAAGACCTCGCGTCTCATCACCGCGCTGCCAAACACGCGCGCCGCCCACGGACTAAAGACGGGTTCCAAATCGGTCATGTTGACGCGCTGTGTCAGCCCCAACACAATTTGCGCGGGCGGCGCGCGCGTGTCCATCAAACGCGCGATGCGCCACTCTAACGCTTCGGGAACCCACAAATCATCGTCATCGAGAAACGCGACCACATCCCCGCGCGCCTTTTGAATGCCCATATTGCGCGCCGCGGCAGGTCCGCGATTGGTTTGAAAAAAATACTGTGCCGCGTCGCCCAACGCGCGCACAATCTCGCGCGTCTGATCTGTCGAGCCATCGTCAACAATCAGAATTTCGCGCGGCGCGTAGGTTTGATGCAAAACACTTGCCATCGCTTCACGCAGCAACGGCGCGCGATTGTGCGTTGGGATAATAACGCTCACCGAGGGGTTCATGAATTTTGTTGTCTGCGCCGATCCAACGACCGCTTCAAAATGTGAACGTACGCTTTGTTGTGTGCGCGTTCGCGCGCGGACATGTTATTTTCATGGATGCGTCGTTTTGTCACAACCTCGTCCAGCATCGTACTCTTGATGTTCATTTCGCGCGCGCGCATATACCAATCCACAAAATCACCCACCCGCCATTGCGGATCAAAGTACCCCACACGCTCGAACGCGTCGCGTCGAATCAGCAGCGCACTTTTGAAATATCCTTCAATGGGCGCGCCTACCAGCTGCTCAGCGCAGAATTGCTGCACATGCCCAAAAACGATCTCTAACGCGGGATCGTTTTGGAAACAAAGCATTTGGCTTGCTAATTTTGTTTCGATCCACACATCATCCGCGTCCAGAAACGCCACATACGCGCCCGTTGCCAGCTCGATGCCATGATTCAACGCTGCGCCCAAGCCCGCGTGTTCTTGATACGCGTAACGCACGGCATCATACCTTCGCGCCAATGTCGCGCTCTCGTCCGTCGAACCATCGTCAATCAAAATGATTTCGAGCGGGCGACAGGTTTGCGCCAAAATGCTGTCGAGCGCCTGCGCCAAAAATGCCGCGCCGTTATAACACGGCACGATGACACTGATGAGAGGCGATGGGATCATTTTAATTTTGCTCAAGAATTTTCAAAATGACTTGCGGAATTTGTTTCATGTCCGTTCCCAGTTCGAGATGATAGGCGGGAATGGTTTGGATGAGCCGATTCAATTTTTGTACCGCGAACGAATCGGTGCGCGGCATGATCGAAATGGTGCTGAGCGTGAGGGCGCGAATACTTTCCGCGTAGGTGGCGGGGAAAAGTTGGGTGTCGCGGGCGCCGCTGACGCGCGGCAAAAAAATCGCGCGCAGCGGAAATTGCAAAATCAATTTTTCCGCCCACGCTTCGTGTAACATCACAGTTGCTTTTTCCGTTCCCAATTCGCCCGCATTGGCGACAACGTGTTTGATGTGCGGCACACGCGCGAGATTTTCCCCGTGCAACTTTGCGGATGAATACATAGAATAAACCCAGGGTTGTGGTTCCGCCGCGAGAACACAATAATCATCCGCCGCGTACCGCAGTTCAGATTCGAGACACGCAACCGCTGTGGTAGATTTTCCCGCGCCCGCTTTGCCCGCCAACAACACCCCACCATTCGGCAATCCCACCGCGCCGCTGTGAATCATAAACGCGCCATTGTGCATCCAGAACCAATGCAAGATGTTTCGCAGCGGGGTGCTCCATTCGTGCGTCGGCACGCGCCGCGCGTCGGGTGTCCAAAAGAGCGCGGTGTTGGTCTCAACATCAAAAACATTCAGAATGCCACCATATTCGTTAAACGTCGCGTAAATGCGTTCGGTGTTTAGTGAATGGATGGTGGCGAACTGTTTCGCAGTGGATTGAAATTGCCAAGGCAGTCGTGGCAGGCGTGTATCGGTCGTCGCATCATCCCATAACAAAACATTTAACGCGGGATTGGGCATTGGCGGCGACGCCAAGTGCGCCAATGCGCGCGTCATCCGCGCGGCAAATGTTGGGGCGGGGTCATCCCGCCCGTCCTCCTGCCCGTCATCCCGCCCTTCTGCAAAACACAACCGCAAGGTATGTGCGCCGATTTTGAAAAAACGTTCCGTTGTGCCTGTTCGCGCGCACGCCACCTCGAACGCCCTGTGCATCGTTTCAAAAAATTCAAACGCGCCCGTTTCAGCGTTCACGCGGGCGTCTCATCTTGTTTTTTGATCGGCCAGCCCGGGGTGTCAACATCGTGAATCGGATCGAGAAGCAGCAGCGATTGCATATCGGTATATTTCAACAATTGGGGGGGTGAAAAATCAGCGGGCAAGTGTGTCAACGCGTCAGCGGGCAGCGCCGCGTCCAAATTTTCTTGCGCCGCGTTTTGTGGAATCAAAATGCTTTCGGCATTTAATTCCGCCACAAACGATTCCAGCGCGCGTTCGATTTCGGGCAGCGCGCGCGCGTAATGGAGCGCGAACGCGCGTGCAATTTCTGCAACCGATTTGCCGCGTTCAATCTCTAGCCACACGGCAACCGCCGAATCTTTTAATTGATAATACGTCCCCGATGTCAAATTCAATAAAATGACTTCTCCCTCGATCAAGTCATGGACGATATTTTGCTCAATTGCATAATAATCTGCCATTCTGTCGCAATGCCTCCGTCAAAAATTTCACCGATTATAGCATGTCTGCTATCTTCCCGTTATGCTTTTCAAGCCCCTCCACTCTTTGCGCGCGACACCGCGCCGCGCGTGGTTCGTTTTTTTCGCGTTAACGCTCACCGTGTTCGCGTATCTCTTGCTCTTTAGAGATGCGTTAATTGATGACGCGTTTCTCACGTTGCGCTATGTCGAGACGCTGTACGAAAGCGGCACGTGGGGATTCTACGCGCATTATCCTTCCAATACCGCAACTTCGCCGCTTAATGTTTTGTTACTTACCGCTTTCACATTCATCACACGCGCGCCTCTCGAGTCAGTATTGTGGCTCACCTTGATTCAAATGATCGTTTTAGCGTGGCTCTTGCGCGAAATCGCCACGTTACTTGGATTGCCGTTATGGAGTTGGTTAGTGTTCGTTGCCTTCTCGGCAAATCCGCTGCTCATGTCAACGCTCGGACTCGAAAGTATTTTGTTCACAACCTTGTTTGTCGCAGCGATTTATTTTTATCTCAAAAAACGATTTGACGCGTTGGCATTGACCTGCGCGTTATTGACCTTGACGCGCGCTGAGGGGATTCTTGTTTTGCTCGTGTTCCTCTTTTTATTGCCAAGTCTGCGCGCGCGAATACGCGCACTCGTTTTGTTCGCCCTGCTGCTCGCGCCGTGGTATTTATTTTCATGGATTCGACTCGGTTCATTTTTACCCGACACCTTCATTTACAAAACGCGGCAATCGTGGGGGACGATCAGTTTCTGGAATGGCATGATGTTGTACGCGCGGCGTTTTCCGTTGGAAATTTTTTTGACGTTTTTCTTTCTGCCCTTTGCCGCGCTCGCGTGGCTTAGACCCGTGCGTCACTATCGTTCCCTCGTTCTCGTGCTTGTGGGCGCGACGGGGTTGCATTTTTTGGGGTACACGCTTTTGCGCGTGCCGCCGTATCATTGGTACTACGTCCCCGAAGTGGTGGGCATTCTTTTGCTCGGCGCGCTCACGCTCGCGGCGATGCGGCAGAACGCGCACACGCGATTTGAGCGAATGTTGTGGACAATCCTTGTCGCACTCGCGTTCTTGATTCCGCTTGGCGGCATCCTCGTCTTGATCGCGCGCGGCGGTGTGCCGCTGCGTGAAGCATTTATTCACACCAATTGGGCAACGCCCGCGCAATATCGCGCCGCGGCGGAATGGGTCAGTCAAAATCAGCGCGGCGCAACCATTCGCATGGAAGGCGAGGTGGGAACGCTGGCGTACTTTTGTGATTGTCAGTTGCTTGATCCCTTTGGCGAGCGCGCGTGGTTTACCGAATTTGTCGAGCGCCAACGCGCGGGAACGGATCCGCTACACAGAATCTGGCAAGTCAATTTTTTTTGGTACAAACCGCAGCCGTATTTTCCCGACGCCCATTTTGTCTTGCGCGGGTACAACGGCGTCGAGACCGTTACCGATCCCTATCTCACCGCCTGGCGCATCTCCTCCAAATGGGTGCGTCACGGTTGGCTCACCTTCTCTGCACCATAAACCCCCCAACATCCCCCGCGCCGCTGGATTTGTAATCCAGCCCCCCATTTGACAAATTCGCCCGCGCGTGAAAAAATAGGCGGAATTACAATTTGATTACAAATTAGCAAACTCCTTCCTCTTGAGGATTCGCCATGCCGCCGACTCGTGGATTTGCAAAGCCGTGGCATCAATGCATTCTGCCTCGCCAACGGGAGATTTATGGATTCATCGAACGGTGTTCCGCCCAGCGGGATCGTCACATTTCTTTTTACGGATATAGAAGGCAGCACCGCGCTTTGGGAAAAAATGCCCGAAGCGATGAAGCGCGCGCTCGCGCAGCACGATCAAATTTTGCATCTCGCGATTGCAAAATACAACGGATACGCGTTCAAACAAATCGGTGACGCGTTTCAAGCGGCGTTCGTCTCCCCTGCCGACGCGCTCCAGACCGCGCTCGACGCGCAGCGCGCGTTGCGCGATGCGTCGTGGGGCGAAACGGGCGCGCTGCGCGTTCGGATGGGGATTCACACGGGTCCCGAAGAATGGCTCGGCACTGATTACGCCGTGAGCCACACGCTCAATCGCGTCGCGCGCATCATGTCCGCCGGACATGGCGGCGAAATTTTGGTCTCGTCCGAAACAGTGCAGAATGTTAATGGCGCGATGCCCCCCGATGCAAACTTGCGCGACCTGGGCAAGCATCGGCTCAAAGGTTTGAAAATCCCCGAACACATTTTTCAACTCGTCGTCCCTGATCTCCCCACTGAATTTCCGCCACTCAATGTTTTGGATTCGTACAACGCGCATTTTGAAAGCGTCGCGCGTTCCTTTTCCGAAAATCGCGTCGTGCCCTTTCTCGGGGCGAGTGTGAATCTCGTCGGACGCCCCTCCGATAAACCGTGGCAGTTTGGTCAGTCCGATTTTCTGCCGGTGGGGATGGAACTGGCAGAGCATCTCGCGCGCATGTTTGATTATCCGACCAATGAGCCGCGCGATTTGGTGCGCGTATCACAATATGCAGCTGTGAAATCGGGCATCGGTCCGTTGTACGACGAACTACGCAAAGTGTTCAAAGCGGAATACACGCCCACGCCGCTGCATCATTTTTTTGCAATGCTCCCGCGCCTCTTGCGCGAACGCGGTTTCCCGCCCGAATTGATGATCGTGACGACGAATTTTGACGACGCGTTGGAGCGCGCGTTTCGCGCAATGAATGAACCCTTTGATCTCGTGACATACATTGCGGAAGGGGAGATGCGCGGAAAATTTATGCACACCTCGCCCGACGGCAAAGCGCGTCCGATTGACAAGCCGAATAAATATCTGGGGCTCGCGCCCGAAGAACGCACAACGATTTTGAAAATTCACGGCGTCGTGGACCGCAATAATCGCGCGCGTGACAGCTATGTCATCACCGAAGATCATTACATTGATTATCTCGCGCACAAAGACATCGCGCAGCAACTGCCCGCGCAACTGTTGGAGCGCATGAGTTGGAGTCACTTTTTATTTTTGGGATACTCACTGCGCGATTGGAATTTGCGCGTGATCTTGCATCGCATCTGGGGCGAACAAAAATTCAAATACAAAGCGTGGGCAGTGTCGGACATGAATGTGTTGGGGGAACGACCCGCGCCGCTGGAACAAGAATTTTGGCGGCTGCGCGATGTGGACATTATCAAAATGCCGTTGGATGATTACGTCGAATCGCTGCAAGAACGCGTCGAAGGATTGACGCAGGGGGGGGGGGAATAGATGACAACTCCTCTCAATGGTCCTTCCGCTAACGGCGCGAACAAAATCCCCAACGCCCCCTACAAAGGTCTCGTTCCGTACACCGATGACGATGCCGCGCTCTTTTTTGGACGCGATGCCGAACGCTCGATCATTGTCGCCAATTTGCGTTCCTCGCGTTTCACCTTGTTGTACGGACCCAGCGGCGTCGGCAAAAGTTCCGTCGTCGGTGCGGGCGTCGTGCATTTTCTGCGCCAGCGCGCCAAACTAAATATCCAAAAACGCGGCGTGCCCGAATTTGCGGTGATCTATTTCAATCAATGGCGCGACGATCCCGTGGTGGGCTTGCTGCGGGTGGTGCGCCAAGAAGTAGAAACGCTGCTCGGCAAAGAATTTGATGATCCCCCCACCACACGCTTCAAAACGCTCGACGAACAATTGAAAATGTGGGCGGAACGCGTCGGCGGCGATTTGCTGATCATCCTCGATCAATTTGAAGATTATTTTTTGTATCATCCCGCCGAAGACGGACCGGGCACCTTTGTCGAAGAATTTCCGCGCGTCGTGACGGATATTGAGGCGCGCGTAAATTTTGTCGTTTCCATCCGCGAAGATGCGGTGGCGAAATTGGATCGCTTCGAGGGACGCATCCCCACGCTCTTTGACAATTACATTCGCATTGATCATTTGGATCGCGCCGCTGCCCGCGACGCGATTGTGAAACCTATCGAACAGTTCAACAAAGCGATGGGCGATCCCGCATCGAAAGTGAGCATCGAACCCGCGCTCGTGGACGCCGTTCTCGATCAAGTAAAAACGGGTCGCGTCTCGCTCACCGATACGGGACTGGGCGCGATCAAAAATGAACACAGCGAGAATGGACACGAGGTCAGCGTCGAACGCATCGAAACGCCCTTTTTACAATTGGTGATGACGCGGTTGTGGGATGAAGAATTACGCGGCGGATCGCGCGTTTTGCGCGCGGATACACTACAGCGTTTGGGCGGCGCGGAACGTATCGTGCGAACGCATCTGGACAAAACACTCGGCGGGCTGCCTGCGATGGAACGACATGCCGCCGCGGGAATGTTCCACTATCTCGTCACGCCCTCCGGCGCGAAAATCGCGCACACCGCGCGTGATCTCGCAGAATACACGCGCACGAACGAAAAACAACTCACGCCCGTTTTGGAAAAAATGTCTGCCTCGGGCATTCGCATCTTGCGTCCCGTCGCCCCCCCCCCCGATCAACTCGACGCGCCCACGCGCTATGAAATTTTTCACGATGTGCTTGCCCCGGCGATGTTGGACTGGAGACGAAGGTATTTGCAACAGCGACGCACCCGCTTTATCGCCGTTGCGTTCGGCGCAGTCGCGTTGAGCGTGTTATTGGTCATCGGCGCGTTATGGTTCAACCTGCAGCGCAGTCAACAACAGCTGACCCAAAAAGCCCAAGAAGCAGAAAATTTATCCAAAGAGATTTTAGCCGCGCCGCAGGCGACGGGTTCCGCCACCGCGCCGCCGACACTCGTTGCCCTGCGCGCCACCGCCGCCGCTGTAGGAACGAGCGCGGCAGCTGTAACATGTCAAGGCGCGCCCCAAATTTCCTTTACCGCCTCGAAACCAAATATCGCACCGAAAGACCCTGTCTTTTTACAATGGAGCAATGCCGTACGCGTCACCGATGTTTCCATCGAGCCGGGTCTCGGCAAAGTCAACGTGACAGGTTCGCAAGTTGTTCAACCTTTGCAAACCACAACCTATACGCTCACCGCCGAAGGTTGCGGTGGCACGGTCACGCGCACAGTGACGGTCAATGTGATTCCACCCACCGCGACACCCACCCCGACGCCTGTGCCACCGACACCAACCAATGTGCCGCCAACAGCAACTGCGCCGCGTCCAACCCAAACGCGTCCGCGTCCCACCGCCACAACGGAGGCGTCGCCGACCCTCAGCGCGCCGCCGGGAATTTATGTGAACACACTCCGCGTCACTCCCGCGCAGCCGCGCGCAGGCGATCCGATGCAATTCAGCGTGGAATTTTTGAATACCACCGGGCGCGCGCAAAATATGAATTGGTGTGTCGATCTTTTCAAACCGGATAACGTGGCAAAATCGGTGGGGATTAGTTCCTGTCAACGCCAAGAGATTCCGGAGGGGACGAGCGAACTGAGCGGCGCGCGTTGGAATTTACAACAGGTTGGCGCGTGCGAGCCGTATTTGGCGAAAGCAATTTTTCTCGATCAAGCACAGGCGCGCTTTAGTTTCCTACAACCCGACGGACGCGATTATTGGTTGAACTTTACCGTGTGTCCATAAGAAAAAAAACAAACCCGTCCTCGTAAGGACGGGTTTGTTTTTTTTCGGGTTTGTTTTTTTTATGGAATTTTGCTACAGGTATAACCTGTCGTGCCGGTTAGTTTTGAACTGCCATACGGATTGTTGACCGTGACGACAATTTTCGGCGGCGTGGCGCCTTTCGCTTCCACAATCGCCATGCCTTGATACTCTGTGCCTGCAGCAGAGAACGCGGAATCGGACAATAGAATCTCGGATAAGGAATTTGGCGCGACGTTCACTTTGAAGGTGGCAAGTTTCGCGCCGCTATCTTTATCGTACAAGCGCACTTGCACTTTCGCTGTCGCCGCGCCATCCGTATTGAGAATCGAGATACGCGAGTTTTGAGTCGCGGCGCGTTGGGCATCGCCACAAACGTACCGACTGCTCGTCTGCGAATTGGCGAGACCGTTGCCGCCGTACAAACGTTTGCCTTTGCTCAACACCTGAAGCGCGGACACGGCGAGTGGTTCACCACTCGAAGTAATTTTTGCCCACCCGTTATAACTATCCCCCAGCGCACTGAACGCGGCATCATTCAACATGAATTGCGTCATGCCATTGGGCGCGACATTCGTCGCGGTTTGTGAAGTGACGAGCGCGCCGGTGGTCGCATAAAAATCAATCGTCACATTTGTCGGATTGGTGCCATTATTGCGCGCGAAAATTTCAGACCAATTCGTTGCCACGCTCGAGCTATTGATCTTCCGCTGCGCTTGATTCAAGAAAATGCTCGTGTCCGTTTCATTCGCGGTCATGCCGAGAAATGCTGCGGTATCTTGATAATATAACGCTTGCATCGCCACCGCGATATTTTGATTGGAAACAACACGCGCGCTGCCGAGAAATGTTCCGCTCGGAATCAAAGTGTCGGTGTTGAAATAGACAACTTGATGCGCGGCAATGACAGGATTTTGTTGATACGCCGTTGTGCCATCAGGATTGTATAGCATGAGCGAAACATTTGCAGAGTTGGCGGTGGTGTTTTGAATGGCGAGAATCGCGTTTTGGGTACTCGCCGCGAGATGGCGCACAAATGGGAGCGTCACATTTAACGCGGGCGCGTTTGCGCCTTCGTAGGAATCGCGCGCCTTTTTGTTGGAATTAGCCCCAACCACAAGCGCTTGCACATTTTTGTCCGAAGAAATTTGCGCGCCGCCCTGAAAATTCACGCCCAACGAGCCGGGCAGAGTGACCAATTTCGCGCCGTTTTTGGAAACGTTCACCGTTGTCGTGTACGCAACGACACCGCTCGTGTTATAAATATCAATTTGTACTGTCGCTGCGCCAGCGGCATCGGGATTAAAAATCAAAATTTGAGAGGTCATCGGTCCCGGCGCGGTGGGGCTGATTTCGATCGCTTCCTCCGCTTCGGTCTCATCCACAAGCGGCGGCGCGGGTTGGGGGATTGGTGTCGCTTTGGGAACGCGCGTGCGGGCGCGCGTCGGTTTTGGCGTGGGGGCTGGTTCTTGCGCGGCAACGGGATAATTTGCTGCCGTGAACGCAATGAGGAGTGCAGCGAAAATTCCAACGAGTAAAAATCGTTTCATAATTCCTGCGTGATAGACGCAACCACAGAGTGTTTTTGTGCCATTCGTTTTGGAAAGGGGTCTTGCGAGTGTAGCACGCCACAAAAGAAATGCAAAATGCACAATGCTCAATGCTCAATGCTCAATGCACAATGCACAATGCTCAATGCTCAATGCTCAATGCTCAATGGAGACTCGATCTGATATCTGCCATTTGCTATCTGCCATCTGCTATCCGCCATACGCCATCCACAATTCGCGCTATAATCCCTTTCGGGAGGTGACACATGAAACTTGCGGTGGGTTCCGATGAGAAAACATATTTGACGGATGCGGTTGTGGCAGAATTGGAAAAACGCGGGCATGAACTCGAACTGTTTGGACCATTGCGCGGGGACGCGCTGAATTGGACGCAAGTGGCGCAAGGGGTGGGCGAACGCGTCGCGCAGCATAACGCGGACGAAGGCATATTGTTTTGTTGGACGGGGACGGGCGTTTCGCTCGCCGCAAACAAAGTGCCGGGGATACGCGCCGCGTTGTGCCACGACGCGGAAACGGCAAAAGGGGCGCGCCTGTGGAATCGCGCCAACGTCTTGTGCTTGAGTTTGCGGACAACGTCGGAAACGGTATCTCGTGAAATTCTCGACGCGTGGTTCAGCACGCCAATGGGAACCGATCCAAGTGATGTGTTAGCTGTGGAACAGGTGAGTGCGCTTGAACGCAAATACGCGCGTACGGAACGCACGCCGTTGCGTTCCGCATTGCGTTCCCCCTCCGACAATGCCGCCAAATAATTCGCCCGTGCGCGCGTTCGTGCGTTGGGGTTTCCATCAACTCTATACGCGTTTCGCGTTCGCGTACGATCTCGTCAGCATCATTGTTTCACGCGGCGAATGGCGCAGTTGGACACGCGCCGCGATACCATTTCTGCGAGGCACGCGTATTTTGGAAATCGCGTTCGGCACGGGAAATTTGCACCTCGATTTGTCCGACGCGGGCTACACAGCGATTGGCATTGACCTCTCGCCGAACATGCACGCACTCACGCAAAAAAATTTTCGCGCGCAACAGCGCGCTCTGCCGCGCCTTGTCCGAACACGCGTGCAGACGCTCCCCTTTCCCGACGCGGCGTTCTCGTCGCTTGTGATGACTTTTCCCCCGGGCTTTGTGTATGATATGGACGCGATGCGCGAATTGTGGCGCGTGTTGGAACCGCGCGGCGCGTTGGTGTGGGTGGACGCGCCGCAGATTTATTCGCGTGATATGCCAAGTCGTTTTTTGAAATGGTTATTCACCGTCACAGGCGGCTGCGCGAATCCAGAGACGGACGAGATCACAAATTCATTACGCGGCGCGCACGACGGCGCGTTGTGGCAAATGTGGGCGTGGCGCGTCGAACGGGTGGAATTAAAATACAGCCGCGTGCATGTTTTTATCGGAACGAAAAATGAACTACACAATTAACGATGCGATTCTCAAAATCGTTCAGGGCGATATTACACAGCAAGACACGGACGCGATTGTGAACGCGGCGAATGAAACGCTGCTCGGCGGCGGCGGCGTGGACGGCGCAATTCAGCGCGCGGCGGGTCCGCAGTTGTTGGCGGAATGTCGCACGCTGGGCGGCTGCGCGACGGGCGATGCAAAAATCACACGCGGGTATAATCTCAGGGCGCGGCATGTGATTCACACTGTCGGTCCGATTTATCGCGACGGCAAGCAGGGCGAGCCGCAATTGCTCGCGTCCGCGTATCGGCGTTCGCTGGAACTCGCGCGCGAAAATAATTTGCAAAGCGTTGCGTTCCCCGCGATTTCGACGGGCGTGTACGGGTATCCGCGCGAGGACGCCGCGCGCATCGCGTTCACGACGATCATGGAATTTTTGAAAAGCAACACCTCGCTGAAATTGGTACGCATGGTGTTGTTTGACGCGAACGCGTTGGCGGCGCATGAGCGCGTGTTGCAAGAACTCGCCAAATAAATCGTGTCCCCCTCATTCACCCTCCGCGAAGGCGTCTGGGAAGATCGCGAACTTGTTTTGGATTTGTATCGCGCGTTATTCGCCCATCACGGCGCGCGCGATGCGACGTTGAATTTAGTTTGGACCGAGAGCGACGAGTGCCGCCGCTACATTAGCAATCGCTTGAATCACGGCATCGTGTTTCTCGCGTTTGAGGGCGCGACGGCCATTGGCTATCTCGCGGGCGCGGTGGAGGATGCGCCGACGTTCCGCAATTTTGAAAAGCAGGCGGAATTGCAAAATATGTTTGTGCGCGCGGAATACCGCAGTCAAGGCGTGGGGCGCGCGTTGGTGAACGCGTTTTTGGAATGGTGCTATGCGCGCAATATCAAAAACCTTCGCGTGGAAGTGTTGGAAAACAATCCGCGCGCGTTCGAGTTTTATCGAGAGCTCGGTTTTGAAAAATATGTGATGGTGTTGGAACGTAACGAGAATGTATAACCCCCTGCGCGCGCGTGGATTTGTCGAATGAACTCAATTCGCATCCACGCGCGCGGGGGTTGTGATTGTATGAACGAAAAATACATTGACATTAACGGCTGGCGCACGCGCTATGTTCACGCGGGCGAAAGTGGACCGCCGATCATTTTGCTGCACGGACTCGGCGCGTCGCTCGAGTCGTGGTATTTCAATGTGGACGCGTTGGGACAAGAATTTCGCGTCTTTGCGCCTGACATTGTGTATTTCGGCAAGAGCGCGAAACCCGAACGCGATCCGCAGCACGCGGACTTTGTAGATTTCACGCTGCATTTTATGGACGCGTTTGCTTTGGAGCGCGTGGTGTTGGTGGGCAATTCGATGGGCGGCACGATTGCGGCAAAGGTGGCAATGCTGCATCCCGAACGCGTGGCGAGTTTGATTCTCGCCGATTCAGCGGGCTTTGGACACGAACTCGCGTGGTGGCTGCGATTGCGGACGCTGTTTGATTGGCGTCCCAGCGGCACACCTCCCCCTTGGCTCGCGCGGATTGGGCTGCGCGCGATTTTTCATGATCCCGCGCGCATTTCGGATGAGGTGTTGGAATTGTTGATTGGTGTAGAGCAGGATGTCGAATCTATGCAAACAGCGCGCCGCGTCCTGAACATCGGTGTAGATTGGCGCGGCTTGAAACCGTACTTGCTCCAAGAAATCCGCGATGCGGCCCATCAAATTTCTGTGCCAACCTTGATCCTGTGGGGCAAAGAGGATCAAGTTGTTCCCGTTCAACACGCCTACACCGCGCAAAAAATAATTCCAAATGCGCGCCTGCATCTCTTTGAACAGTGCGGACATACGCCGCAATTGGAATATCCTGCCGAGTTCAACGCGGTGGTGCGCGACTTTGCACGCGAGACGTGGGACGTAGATTGAGATGCCACGCACTTTCGCAATCGCAGATTGCAGAGTGCAGTGGCATCTCAATCTCGAAAAAAATTTGACGCGCGTATATGAGTATGCTATATTCCCTCTCGCTTTTGGAGGTGTGGTGTAGTTGGTTAACACGCAGCCCTGTCAAGGCTGAGATCGCGGGATCAAGACCCGTCACTTCCGTTACATAAGATTTATCGCTATGTTTCAAGGTTTGCAGACAGAAACATAGCGATTTCTTTTTTGTGTGATGATTGAATGTCGCAAACCATGAGAAAGTCAAAGACTCATCGTTCATCGGACGAATTAGGTTCGGATCTGAATCAGTTTGTGACGACAACGGAGGCGGCAGAACTGCTTGGCGTCTTGCGTACCTCAGTGAATCATTTGATATACGACGGCAGAATTCAAGGCAAAAAATTTGGACGCGATTGGCTTGTCTTTCGTCCGTCAATCCAGACCTATGTTGAAAACAAATCGAGCAAAGGACGCCCTTCTACTAAAGCGCCTAAACTGAACAAGCACAAGTGAACGGATGAGACAAAAATGTCGCTCCGTTTTTTGTGTCTTGACAATACAGCACTGTAGTGCTATGATAGAGAGGAATCGAATTTCAAAAACAGAGGTGTAGAGATGAATAATTCTGCACGGCGTAAGACAGAAACACTTGGAATGCATCCAGGAACGGCGCAAAACCGTTTACGTAAGCTGATTCTCTTTCATCTGGTAAAGCGTGTGGGTGAAGATACCTGCTTTCGATGCGGGAAAAAGATCGAATCGACAGATGATCTGACGATTGACCACAAAGAGAGTTGGTCTGGCAAAGACGCCAAACTCTTTTGGGACGTGGAGAATATCGCGTTTTCACATCACCTTTGCAATAGTCTCGGCGCGGATCATCATGCAGGCGCGCATGAACGCGGCATGGCGACTGCCGCGAAAACGCGCAAAGTAGGACCCGAAGGAACATCGTGGTGTACGGGCTGCCAACAGTTTTTGCCCATAACAGAATTTTTCAAGAATCGCTCCGGGCGCAACGGTTGGCATTGGTCGTGTCGCGCATGTGAAAGCAAGCGGCACAAGAAAGGAAAATGATTTTTGCCTTGACCCTCCGCGCATCCATTGTATAATCGCGCCATGTCCGACATCTCTTTCCCGCCGCACTTCCGCGTCAATCATCCCCACATCATTCACGAAATCATCGAGGGCGAAGCGATTCTGATCAATCTCGAAACGGGCAGTTACTACAGCACGGATCAAGTTGGCGCGGTAGTTTGGGATTGGCTCGAAAAAGGCGCTTCCGTCGCGCACATTCTCAAACACATTACCAACACCTATGCGGGCGATACGCGCGAAATGGAAACGAGTCTGCGCGCGTTGTTGAGACAATTTCAGGACGAACGTCTCATCATTGCCGATGATTCTGCTGCAAAAAATGATGCCGCGTTTCAATCTCGATCCTCCTCCGAAAAAATTCCTTTTGTCGCGCCTGTGCTGCGAAAATATACCGAGATGGAAGATTTGCTCTTGCTCGATCCGATTCACGATGTAGATGCAACGGGCTGGCCGCAGCGCGCGGCGGGAAGCAATTCGCCATGACGCGCGCGTGGAATGAAACCGCAGAGGAAAACCGCGACGGCGCAACCGACGCGGTTGTTTTTTTTCAAGACGCGCAGCGCGCCTATTCCAATGCGGAACGGGCGGCGAACGCGCGTTTTGTGTTTCAATATCGCGTTGCGGATTTTGTGATTCAACTCGCGTTTGCGGGGGATGCGCTCGCGCCGCGCCTCACGCGCGCGCTGCAACATCTCACCCTGTCACCGCACACGATTCCCGATCTCGAAATTCTCGTATGGGACGGCGCGACGACGGCGATGAATCTGCCCGCGCTGCCCTTTACGGGAAGCATGGTGGCGCGGCGCGGCGATGTCAAAGCGTTCGCGTCAACGCGGATTCGTGCGGCAATGGATCGTTCCGCTGATACTCTGTCGTTGCTCGATGTGAAAAAAAATTGCGGTCTCTTTTGCACGCGGGACGCGCGCGCGCTGCCCGATTACGAAACTGCCGCGCCGTTGAAAACGATCTTGTATTGGTGGCTACGGGAACGCGGTTTGTTTTTGGTTCATGCGGGCGCGGTGGGGAATGATAAAGGGGGAGTGTTGTTGGCAGGGAAAGGGGGTTCGGGAAAATCTACGACTGCGCTCGCGTGTTTAGATTCCGATTTGAATTATGTGAGCGATGACTATTGTCTTGTCGCCGCCGATCCTACGCCGCGCGCGTTCAATGTGTACAATAGCGCGAAACTCACGCCGACAAGTTTGAACTTGCTGCCGCAATTCAGCTCGCGCGCCGCATCAAGCACCCTGCGCGTGGAGGAAAAACGCATCCTGTTTTTGGATGAAACGTTCGCGTCAAAAATCGCGCGCAGCTTGTCGCTGCGCGCGATTTTGTTGCCCCGCGTAACGGCGCGGCGCACACCGCGTCTCATCCCCGCATCCTCGAACGCCGCGTTGGGCGCGTTGGCAATCAGCACGATGATGCAATTGCCCGACGCAGGCGCGGAAACGTTGCGCGCGTTGGAACGCTTGACGAAGCAGTTGCCGTGTTACATTTTGGAACTCGGCAGCGACATGACAAAAATTCCGCGTGTGATTCAAGAAATCCTCATTGAAACTGTTGATCATTGACGTGTGGCTGCCCGCGCCGAATCGCGATGCCGCGTCGTTGCAGATGGTACGCCTGCTCGAAATTCTGCGCGAGTTGTGTGAGTCTGTGACATTCGCGGCGGATGATTATGCGGCGCGCGCGTCAGGACATGCGGGCTTGCGCGCGCTGGGCGTGCAGGTTCTCGCGCCGCCCGCGTTTGAATCGGTGGCGGCGCATTTGCGCGACGCGGGCGCGCAATACGATGTCATCTGGTTATCGCGTGTTCCCATTGCCAGCAAATATCTTGAACTCGCGCGTCAATACGCGCCGCGCGCGCGGATTATTTTTGACACAACCGATTTGCATTACCTGCGCGGGTTTCGGGGCGCAAAGGTGACGCGGAATTTGAATTTGCTGCGGCGCGCGTTGGAGATGAAACAAGTCGAACTTGCAACCGCGCGTCGTGCAGATGTGACGTTGGTGGTGAGTCCTGTCGAAAAGGAAATTCTCTCGCACGATTGTCCCGAAGCGCGCGTGCAGCTTGTTCCGCTGATTGAAACGGTGAAGGGTTCGGCGCGCCCCTTCGCGCAGCGCAGCGGCATTGTCTTTGTCGGCGCGTTTCCGCATCATCCGAACGCAGATGCGATGCGATTTTTTTGTGACGACATTTTGCCGTTGGCGCGAGAGCAACTCGGGAACGTAAAGATTACGATCATTGGCAGTCAACCGCCAGAATGGTTAGCGCAATATAGCAATGAAAATTTTGTCGTGACGGGTCACGTCCCCGATCTCGCGCCGTACTTGAATGAGTGTCGCTTGACGATTGCGCCGCTGCGTTATGGTGCGGGCATGAAAAGCAAAGTGTTGACGAGTATGAGTTATGGCGTGCCAGTTGACTCCACCTCCGTCGCGGCGGAAGGGATGCCTGTTGTGAATCGCTGCGAGTTGTTGATTGCGGATGGTGCGCGCGATTTTGCAAACGCGATGGGTGAATTGTATCGCGATGAAATGCTGTGGCGAACACTTTCGGAAAATGGAATGAAAATGATCGCAGAACATTTTTCGCCCAATGGTGCGCGCGACGCGCTGGTAAAATTGTTTCAAGATTTATGAATCCTCACGTTAGCGTTATCATCCCTGTCTTGAACGGCGAAAAATATCTTGCTGCCGCAATAGAGAGTGTATTGGAACAAACTGCTCGCGCCACGCAAATCATTGTGATTGATGATGGCTCGACGGATGCGAGTTCGGCAATTGCCGAGGCGCTTGCGGCGCGGTATGTGGAAGTGCAAGTCGTGGCGCAAAAAAATTATGGCATCAGCGCGGCGCGCAATCGCGGCATCGAGATGGCACAAGGGAATTTTCTCGCGCTGCTTGACGCGGATGATGTATGGTGCGCGGATAAATTGGAAAAACAACTCGCCGCGTTTGAAAAAAATCCCGCGCTCGATCTGGTGTTTGGATACGCGCAAGAATTTATCAGCCCTGAACTGCCGCTTGAGATTCAAACGAAATTGAAATGCGAAACGGAACCAAAACCTGCGATGCTGCCCTCTGCCTTGCTTGTCAAATGCGAAGCGTTTTGGCGCGTGGGCTTGTTTGAAACGCAATGGCGCGCGGGCGAATTTGCGAATTGGATTTTACGCGCGGATGAAGTGGGTTTGCAGCGCGCGATGCTGCCCGATTTGATCATGCGGCGGCGGATTCACTCCGCGAACAATGGGATTCGCCAACGGGAAAAATTTAACGAGTATGCGCGCATGATCAAACAATCGCTGGATCGGCGGCGCGCGGCGGGACAGGACAATCCGTAGATGCCTGCATCGCCCCCTCAAACCCAATCCAATCCCGCGCGTTTTGAATTGCTGCTGCGCGCGAGCTTTTCGCGCGATGATAACGCGCGCGAAAATTTTCGCGCGTGGAACGCGCAGATAGATTGGAACGATCATCTCCACCTTGACGAGTATCGTTTGCTGCCGCAACTGTATCGGAATTTGTCCGCGCTCGGTGTGCACGAACCGCTGCTGCAAAAATTCAAAGGCATTGCGCGCAAGTCGTGGTACAACAATCACCTTTTGCTGCATCAACTCGCTGCGCCGCTCGATGCGCTGCGCGCGGCGGGGATTGCGTTTTTGGGGATTCACGGCGCGCCGTTTTTGTTGGTGGGAAACGCAGAGTACGTGTTGGGCGCGACGAGTGAGTTTGGAATTTTGGTGCGCGAGGGTAACGCGCGCGGCGCGATGGCGCAACTGCAAAATTTTGGCTGGACACCACAGCCCGCGTTGGTAGAAAAAATTTTGGATGGCTACATCGGTGCGCGTTATTTTCACGCGTTTGTGAATAACACGGGACAGCGGATTGTGTTGCAATGGCAATTGTTTCCCGTGCGCGAACGAGGGATGGAGGAGATTTGGGCGCAGGCGCGGACGGCGCCGCTTGAAAATCTGGAAATCAAAATTCCGAGCGCGACGGATCAATTGCTGCTGTGTTGTACCAGTGGCGCAATGCCGCGCGGTGCGACGCGGTTTCAACGCGCGTTGGATGCGCGCGTGTGGGTAGAGACGATGGGCGCACAAATAGAGTGGACACACATTTTCGAGCGCGCGGAAAAATTGGGGGGCGTGCTGCCGATGCGCGAAATTTTGACGCGTGCCGAGTTTGACGCGGTTGTGCCGCGCGAGGCGATGACCGAGCGAGAGGCGTGGATTTCAAATCCACGCGCGCATAAGGGTAAGCCACGCGCGCGGGAGGGTGTTTCTCTACCCTTTCCGAGCGCCCAATCCGCGTGGGCACGATTCGCCGCGTTATGGGCACTTTCCGCGCAGCGCGGCGGCGATGACAATTTTTTTCGCAACCTCGCGCGCTTTCCAAAATTTTTGCAACACTGGTGGCAATTGGAACGCGTGACGGATGTGCCGCGCTATTTGGTGAATTTGGCGCTGTGGCAATTGCGTAAAAAAGAGTAGCGCACCAAACAATCAGAAAATCGCTCAACTCAAGAAAGTGTGTGGCATGTGAAAAGATGCCACGCACTTTGCAAGTGCGTGGCATCTTTTCACAATAGCGCGCCAAATAATTTGAAAATAGCTACTTTTGGCATTGACATTCCATTTTCGCGTTGTATAATTTCTTTCGTTCTTTCCCGCACAGACAGACCGTTCCCTCTCGCCGCCTTGTTTCAAACTCATATCCGATCGCACCGACCCAACGCCGGGTCGCGTCTTGCAAAAGCCGCTTGACGCGCATTTGCATCGGCGCTTGATGCACCTCGCGTCGTCACGCTCATCTCAATGTTGGAGGTGTGTTTGCATGATCCCCGCACAATTTCAGTACGCGGCGCCTGCGTCCATCGCTGACGCGCTCGCGTTACTCCAATCCAACCCCGATGCAAAAATTTTGTCGGGCGGGCAATCCCTCATCCCCCTGATGAAATTCCGCCTCGCGCAGCCCGCGATGGTTGTTGATATCAACAATATCGCGGACCTCGATTACATTCGCGAAGCAGACGGCTGGCTCAAGATTGGCGCGCTCACGCGCGAATCCGCCCTCGAAGATTCCACCCTCGTGCGCGAAAAATATCCGTTGTTGTACGAAACGACGCTGAACGTCGCCGATCCGATTGTGCGAAATCGCGCGACATTGGCAGGCAATCTCGCGCACGCGGATCCCGCGAACGATCATCCCGCGACAATGTTAGCGTACCGCGCGCAAGTGGTCGCAACGGGCGCGGGTGGCAACCGCACGATTGCGATAGATGATTTTTTTACCGGCTTGTTTTCCACCGCGCTCGCGTCCGATGAAATTTTGACCGAAGTGCAAATCCCCGCGCCGAAAACAAACAGCGGCGGCGCGTATATGAAACTGGAACGCAAGGTGGGCGATTTTGCAACGGCGGGCGTCGCAGTGCAATTGAATCTCGACGCGGCGGGCAGCATCGAACAGATCGGCATTGCGTTCACGAATGTTGGCTTGCAAGCGATTCGCGGCGCGCGTTCCGAAGCCGCGCTGCGCGGCACCTCGGGCAACGCGGTGGCAGTCGAAGCGGCGGCAAAGTTCGCGCAAGAGGATTGCGAACCGAACGCGGACTTGCGCGGCAGTGTCGAGTACAAACGCAATCTCGTGCGCGTGTTGACGACGCGCGCAATTTCTAGTGCGCTTGCGAAAGCGAGGGGAGCGTAACATAATGGCTAACGTAACGATCAATATCAACGGCGCGGATTATTCGGGCGATGTGGAACCGCGTTTGTTGCTCACCCATTTCATTCGCGATACCGCAGAACTTACAGGCACGCACACGGGCTGCGATACAACCTCCTGCGGCGCGTGTACCGTTTTGATTGATGGCGTGCCGATCAAATCGTGTACGATGTTTGCAGTACAGGCGAATGGAAAAAAGATTCAGACAGTCGAAGGACTTGCGAATGGCGCGGCACTGCATCCGATTCAAGAAGCGTTCCGCGAGAAACATGGTTTGCAATGCGGATTCTGCACACCGGGCATGATGCTCACATCCGTCGCGTTTTTGAAAAAGAATCCGAATCCGACGGAAGAAGAAATTCGCTGGGCGATTTCGGGGAACTTGTGTCGCTGCACCGGCTATGTCAATATCGTTGAAGCAATCCAGTACGCGGGCGAAAAAATGAGAGAGAGTGCATAGCGGCGCGTGGAGGGTGGAGCGGGGAGCGGGGAGCGATAACCTCGTCACTCGTCACACGTCACTCGTCACTTTATTTAAGGAGAGAGAGATATGGCTGAAGCAATGGGGTATGGACATTCCATAAAACGGAAAGAAGATGCGCGATTTATTCGCGGGCGCGGCAACTATATCGAGGATATAAAATTTCCCGGCATGTTGTGGCTCGACATTGTGCGCTCGCCGTTCGCGCACGCGAAAATCAAAAGCATTAATAAAGAAAAAGCATTGGCGACACCGGGCGTTGCCGCTGTGATCACGGGCGCGGACCTCGTGCCGTACAAACTCGCGTGGATGCCGACGTTGATGAGTGATCAACAAATGGTGTTGCCCGTAGATACCGTGATGTATTACGCGCAAGAAGTCGCGGCGGTGATTGCCACTTCGCGTTACGCGGCAGCGGATGGTGTCGCGGCGGTGGATGTGGATTACGAGCCAATGACGCCCGTGTTGAATCCACACAAAGCATTGGAATCCGATTCACCTGTGATTCGCGCGGACAAACAATCGAACCGCATCTGGCACTGGGAACAGGGAGATCGCGCGGCAGTGGATGCCGATGCGGCGAGCGCGGATGTGACGGTGACGCAAGATATTTACATCCCGCGCATTCATGTTGCTTCGATTGAAACTTGCGGCTGCGTGGCGAAATGGGATCCTGTTGAAGGACATCTCACGCTCTACATGACGACGCAAGCGCCGCACGCGATTCGTACTGTCGTCGCGTTGGTGACGGGACATCTCGGTTTGATGGAACACAAAATCCGCGTCATCTCGCCCGACATTGGCGGCGGGTTCGGCGGCAAAGTCCCCGTCTATCCCGGTTATGTTCTCGCCACTGCCGCGTCGGTGTTGACGGGCGCGCCGGTGAAATGGATCGAAGACCGCACAGAAAATTTGCAAGCCGATTCGTTCGCGCGCGATTACCATATCACGGGGCAACTCTCGGCGACGAAAGCGGGAAAAATTACTTCGATGAAAATGAAGGTGATTGCCGATCACGGCGCGTTCGACGCGGCGGCGAATCCCTCCAAATTCCCTGCGGGCTTGTTTTCTGTCGTGACAGGTTCGTACGATTTTCAAAAAGCGTTCACGGAAGTGGACGGGGTGTACACGAATAAACCCCCGGGCGGAATAGCGTATCGCTGCTCGTTCCGCGTGACGGAAGCGGTGCATGCGATTGAACGGATGGTGGATATTCTCGCGCAGAAAATCGGAATGGATCCCGCGGACTTGCGCGAAATGAATTTCATCAAGCCCGAACAGTTCCCGTACAAATCAGCGGGCGGCTGGGAATATGACAGCGGCAATTACAAGGCAGGTCTGGACAAAGCAAAAGAAATGATCGGATATGACGCACTGCGTCAAGAACAAAAAGAAAAACGCGCGAAAGGTGAATTGATGGGCATTGGGATTTCGACGTTCACCGAAATCGTGGGCGCGGGTCCGTCGCACACGTTCGACATTTTGGGCATCAAGATGTTTGACAGCGCGGAGATTCGGATTCATCCGACGGGCAAAGTGATCGCGCGTTTGGGCACCAAATCGCAAGGGCAAGGCCACGAAACGACGTACGCGCAAATCATTGCCGCCGAGTTGGGGATTCCCGAAGATGATGTGGTGGTAGAAGAAGGCGACACGGATACCGCGCCGTATGGTCTCGGCACATACGCATCGCGTTCGACTCCAACATCGGGCGCGGCAACGGCAGTCGCGGCGCGGAAGATTCGCGAGAAAGCAAAAAAGATCGCCGCGTACTTGTTGGAAGCGCGCGAGGATGATCTGGAATGGGAAAAGGGCAAGTTCTTTGTCAAGGGCGCGCCCGATCGCGCGAAAACGATTCAAGAGATCGCGTTCGCCGCGTACACGAATCATCCGCAAGGGATGGAAGCGGGTCTCGAAGCGGTGGATTATTATGATCCGCCAAATCTCACGTTCCCATCGGGCGCGTACATCTGTGTCGTGGATATTGATCGCGGCACGGGGCAAGTAAAGATTCGACGCTTTGTCGCGGTGGACGATTGCGGCACGATCATTAATCCAATGATCGTGGATGGTCAAGTCGCAGGTGGTTTGACCATGGGCATGGCACCGTCGCTGTTGGAAGAAATCGTGTACGACGAAAACGGCGTGAACCTCACTGGCTCATTCTCGGATTATCTCTTGCCCACCGCCGTCGAAACGCCGAAATGGGAAATGGGCAAGGTGGTGACGCCTTCACCGCATCACCCGTTTGGCGCAAAAGGCGTTGGCGAATCCGCCACCGTCGGCGCGCCGCCCGCGATTGTGAACGCGGTGGTGGACGCGCTCGCGCATCTCGGCGTGACGAACATTGATATTCCGATTACGCCGCCGAAAGTGTGGGCGATTTTGAAAGAGAAGGGCGCGGCGTTGTAGGAAGGGATGTTGCCAACGGATGGAAAAGCGGATAAACGGATAAGCGGATGGTCACGCGCAATCCGTTTGTCCGCTTATCTATTTTGTATCTGCTGAACGCGAACGGGAGAACGATTCCCGCCAAGTAATTTTTATTCACACATGTTACGCAGAGAAAAACCTTTTCGACAGGATTAACAGGATTAACAGGATTATTTTTTAATCCTGTTAATCCTGTTAATCCTGTCAAAGGCGCTTGTTTGTAAGGAAACTGCGTAACGTGAGTTATTCACACAAATTCAAAATTGTGATTATAACAGGACTTTCGCTTGTCATTTCGAGCGGAGCGAGAAATCTCGTTTTGCCCAGCGAGATTTCTCGCAAAACCGCTCGAAATGACAACTAAGCGAAAGCCCTGTTATAATTTGATTGGGAGCACAAATGGTAATCCGCGATCTGATTTGGTTAGAAGATGTGATTGACAAGCTGGAACAAAAGCATAATGTCTTGCAAGCGGAAGTGACATTTGTAATGAACCACCGTCCGTACATTCGATTCATTTCCAAAGGACGCAGAAACAAAAAGGAAAGTGTGTATGCGGCGTATGGACGCGCGGAAGAAGGGCGTTACCTGACTGTGTTCTTCATTTACAAGCAAGGCAATCGCGCGGTCTCATTAGCGCGCGCGACATGGACGACAAGGAGCGCAAGCAGTATGGCAAGAAAAGTACGTGACCCCATTCCCGAATTTGAAACGTTGGAAGACATCGTTGACTTTTGGGATACACATAGCACAGCGGATTATGACGATGTGACTCATGAAGTTGACTTTCAGATTCAACTCAATGCGCGTCCTAAACCCAAGCGGACCATTACCTTGTTGCCAGAATTGAGCGAAAAACTTCAAGCATCGGCGAGCCAACAAGGTGTTTCGATGGAAACCTTGGTCAATGCTTGGTTGACGCAAACGAAAGTGTGGGCGATTTTGAAGGAGGAGGGCGTGGCGTTGTAAGGCGCGCGGGCAGCGGATGCTTTGCAAAACGGATAAGCGGGTGAATGAGTATTTGTAATCCGCTTATCCGCTCAAATCCGCTGAACGCGATTTTCATGCCGCCGAAGGTGTGGCTGATTCTCAAGAAAAAGGGAACGCCGTTGTCGGTTATCTCCGAGAATTGCAACGTGGTAGGGGAGTTATCTCTCCTTCGCAAGTCAAGGAGGGAACTAAAATGAGTAACATTAATGCTCGTTCAATTAAGGAGATTGTCGACAAGATTTACCGCTCGGCCCGAACGGAGCATGCAAGTAATGTTGACCCTAATTCAATCAAAAAGCTCATCGAAGACATCGGGCATTGGCGAAAAGATCTCCAGGCTGATGCGATTGTTAAGCTCGTACGTATTGGGGGGCATGCGGTGCCTGATCTTGCGAATGCGCTCAGGGATACGACAAATGAGGAGCGTCGTCGCAATGCTGCACTGGCACTTGCGAAGATAAAAGACCCAAGCGCATTTGATACTTTGGTACGGGCACTTGAGAATCCACAATCCTTTGTTCGTTCAGAGGCTGCAAGCGCACTCGGCGTTAGAAAAGATCGAAGGGCTGTTGAGCCGCTTTTGCATCGGTTGGGCGATCCAGACAAAAAAGTTGCGGAAAGCGCGTCCGAAGCTCTTGCTCAGATTGGCAGCCCTGCCATTCCGTTTCTCATGAGCAAGCTACAGGATAAACCTGAAATAGACTATCGACTCTATGTTATTGAGTCACTTGTAAGAATGGAAGATTCAAGAGCGATGGATGTCTTGGTCGCAATGCTTAAGGACCCGTCTCCACAACTGCGCGCTCAGGGCGCTGCAGCTTTGGGGAGAACAAAAAATCAACGGGCAGTCAAATCGCTCGTCAAAACACTGGATGATCCTGTAGTAGAAGTTTTTCAGTCAGCTGCTGATGCACTCGGGGAGATTGGAACCCCTGCGTCAGTAAACGGACTTCATTCAAAGCTTGACTCTAGACCAGGGGATGTTTCATTATGCATGGCTATTGCAAGGACTGGTGCCCTCGGCCTGCGACCCTTCTCTGCAAAGTTGCGCTCCCGGAATCAAAGAACCCGATACATTGCGGCACAGGAACTAACCCTTATTGCTGCATCCGGTTTAATCACGGCGGATGAATCGACATCGGCTATCATCCCTGCCCTGTCACGAGCACTCAAAGACGAATCCGCTGAAGTTCGTCGAGCGTCTATTTGGGCTCTGCACATAATTGCGATTAAAGCCTGGGGGAACAGATATCGGTAGCACCCCACTAAATCGTGGAGCTAACACCAGCGTTTGATGAGCTCTTGGGTTGCTTTAGAAACGCGCCCGCGCCGCTTGGGCGGTGTCCAGCGTGACGGGGGTACAT
>Ga0247727_10003185_pt1 | contig 36636 bp, 32 predicted proteins | sample WisWelCaveWW1625_FD_202498 | JGI IMG/M metagenome (GOLD analysis project Ga0247727, IMG submission 202498) | Biofilm microbial communities from Wishing Well Cave, Virginia, United States - WW16-25 | ecosystem: Environmental > Aquatic > Deep subsurface > Groundwater > Cave microbial mat | place...
GACCGTACCAACTCCACCAACTGCCGCCGGAGCTCCGGCGAATAACGCGTATAACCCTTCGACATCGCAGACTCCTACTACCCCGTAAGGGGTCCGGTGTCCACGAAAACGGGTCAACTCCAGTGTACCTCGCAGGCGTTCATTGGGATTGCAAGTGTAACAGTCCACTAGCCCCTCGTGCCGCGCGTCGCGGTGAGCAAACAGTAACTCCCGTCGCAATAAACGAGCGGCTCCCCCGGACGCATCTCCAAAGCCTCCACTCGACCGATGCAAAGGGCGTGGTCACCGGCGTCGTGGATTGCGATCACGTGGCAATCCAGATTCACCAGTGCTGCGCAGAGCAGCGGCGCCCCCGTAGCGCCGGCGCGCCATGCCAGATTCTGAAAACGCTGCTCTTCATTGCCTTCTTGCGAAAAGCGCTGAGCCAATTCCTCTTGACCTACAGCGAGGACGTTGACGGCGAAAACCCCGGTCTCAACAACGGCGGCACGCGTCTCAGCTCGTTCGTCGAGACATACCGAAACCAGCGGCGGTTCGAGCGATACGGCCGCAAAAGCCGAAACCGTCATTCCGCACGGTTTCGCTTTCCGGCGGGCCGTCACCACGCTGACACCACTGGCCCAGCACCGGAGAGCCGAGCGGTACGCGTCGGGCGAAACCGCCACGGGATGGTTACTCGGCCGCCGCCGTTCCCGGTTCGGGCAGAAGCCGGATTTCGATGCGGCGGTTGCGCGCGCGCCCTTCGGGAGTCGAATTGTCGGCGATCGCTTGCTGCTCTCCGAAGGACACCGCCGCCAGTCGTTGCGGTTCGATTCCCAGTGACACCAGAGCTTCAACGACGGCCACCGCGCGGGCCGCCGCGAGCAGCCAATTGTTCGCGTAGCGCGACTGCGCCCCAACGGGCAGATTATCCGTGTGGCCATGCACCTCGACGCGGTGTGGTGAACGACGCAGTTGGGTGGCCACCTCACCCAGGATGCGCTGCCCTTCCGCGCTCAGGCGCACCGAACCGGGTGCAAACAGAACCTCTCCCGGCAGAGCAAAGAGCAGCCCTTCGCGGAGTTGTTGAATCTCGATGCGCCCGGCGGCGACTTCCTGCTCGAGATCCGCAACCAAGGTCCCGTAGGTCTTGGAGAGTTTCTCGATTTCCTGGTTGGTAGCGGACAACTGTGCCTCACGGCGCTCGAGGTCGGCCTCGAGTTCTTCGCGGCGCCGTTTGAGCTGGGCGAGTTTCTCGGACAACTGCTGCTGCTCTTCCCGCAGATCCTCGACGGAGCCGGCGAGCTCAACGCGCTCGTTCTCGAGGCTCTCATTGGAGGCCTCGAGCAGTTCGATGCGCCGGCCTTGGGCCTCCGCGCGCGCGCGCAAGGTATCCCGTTCCGTCACCGCTTCGCGGTACGTGCCGCGCGAGACACAGCCCATGGCCAGCCAACAACAAGCGAGTAAACACCAGCGCAACCTCATGCCTGCGCCCTCCCTTCGAGTGCATGCGCCTCGCACATCATGAGGCGATTTCGGCGGCGCCCAGTCTCATTCATGCTTCCACCTTCCCCTCGAGTGCCTGTGCCAGCACGTCGTCAACGCGTGCGGCGTACTGAACATCCAAGCCTTGGAGGAGCGGCGCGGGGATCTCGGCGACGTCACGGCGGTTCTGCTCGGGCAAGATCACGCAGCGAATACCGGCTCTCTTCGCGGCGAGCACCTTCTCCTTAATACCGCCGACGGGCAACACCTTGCCGCGCAAGGTGACCTCTCCCGTCATCGCCACGTCCGGGCGCGCGACGCGGCCCGTGAGCAGCGATGCCAGGGAAGTCACCATGGCAACGCCGGCCGAGGGACCGTCCTTGGGCACGGCGCCCGAGGGCACGTGGAGATGGAGATCCGATGCCTGAAAAAACTCCGGCGCAACGCCGTACTGCGCGGCGTGCGCGCGCAACCACGAGCGCGCCGCTTCGGCGGATTCGCGCATGACGTCGCCCAGAGAACCCGTGAGTTTGAGGTGACCTTTCCCGGGCATGCGTGTGGATTCCACGAACAGGATATCGCCGCCGGCGGGGGTCCAGGCCAACCCTACCGCCACGCCCGGCTGCCCTGCCCGCTCCGCCAACTCCGGCTCGAAACGCACCGGACCCAACAACTCGGGAAGCTGCGCTTCTGCAACGCGCAGCGGACCCTCGCTCTCTGCTTCCGCCACGCGGCGCGCGAGCTTACGCGCTACAGCGCCGATCTCGCGCTCCAAATTCCGCACACCGGCTTCGCGGGTGTAGCTGCGGATTAAGGCGCGCACCGCCGCGTCGTCCAGTTCGAAACCGACCGCCTCGAGACCATTGGCCGCGCGCTGGCGTGGAATCAGGAAGCGGCGCGCGATCTCGAGTTTCTCTTCCTCCGTGTAGCCGGGGAGTTCGATCACCTCCATGCGGTCGCGCAGAGCGGGCGGCACCGTATCCATCACATTGGCGGTGGCGATGAAGAGCACCTGAGAGAGATCGAAGGTCACTTCGAGGTAGTGATCGCTGAACGTAGTGTTCTGCTCGGGATCCAAAACCTCGAGCAGCGCCGAAGAAGGATCGCCGCGGAAATCTGTCCCCACTTTATCGATTTCGTCAAGCAGGAACACCGGATTGCGCGTTCCCGCGCGGCGCAGTCCTTGAATGATGCGGCCGGGCAACGCACCCACGTAGGTACGGCGATGACCGCGAATCTCCGCCTCGTCGCGCACGCCGCCCAGAGAAACCCGCGCGAAGCGGCGCCCCACGGCCCGGGCGATCGACCGTCCTAGAGACGTCTTGCCCGTTCCGGGCGGACCGACGAAACACAAAATCGGACCTTTGAGATCGCGCCGCAGCGACAGCACCGCGATGTACTCGACGATGCGGTCCTTGACCTTATCGAGGTCGTAGTGATCTTCGTCGAGGACCGCGCGCGCTTGAGTGACGTCCAAGTGGTCCTCGGAACGCTGCGCCCACGGCAAGTCTACCAACCATTCGAGATAGGTGCGGATCACGCTGTGCTCGGCAGCCGCGGTCGGTGTTTGCGTTAAACGCTCGAGCTCGCGGGTGGCCTGTCGATAGGCCTCTTCGGGCATACCCGCCGCTTCGATGCGTTCGCGCAAGCGCTCCACCTCTTCTCCCGTATCCTCCGCCTCGCCGAGCTCGCGACGAATCGCCTCTAACTGCTGTCGCAGGACGTACTCGCGCTGCGATTTGCCCAACTCGTTCTGGACTTTCTCGCGGATCTCGCTCTCGACCGAAAGCGCTTCGCGCACGCGCACCAGTTCCTCCAGGATCAGGCGCAGGCGCTTGCCGACGTCGACCTCCTCGAGCAGGAGCTGCTTGACCTCGACCTTGAGATCGAGACTCGACGCCACTAGGTCGGCCAACTTGGAGGGCTCCTCGATGTTCGCCGCCAACAGTTGCAATTCGTCCGAAAGGTTTGGGCTGTCGGAAACCAACGAGGCGAATTGCTCCCGCACGTTGCGCATGAGGGCAGTCACTTCCACCGTCGTCGGATCCCCCGCGTCTTCCAGGCGCCGAACGCGCCCGCAGAGAAAGGGCTCCGTCTGCGTCCATTCGTCGATGACCACACGCGCTACACCTTGGACCAACAGGCGGTAGGAGTCGTCGGGGAACTTGAGCATTTTGACGACACGCATGGCGGTCCCGACGCGGTAGACATCGTCGGGCACGGGACTGCCCGTGAACTCCCGCTTCACCGCCGCACAGACCAAGAGGCGCTCGGGCGTGGCGAGCACGTAATCCATGAGTCGTTGGGAGCGCTCGGTGTTGACCAGAAGCGGAGAAAGCAAGTACGGAAACAGAACCGTATTTTTCAGCGGCAACACCGGGAGATTGCCGGGAAGCGAGACGCCTTCGGGTTCCTGTTCTCCCTCTGTATCGACGACGACTTCCGTGCCCCGTTCATCGCCCTCGCTCTCTGTCACGAGCCACGCTCCGTCGCGCTCATCCGCCGTCGTCACCGGATTCCTCGCCCCCCTTCACTTCCACCCGCCGCGATTCCGGTCGACGCTTGGGAAGCGTCACCAATAAAAAACCATCTTCCAGATGTGCCGCCACTTGATCGCGCTCGAAAGGAACGCCGATGTTCACGACGCGCTCGAAAGGTCCGAAGGCAATTTCCATTTGGTGATGGCGCGACACGTCCACCTCGGCGGGAGGCAGGCGCTCCCCACGGATACGCACCTGGGCACCCTGTACCGTGACGCGCAAACGCGCGCGCGGCACCCCAGCGATCTCCACGCGGATGCGAACATCTTTCTCGGTTTCGAAGATATCGACGGAGGGTTGCCAACCATCGCCGCGCAGGCGCTCGCTGAGATCGCTGAAGAGCTCCGCAAACGGATCGTGCAGCTTAGTTCTGATCGCCCTTCTCCTCGGTATATTCGGCGTCGATAACGTTATCCCCCGATGCTTTGTCACCGGAGCTGCCGCCAGACTGACCGTCACCACCCTCTGTGTCTGATCCCGCAGCGGCTGCCTGAGCCTTGTACAGCGTCTCCGCCATTTTGTGCAGGGATTGCTCGACGCGCTGAAGCGCAGCGTCGATGCGCGCCGGGTCATCACTCTCCAGATCTTTGCGCGCTTCCGCCAGCAGTTCCTCGAAAGATTTGCGCTCTGTCTCAGGCAACTTGTCGCCGTTCTCCCCCAGATTCTTCTCCGAGGTGTAAATCAGTGAGTCGAGTTGGTTCCGTTTCTCGATGCGCTCACGGCGCACCTTGTCCTCTCCGGCGTGGGCCGTCGCTTCTTTGACCATGCGGTCGATCTCGCCCTTCGCGAGCCCGCCCGAGCCCTCGATGCGTACCGACTGTTGCTTGCTCGTAGCCTTATCCTTAGCCGATACGTTCAAAATACCGTTGGCGTCGATGTCGAAGGTAACCTCGATCTGGGGCACACCGCGCGGGGCCGGAGGGATTCCATCGAGCCGGAACAACCCGATCTCGCGGTTGTCCGCCGCCATCTCGCGTTCACCCTGGAGCACGCGAATCTCCACCGAGGGCTGACTGTCCGCCGCTGTCGAAAAGACTTGGCTGCGGCGCGTGGGAATCGTCGTGTTGCGCTCGATCAGCTTGGTCATCACGCCGCCCAGGGTCTCGATGCCGAGGGAAAGCGGCGTCACGTCGAGGAGCAGGACGTCCTTGACGTCACCCGCTAGCACCCCTGCCTGAATGGCCGCTCCGACGGCCACCACCTCGTCCGGATTGACTGTCCGATTGGGTTCCTTCCCGAAAAGTTCTTTCACTCTTTGCTGCACCATCGGAATGCGGGTGGAACCACCGACGAGCACGACTTCGTCAATGTCAGAAGGCTGAAACCCGGAGTCTGCTAGTGCCTTGCGACAGGGGCCGAGGGTACGCTCGATCAGATCTTCCACGAGCTGCTCGAATTTGGCCCGGGACAGTTTCATGTTGAGGTGCTTGGGCCCGCTGCGGTCTGCGGTGATGAAGGGCAGGTTGATGTCCGTGGAGGGCGCCGTAGAGAGTTCAATCTTCGCCTTTTCGGAAGCTTCCCGCAGGCGTTGCATCGCCATCGGGTCTTGCGAAAGATCGATACCTTGGTCCTTCTTGAACTCAGCGATCAGGTACTCGATCACGCGCTGGTCGAGGTTGTCGCCCCCCAAATGGGTATCACCGTTCGTCGACTTGACCTCGACGACGTTCTCGCCCACTTCGAGAATAGAAATGTCAAAAGTGCCTCCGCCGAAGTCGTAGACGGCGATCTTCTCGTCCTTTTTCTTGTCGAGGCCGTAGGCGAGCGCTGCTGCCGTCGGCTCGTTGATAATGCGCTTGACGTCGAGGCCGGCGATGGTGCCGGCGTCCTTGGTGGCCTGGCGTTGGGCATCATTGAAGTAGGCCGGCACCGTGATGACAGCGCTGGTGACCTTGGTCCCAAGGTGAGCCTCGGCCGCCGCCTTGAGTTTTTGCAGGATCATGGCCGAGATCTCCGGCGGCGTGTACGCCTTGCCGTCGATCTCCACAGCCGCCGCGCCCTCCTTACCCTCGATAACCTTGTAGGGAACGAGTCGGATTTCCTCGGGCACTTCAGGAAGGCGCCGCCCCATAAAGCGCTTGATGGAGTAAACTGTGCGCTGGGGATTAGTGATGGATTGGCGCTTGGCGACTGCCCCCACCAGCCGTTCGCCTTCGTCCGTAAATGCCACCACGGAGGGCGTGGTTCGCCCGCCTTCCTCATTAGGGATCACCTCGGGTTGCCCGCCTTCCATCACGGCTACTACAGAATTGGTGGTACCGAGATCGATGCCGATGATTTTGCCCGAATCCGCCATAAAGTTTCTCTCCCCAGTGCGCTCAAACGCACGTGCTGGCAAAGCTCGGGCTCGACTCCTCGCGTGTCAACCCTAAAGCCCGTATTACAACCGCGAAAAGATCTCGCTACAGGTGAGGCTTGTGAGAAAAGAAGTCTCGCTCCAGCCCTGGGTCGTTTTGACCGAAGGGGTGAGCGGGAGGGGTGCAAGCTGGGTTATATTGCCTCGGAATTTATCGTCTTTTTCGCGAAGGGCCGGCCGGACTACCGGGGTAAGAGACAAGGGGGCTTTGCCCATAAATCGCCCGCGGATCATTCCGGAGTGGAGAAGAACCACACGTGGTGCAGGGAATCGATCGAATCGGAATCTGGTCCGCCAACGTTTTTTTCTTCGTACTCTGCTGTTACCTGGTGGCGGGCATGTTGAATCGAGTCGTGACCGGTCTCTTCGTAGACTCCGCGCCCGAAGCACTGGAAGCCAGCACGCTGGAGCCCGCTCTCCAGAGAAGTTGGGAGGATCGTCAGATCATTCTGGAAGCCAACTTATTCAACTCTTCCTTCCTCGCACCCGCCCTACCAGAAGCGGAGCCCGAACCCATCGAAGAAGAATTGGAAGAAACACGCCTGCCTCTGAACCTGCTCGGCACCGCGGCCGCCAGCAATCCCGAACTCTCCTGGGCCGCCGTTGAAGATTTAGAACAGCACCTCCACGTCGTCGTGCGCGTAGGCGACATCCTGAAAGAAACAGCGAAGGTGTTGCGCATCGAACCCCGGCGTATCGTGCTCAAGAATGGCTCACACTTGGAGGAACTCGCGCTCAAGGAGGACGAGAGTAATCCGCGGGCCCAGATTATCTCGCACCCGCGACCCACTTTCTCCCGGCCACAGACCAACGCCGTCGCGCCCCGCAGCCCGGAGGCCGTGCAAACCCGCGTGCGGCGCTTGGCCGAAGACCGCTTCGCGGTCAACCGGCAAGACGTCGAATCCACGCTGCGGAACCCGGCGCAGTTATTTTCTCAGGCCCGCATCCTGCCCCGCTACCAAGATGGGCGCATGGTGGGTGTACAGCTCAACAACATTCGCGCGGGGAGTGTTTTCGAGAGCATCGGAGTCCAGGACGGAGACGTCATTACGGAACTCAACGGGATCGCCATCGACAGTCCCGAGCAGAGCGCCGTCTTGATGCGTGAACTTTCGCAGGCCAAGGAGCTCAGCGTCAGCGTACTCGGCGCCGATGGAACGCAGCGCACCCTGAGCTTTGTACCGGAGGACTAACGTGAAGCGCCGTGTTCAAACGCTGATTGCCGTGTCCGGCTGGCTGTTCTTGTGGGTGATCCCAGCGGTGGCTCAAGTGCCGCCGGGCGTCGAGATCCCGCCGTCTCCTACGGCACCCGCAGCCAGTGAAACAGGGGTGGAAGAATCGGAGGACAGCGGTCTCGTCCAGCTCGATTTCACGGACGTCGAGCTGGCCGTCGTGATCGACACGATCTCCCGCCTGACGGGTAAGAACTTCATCTACGACGATCGCGTGCGTGGACGCGTGACCATCGTTTCGCCGACCAAGATCACGGTCGACCAGGCCTACGCCGTCTTTGAATCTGTGCTGCAGGTCAAGGGCTTCACCACCGTGCAGGGGCCTGGAGGCGCCATCAAGGTCATTCCGCTGCGCGAGGCCAAAGAATCCAGCATCGAGACCATCCAGGGTCGGCAGCGACCTCCGGCCAGCGACCGCTACGTCACGCGCTTGATCCCGCTGCGCTTCATCGATGCCGAAGCCATCGTGGGCACTCTGGAACCCCTGATCTCCAACGACGCTTCCATGGTGGCCTACCCGCCCACCAACACCGTGATTCTGACCGACTCCGCCAGCAATATCCGCCGCATTCTCTCCATCATCGAATCCATCGATATCGAGACCTACAAAGAAGAACTTTCGGTCATCCACATTGAACACGCCGACGCCACCACCATGGCCAGTCAGATCAGTGAGATCTATGGGGCCAGTGTAAGCGGCGCCCAGGGAATACCCACCCCGATGAGCATACGCCGAGGTGCTCCACGTACCCCCGTGCCGACAAGCGCCGCCGAAACCGCGGAGAAAGGCATCGTCCGCATCATTACCGACGAGCGCACCAACTCGCTGATCGTGCTCGCTTCGCGTTCGCGCACGGAAGAGATCCGTCGCTTGGTGGCGCGCCTGGACGTGCCGGTCACCGGCGGTGGACGCATCCACGTGCATTACCTGAAGCACGCGGATGCGGAAGAGTTAACAGAAACCTTGAACGCCCTGATCACCGGTCAACGCGGCGTCGCTTCGGTTTCGCGCGACGGTGGCCCGGCACCGGCCGCCCTGCGCGCCGCGGTGACGGAACTATCGGAAGGCGTAACCATCACGGCCGATCCACCGACCAATTCACTGGTAGTTCAAACCAGCCAGGAGGGTTACCGCACCCTCGCCCAAGTGATCGACCTACTCGACGTACCGCGCCCGCAGGTGCTGGTAGAAGCGTTGATCATGGAGATCAACATCACGAACACGGAAGATCTCGGTTTCAGCGGCATCGGCCGCATTTTCCGGGGCGACACGAATTACGCGCTCGGCTCTCTGACCGATACGGTACGGCCGTCGCTCTTCGGCACCCCCGCAGCGGGTGGCACAGGAGGTACGGGGGGCACGGGAAGCACCGGTAGTAGTGGAGGAACGGGGCCCGGCACCATCGGCGATGGCATCATCGACAACTTAATCGCGGCGGCGACCCGGAGCTCGTTGCGTCCGGTCCTGGTTCCCAAGCCTGGAGATCCTGACAATTTCATCCCGGCCCTGGATGCCTTCGGTAATCCCATCTTCAAAGGTTCGCTGATCCAGGGCATCATCCGCGCGTCAGCCAGCGACAACCGCGCCAACATCATCTCCGCTCCGCACATCCTCACCTCGGACAACGAAGAAGCCGAGATCAAGGTTGGCTCAAACATCCCGATCATCACGAGCCGTGTCGAGTCGGCGGCCGGCGTCGATACCGGCAGCGGCCTCGCCTCTTCGGTGAACGTCGAGCGCCAGGATATCGGTGTCACGCTGCGCGTCACGCCACAGATCAGTGAAGGCGATAGCCTGCGCCTGAACATCTTCCAGGAAATCACGGATATCAACCAAGGACTCGCCGTGGGCGACGTCAACGAGGTCGGCGTAGCCCTCACCAACCGCAAAGTCGAGAACACTGTCGTCGTCTCGAACGGCGAGACAGTGGTGATCGGCGGCCTGATCGGCGAGAACTACGGCGACAACGTGGCCAAGATACCCTGGCTGGGTGATATCCCAATTCTCGGCTGGCTGTTCAAGACCACCTCGCGCGACGTGTTCAAAACCAACCTGCTGGTATTCTTGACGCCGCACATCGCGCGCGGTGTCACCGATCTCGAATACGAAACCATCCGCAAGCGCGAGGAATTCCGCGAACACTCCGCAAGTGGTTTGGCGGTGACCGAACACGAGAAGAAGGAACAGGAGAAACGCCGGAAGCAAGCGAAAGAACTCAACGTCCCCGTCCAACCCTACCGAGGGGGCAACCCGGTGCGCACATCCCTGGAGGAGCACGAAGAGCGCTACCCCATGGACCGCATGCGTGAAATCAGGGACGAAAAGCAGCTCAAAGAAGAAGAAGCCCGCCGCCGGGCACAGGAGCAAACGGAAGCGCCGCGCTACGCGGTGCTGGCGGCGGTTTTCAGCAGCGAACAGGCCGCCACCGACACCCTGACACAGCTCGTGGATGCCGGTTACGAAGGTGCCCTCTTCAGCAGCGATCTCAGCGGCAGCTTATTTTACGAAATCCGCCTGGGCCCTTACCCTTCTCTCGACGCCGCAGAAGAAGTGGTGACCACGATTCAAAAAGCCTTCGGGCTGGCTCCCCAGGTAGTAATCGAACGAACCCCACAGCCATGAACCACGCGACCGATACCTCCGGACGTCTCGAACTGGGTGAAATCCTGCTCGAGACGACCCGCCTGAGTCCGGAGCAACTGGAACGCGCGCGCGAAAAACAGGTGGAAACGGGTGGGCGCCTGCTCGAAACCTTGGTCGACCTCGGTTACTTGAACGAAGCCGAAGCCCTGGAAGCGCTGGGGCGCCAGTTGGGCCTACCGATCCGCATGGAAATCAAGGCGGACGAAGTCGACACCGCTCTCATCGACCGCGTCCCGATTTCCTTCGCCAAAAACAATGGCCTGATCCCCCTCACCACCGCGCCTGACGGCGGCATCCGCGTCGCCATCTCCGATCCTTTCGACACCGCTCCGCTCGACGACCTGCGGCTGCTCTTCGACGGCGCGGACATCGAGACGGAACTGGCCAGCCGGCGTTCCATCATCGCCGCCATCAACAACGCCTACGACCGCGGCGCCACCAGCGCCACCAAGTTGGCGGAGGATGCCGGTAAGGATCTGGAGGCCCTAGCCGACGAACTCAGCCACGAGCCGGAGGACTTGCTCGATTCCACTGACGACGAGGCGCCCATCGTGCGCCTTGTCAACTCGCTGCTGCAGCAGGCCGTTAAAGAACGCGCCAGCGATATTCACTTGGAACCTTTCGAGCAAGCCATCCGCGTGCGCTTCCGCGTGGACGACATCCTCTACGAACCAACCCACCCGCTGCCGCGCTCGCTGCAATCGAGCATCACGTCGCGCATCAAGATCATGGGCGGGCTCAACATCGCCGAAAAACGTCTGCCCCAGGACGGGCGCATCCGCTTAAAGATCGCCGGCCGCGATTACGACGTGCGCCTATCGACCGTGCCCGTCGGTCACGGCGAGCGCGTCGTCATGCGCCTGCTCCCGCGCAGCAACGACATGCTCAACCTGGAGCGCGTGGGCTTCAGCGAATCGCAGCTCCAGACTTGGGAGCGCTTGATCGCGCGGCCGAACGGCATCGTGCTGGTCACGGGGCCAACTGGAAGCGGCAAGACCACGACGCTCTACAGCGCGCTCGCGCGCATCAACCAACCCGACAAGAACATCATCACGATCGAAGACCCGGTGGAAATCCAGCTCCCGGGCATCGGTCAGATCGAGGTCAATCCGAAGATCGGGCTCACCTTCGCCACGGGGTTGCGCTCGGTGCTGCGGCAGGACCCGAACGTGGTCCTGGTCGGTGAGATCCGCGACCTAGAGACCGCAGAGATCGCCATCCAGGCCTCCCTCACCGGGCACTTGGTTTTCTCGACCCTGCACACCAACGACGCCGCCAGCGCCGTGACGCGCCTGGTCGACATGGGGGTGGAACCGTACCTCGTGGGTTCTTCCTTGGTCGCCGTCCTGGCCCAGCGCTTGGTGCGCGTACTGTGCGAAGAGTGCCGCGAGGCCTACCAGCCCACGCCGGCTCAATTGGCCGAGATCGGCGTGCGCGCCACGCGCAACCAACCGATCACCGTCTATCGCGCGATCGGCTGCGCGCGCTGCAACCATACCGGTTACCACGGCCGCGTCGGCATCTTCGAGCTGATGCTCGTCGACGACGACCTCCGCAATCTCGTCACCCAGAACATCGATTCGAAGAGCATCAAGCGCAAGGCCGTCGAAAAGGGCATGAACACGCTGCGCGCTGATGGCGCCCGCAAAGTCGTCCGCGGCATCACGTCGATCGCAGAAGTGCTGCGCGCCACGGAAGACGAAGGCGTCGTGGCCCAAATCTAGCTCGGATGATTCATGAAGCGCCTACTGCGACCACGTATCTGCCCGACCTGGCGAATGATTTCAGCGTTCGACTCCTCGACGTACTATTCCAGTACGCCTCCGGTGCCAAACGCTGAAATCGTTCGCCATTCCGAGCATCTCCGTGGTCTCGCTACGGCGCTTCATGAATCATCCGGGCTGAAGGCCACCATGCTCCATTTTGGATCAAGTTTCTAACCGTGCCGGTCTACGCCTACAAGGGAATGAACACCACCGGCAAGTCGGTCTCCGGCTTCGTGGATGCCGACAGCGCGCGGGCGGCGCGCGCCAAACTGCGCCAAGACGGCGTCTTCCCCACTTGGCTCGGTGAGGGCAGTGACCAACCCACCAGCGGACAGGCTGCCGGCTTCCGGCTCGATCTCTCCTTCCTGCGCCGCATCTCCGCCATGGACCTCGCCATCATGACGCGCCAACTCGCGACGCTGATCGGCGCGGGCGTGCAACTGGTGGAGGCGATCGGCGCACTGTCCCGTCAGGTCGAAAACCCGCGGCTCAAGAGCGTGCTGGGCGAAGTGCGCGACCGCGTCAACGAAGGCTCGAGCTTCGCCGATGCTCTGCAGCACGAGGGAATTTTCTCCGACCTCTACATCGGTTTGGTGCGCGCCGGCGAAGCAGGCGGCGCCCTCGAGGTAGTTCTGGAGCGACTGGCCGCCTATCTCGAGAGTCAAGTCCGTCTGCGCAACAAGGTCATTTCGATCCTCGTGTATCCCCTGGTGATGCTGGTGTTCGCGCTCGTCGTCGTGGCGGCGCTGGTCACCGTCGTGCTGCCGCAGATCACTGAGCTCCTGGTAAGTCTGAACCAGCCGCTGCCGATCTACACGCGGGCCATTATCGGCCTGGCGAATTTTGCACGCGATTATTGGTGGGCAACCTTGCTGGCGGCGGTGCTAATCGGGGTGGCCCTGCGGGCGGTGATCCAGACGGAACGCGGCCGCCTGCTTAGCGACCGCTTCCTGCTGTGGTTGCCCGTGGTGGGCAAAGTAGTGCGACAGACTTCGATCTCGCGCTTCACGCGCACGCTTTCGACGCTGCTGGCCGGCGGTATTCCAATCGTGCGCGCCCTCGATATTTCGCGAGAAGTGGCCAACAACGTCGTGCTCGGCCACGCCATCGACGCCGCCCGGGTCAGCATCCAAGAAGGAGCCTCGGTCGCTAAACCCCTGGCTCAGAGCGGTCACTTCCCACCGCTGGTCACCCACATGATCGAGGTCGGCGAACGCAGTGGTGAGCTCGAATCCATGCTGGCAAAAGTGGCGGAAACCTACGACGAGCAGGTCGAGACCACCGTCACGCGTCTCACCTCTCTGCTAGAACCCTTCTTGATCCTGCTAATGGTGGGCATTGTGCTCGTGATCGTATCAGCGACACTCGTGCCTCTGCTTCAGATCACGAGCTCACTGCAATAATGAAAGGAAACTCGACGATGAAAACGTTTCTAGCCCACACTTCTCACCGGGCGTTTTGCGAGACCGCGCCGATTCGCGGGATGCTGCGCGATTTCGAGCGAGGGAAGCGCAGGCGTAGCCGAAGCTGCGCCGAGAGCCCACAGGAAGAAAGTGCGCGCCCAAAGAGTGCTCGGGGACGATCGAAGCTCCTCGCAGATTTGTTTAGCTCGTCGCTTCGATCGTCCCCGAGCGCTCTTCGGGGGATGCGCGACCGCCGCAGCGGCTTCACGCTGATCGAGATCATGGCCGTCGTGCTCATCATCGGCCTACTCAGCACGATCGTGGGAACCGTAGTCTTCTCCCAGGTCGATAAAGGGCGCGTAACGACGGCCAAGGCCCAGATCAAGAGCATCGAGAGCGGCCTCGAGTTCTATCGCATGGACAACGGCCGCTACCCCACAACCGAGCAGGGCCTGCAAGCCCTGGTGGAGATGCCCTCACTGGAACCCATCCCCAAGAGCTGGCGTCCCGAAGGTTATCTCCAAGGAGGCCGCGTACCCGACGACCCTTGGAGCAATCCCTACTACTACCTCTCGCCCGGCCAGAACAATCCCTATTCCTTTGACTTGTGGTCCTTGGGATCGGACGGCAACCCGGGCGGAGAAGGCATCGATGCGGACATCGGAAACTGGCACGACGAGACGCTGTGATGCAAAAGGAGCGGTGGCAACTAGCCCGAGCGCGCGGCTTCACGCTGATCGAGATCATGGCTGTGGTCGTGATCTTCGCCCTGCTCGCCACCCTGATCGTGCCGGCAACAGGGGCCGACAGTCGACGGAACTTGGAGCAGGCCGCCGAGCGCCTGGTCGCCGATCTCGAGCTCGCCCGCCAACGCAGCGTCATGACCGGCATCCCGCACCGCCTGCTCCTCGATCTGGACCGCCACAGCTACCGCATGGAGTGGCGCGTCGACGAAGCGAAGGCCAAGGGGCAGGAAGTAACGACGGAAACAACAGAAACAACTGAGACGAAGGCAGTGCAAGATGAACCCGCGTCGGCGACCGCTAGAGAAGCAAGAGAAAAAAGCCTCGATCTCTCACCGCCCCGCGCGGAGCTGGTCGATTTCTATCCGCTGCCCAGCACCTTCGGACGCCCCACGCTTCTTGAAGACGAACTTTTCTTCGAAGCCGTTGAAACCGAAAGCGGCAAAAACCGACAGGGCGAGGTCAGCGTAAGCTTCGAAACGGATGGCACGACGGAGCACACCACCATCGTGGTAGCCCACGCCGACGGCGCCCGGCGCCTCGTCGAGATTTTGCCCCTCGCAGATGCAGTGCGCGTACTCGATGCGAAAGACTACGTACCTTAGAGCCCATTTCTCACCAGGGCATGTTGCGAGGCCGTGCAGATTCGCGGGATGGCGCGCGATCTTGACCGAGGGAAGCGCAGGCGTAGCCGAAGCTACGCCGACAGCCCGCAGGGAGAAATCGCGCACCCGAAGAGCGCTCGGGGACGATCGAAGCTCCTCGCAGATTTGTTTAGCTCGTCGCTTCGATCGTCCCCGAGCGCTCTTCGGGAAATGCGCGGCCGCAGCTGCTGCTTTCACTTTGCTCGAAGTCTTGGCCGCCGTCGCCCTCGTAGGCCTGCTGTACACGGAGCTCGCGCGCGCTGCGATGCAAAGCCTGCGCGCGGAAGGCGAAGCCGAACGGCGCCTGCAGGCCATGTTTGTAGCCGAGCAGATCCTGCAAGAAATCGAAGAACAGGCACTTCTGGGAACTGCCCCTCCGATTGGGCACCAGGAATCCGAACGCGACGAATTTCGCGTCGTCATCGACGTCAACCCCCTCGACGTCATGGCGCCTCTTGCTGCGTCGAACACCGACACCCGGAACCCTTTGCTTCAGTACAACGGACCTTCTCTCCTAACACCGCAGCGCTTCTCTGGAGATCCTCCCTTGCGCCGCATCGATTTCAGCGTCGCGTGGCAGGAAGGTGTGATCGAACGTTCCATCCGGCGCACGACGTTCGCGCTCGATCGTACGGCTGCCGAAAGCATCCTGGCGGAGATTGCTCCTCAGGCTTCCAAAACGACTCCTCCACCCGACGAGTCTCCCCCCACGCCTGAAGCCATTCCCACTCCGCTGGAAAGCAATCCGTGATGAACCACGGCCACCGCGCCTTCACCTTGATCGAGATGCTGGCCGTCCTCTTCCTCACAGCTCTGGTGTTGTGGGTCGCCATCGACTTCTTCCTGGATCTATCCGACGCGAGCCGCGCCGCCGTCCTTCGCACGCGCGACGGCCGACAAGCCGCGGCAATCCTGGACCGTGTGGCACGCGATCTCGAGGGTGCCACCTTGGTCGTGAAGCCGCCCGAGCTCGATCCACTGGATCACCCCTGGCTCTTCCTCGCCGAGGCCCAGAGCGGAGCTACGGGCGCCGATCGCCTCAAGTTCGTCACGCGCGCCAATCGGCCGCGCGCCTCGCAATTGCACGCATCGGATCTCGCCATGGTCAGTTACGCCTTGGTGCAGAACGAAGACGACGAGACATATCGTCTGATGCGTTCGCTACGCAGCGCGCTGCCCGAGGGTCTCGACCGCAACATCCCCAGCGACGAACGCGACGGTGCGGTTCTTTTCGCGGAGGGTCTCGCCAGCTTTAGCGTGCGCCTGCTCGATGAAGAAGGCGGGTGGGTGGAGAGCTGGGACTCTTCGACGCTAACCCGCGCCAGCGACTTGCCCGTGGCGGCCGAAATCACGCTCGCGCTCGCCGGAGTAGACGGTGCGCAACCCGTGCCGCACAGCCGCCGCGTGCGCATCCCCATCCGCCCCCTGGACTTGGCGCAATTGCTCAACAACCCGGATCAACCGGGCGGAGAGGCTGCTAAAGACGGCGAGGAGGACGGAAATGAGGTCGGTGAGGCGGACGGCGGGAAAAACGCTGAGGAGGCGACGTCCGGAGAAGCCAAAGCGAACGCCAGAACAATAAGCGAGTGCATCAACGTGGCAGCGTTGCCTCCCCAGCAACAGGCCGTGCTCCGGTCGCTGGGAAATTTCAGCTTCGACGATTACCGCGAACAAATCCAAAATTTTCTGCCCGCGGAGCTGATCCTGTGCAAATAAGACGTCGCTCGCATTCGGATCAACTGCGTGGAATCCGTCGGCCGCACCAGAACAACCTGCAAGCGAGACGGCAGCCCCATCAAGATGGACTCGTCCTCGTCCTGGTGCTCGTGTTCGCCCTGCTGCTCGTGAGCAGCATCGCCACCTTCACTCGGCGGGCGGTGGTGGACGCCTCCATCGTGCAGCACCGCGACGCCTCGGCGCGCGCCGAAGCCCTGGCTCAGGCCGGAGTGCAGCTCGGAACCATGCTTCTGCTGGAAGACCGCCTGCGGGAACACAGCGCCAACTTCCGCATCGACACACTCCAGGACATCTGGGCCCGCGCTGAAACGACCGAGCTGCGCGAGGAAGACGGCGCGCTCCTGCGCCTACAAATCCGGGACAGCGGCGCCTTCTTAAACATCAACTCCCTCTTCTCACAGAACGAGGAGAACGCGGCGCGCAGCGCTTTCTTCCTCGAGGCCTTTCTCAAAAAAGTCATCGAAGAAATACCCGGCCCCCCCGAAGAAAAGAACTATGATTCCCATGAACTCGCCCAAAATCTCACCGACTACATCGACGCTGATGAGGTCAGCCAGCGCGGAGAGCTGGAGGACGATTACTACCAGCAGCAGGACCCACCCTATCGCGCAGCCAACCGCGCCTTGCTGTCGGTCGCAGAGCTCGGCATGGTTAAAGGGTTCGATCGCCCTCTGGTGGAAGCCATCGAACCTTATGTGACGGTGTTTCCCTACGCAGGAGGGGCTGGGGTGAATCCGAATACAGCACCTCCGCACGTGCTCGCCCTGCTTTACGGCCAAGACGCCCTGGACGCCGGCCTGTCGCGCCTGGCCAACGAGGCGCTCGTCCGTGAAGTTCTCGAGCACCGCAAAAAGGATGAAATTTTGTGCGAAGAAGCTTTCGTCGACGAAACCCGGGGAATCGCCTGCATCGGCATCGGCGAGATCATTCCGGGGCAAATCTTTCCCCCGCCCACCTTCACCGGCGACGTGTTTCATATCACGGCGCAAGCTGAGGTGGGCGAGATGCGGCGCAGCATCGAGGCCGTCGTCGACCGCTCGAACCCGACGGAACCGACGCTCCTGTCGTGGCGGGTCCGCTGACCTCATGCTCGAGCTATTAAACCGCCGCGTCCTCGGTCTCGATATCGGGAGCTACGCCATCAAGGCCGTCGAGTTCCTGCAAACGTGGAATGGTTTCGAGGTCGTGCAGCTGCGCTCGCTGCGCCTGTCACCCAAGGCGGAGGAAACGCCGGTTCTGCTCCAGAGTTTTCTGACCACGCACGGCCTACCCACGGGCCACGTGGTGACCGCCGTCGCGGGCGACCGTATTTCCATGCACCGCCTCTCCTTTCCGTTTCGCGGACGGCGGGAAATCGCGCAGGCCGTGCCCTTCGCGGTTGAGGAGCGGGTACCCTTTGATCTGGAAGACATCTGCGTGGACTGGGTGGCGGTGGCGAGCGAGAAAGAGCGCACGGAAGTCATCGCCGCCCTGGCTCCGCGCGCCGAGGTGGCGCGCAACTTGGAAATGCTGCAACAGGCTGGCGTCGACCCGCGCACCCTGGAAGCCGAAGGCCTGTTGCTCGGCAATCTGGGAAAGCTCGTCGATCTTTCCGGAACGCGGCTTCTGCTGGACATCGGACACCGCAAGAGCACCCTGTGTCTGTGTGTCGAGGGACGTCCGATCGCCGCGCGCACGGTGCCGATCGCGGGGCGCGCCCTCACGGAAGCCATCGCGCGCGACCGCAACCTTTCCATCGCCGACGCTGAGCGTCTCAAGTGCGAGGAAGGTCTCTTCAAGCACGGCCTCGACAGTGAATTCCGCGCCGCCACAGCCGTCTTGGACCGGCTGGCCCGCGAGCTGCTGCGCACCCTCGGCTCGCTCGAGCCTCTGACACGCGATCCCGCCGAAGGGCGGTTGGAGGAAATTTTGCTCTGCGGCGGCACCGCTCACCTGCACCGCCTCTCCGAATATCTGGCGGAGCGCACGGGCATCCCGACCACCCGCCTGCGCTTTCGCCCGGACACGGCCGGCGGGGCGCTGCTGGCAGGTGGCGATCCACTGCACTTCGCCTGCGGCATCGCCCTCGCCCTGCGCGGTGTCGGTGCAACGCACACGCACATCAATTTTCGCAAGCAGGAATTCTCGTATCGCCGGGACATCTCCGAAATCCTGGCCCAGTTGCGACCCACCGCCTGGCTCACCGCAGCAGTCTTGGTGCTTGCAGCGCTGGACGTCGGGAGCCGAATCGCGATCGAATCGCGGCGCGCTCAGCAGCTCACGCAGCGCGCGGCGCAGTATTACAACCAAGTGTTCCCGAACAGCCCCGCTCCCGAAAACCTGGCGACCGCCATGCGCGACGCCGTGCGAACCGCCCGCGAGCGCGCCGATTTTCTCGGCGTGTACGGCGGCAACCTGTCGGCGCTGGACCTGCTGACGGAGATCTCCCGCCTCGTGCCGAAAGATCTCGAAGTGGTATTCGAAGAACTCTCTATCGATAATCAAGTCGTCCGCATCCGTGGCCACACGAAAAGTTTCGAAGCGGTCGACCGCCTGGAGTCGGAACTGTCCAAATTCTCTCCTTTCTCCAAAATCCGGCGCGGCGAAGTGCAGAGCGATCCGCGGCGCGGGGGGAAAATCTTCAGCCTAACGATTCACCTGGCGGAGGAGGAGCAGGCATGAACGAGTGGCTGGAGAAACTGCGCGGCTCTTTCGAGAATCTGAAACCCGGCGAACGCCTGCTGGTCTCCATTGCCGGAGCGCTGCTGGTCCTGGTCTTGCTCTTCTTCGGAATCGTCTATCCCATTCTTTCCGCCGCCTCGCGCGCCGAAGAGAGCGCCCACGAAGCGGAGAACACCCTGCAGGCCGTACTGCAGTTGCGCGCCGAATACGATGAAGTCAACAGCCGCGTTTCGCGGGTGGATTCGCGCATCGCCAGCGGTCCCAGCGGCAATCTCTTCACGCAGCTCGAGAGTCTGGCCCAGCAGTCCGCGCTCAAGATCGATTCCCTCGAACCACAGCCTTCGCCGGAGAACGACCGCTACCGGGAAACCAAGGTGGAAGTCGTGCTCAAATCCGTCACCTTGGCCCAGCTCGTCACCTACATGCACAAGATCGAGACGTCGCAACAACTGCTCTCGGTCAAAAGCCTGCGTATCCGGACGCGCAGCGATTCCCCCGACCTGCTCGACGCGACCTTCAGCGTGTCGTCCTTCGAGAGGCTGTGATGGCGACTTCACCCGAAAAACCGCGCTTCCAGTTGGGCGAAATCCCGCGCCCGCTGCTGTGGATCGGCGCTCCCTTAACGGCGCTGGTCCTGATTGTCGCGTTTTTGTTGCTCACTTTTCCCTGGAGCCGCGTGCAGCACCACATCTCGGGGTACCTGAGCCAACTCGCGGGCGCCCGCATCGAAATCGAAAAACTCGGTCCCGCCTTCTCCCTCGCCGGTCCCGGTCTCGCGCTCCATGACGTGCGCGCTACCTGGGCGAACGGAACTTCACTGACGCTGAACCGCGTCGCCCTGCGCCTCGCCTGGTCCCTCGCCTGGTTGTCTGGAGCGCCCAGTCTCCACCTGAACTTGGACAGCCCTCAGGGCCACGCCAGCGGAACCCTCATTCTGGGCGAAGAAATGGGATGGAACGGGAACTTTCACGATCTCGACCTCGCACAGTTCCCCCTTGAAAGCGCCTTGTCGGGGGCTTCGCTGGAAGGTCTCATCAACGCGGAAGTCGACCTGCGCCTGCGGCACGAGGGTCCGGAAGGACCCGTCGTCTTCGACGCGCGGAGCGGATCCCTGGCACTGCCCGGCCTACCCATCGCCCTCCCCTACGACGAACTTCAGGGCCAAATTCGCTTCGGCCGCGACACCTTCCTCATCATCGAGCGCGTTAACCTCGAGGGCCCCATGCTGGCGGCGGTGCTGCGCGGCCAGATCAGCCGAGCCGCCCAGCTAGAGAGCGCTCCTCTCGACCTGACCCTCGAGCTCGAAATTCGCGAAGCCGCCCTGAACCCCTTGCTCAACGACGCCGGCATCAGCGTCGGCCCCGACGGCCGCTCGCTGCTGCACGTTTCCGGTACCTTGTCTCACCCTCAAGTGCGCTAACCACATGCGCGCCCATCCGTTGCAAAGAGCCTTCAAAACGCTGGCCGATCCCACCCGCCTGCGCATTCTGGCCCTGCTCGAGCGCGACGAGCTGGCAGTGCAGGATTTGATGGACGTGCTCGGCATGGCGCAGTCGCGGGTGTCGCGCCACCTGGCCATCCTGCGCGAGGCGGGTCTCCTGCGCGATCGCCGCGATGGAACCTTCATCTTTTATCGCTTGCGAGCACCGCTGCCGGAACCATGGCGGGAGGTATGGAATCTCGCACAGCGCTCGCTGCACAATGATTCGAGCTGGGAGCGCGATGTGGCCGCCTTGGCACGCGTGGTGGCGGCACGCGCCACGCGCAGCCGCGCCTTCTTCGATTCCGTCGGGCCGGAGTGGGACACGCTGCGCAAGGTGTTCAACGACGCCGCGCTGCGGGCCCGCGCGATCGCCCACTTGGCGCCGCCCGGCCTGCGCGTTGCAGATATCGGAACGGGAACCGGCGTCCTCGCCCTCGAACTCGCGCAGTTGGGCCTTGCGGTGGTCGCCATCGATCACTCGCCGCGCATGCTCGAGGCCGCGCGCACCAAACTCGCCGAAGCCGAGATCAGCGGCGTGGAGCTGCGACAGGGCGACGCGACGGCCTTGCCCCTGGAAGCACACGAAGTGGACGCCGCCTTCGCCCACATGGTGCTTCACTACCTGCCGCAACCCGCCGACGGCGTGCGCGAGATGGCGCGCATCACGAAACCAGGCGGCGCCGTTGTGGTCGTCGATTTCCTGCGCCACGACGGCGAATGGATGCGGCAAGAACTCGGCGTGCTGTGGCTGGGTTTCGCGCGCGAAGAAATCGCCGCCTGGTTCCGCGGCGCCGCTCTCGTGCACTTCTCGTTCGAAACCATGGAACCGCTCTCGCGCGGCCGGGATCTCCCCACGGCCTTCATCGCCCGCGGCCGCGTCCCAGCGGAGGCACCGTGACGAGCGCACAGCTCTCACCAGCCTGTTGTCAAGACCGCGGGCACCGTGTTGCCCTTCGCACTCATTTCTCACCAAGCTGTGGATTGTCGTGCCTCGCGCGCTGCTCTTGCACGGCGAACCGAGACCGGGGCTAGGTTCCGATTGCGGAGGGCCTGGTGATCCTACGTGGCCAAGGGATCGTTGCGAAGCAATTCGCTCGAAGCGTGCGAAACGCAGTAGGCACCCCCGTTAGAGCACACAGGCCCGGAGCAACGGAACCCAGCCCCGGTCCAGGCAACCAGCCTGTGCATCGCAGCTGCCAAGAAAGCTGGCTGCACATTTGTAGCGTGATGAGAGATGAGGGCTAGCGGCAACGCTGCGCGCGCGGCGGTGCTCTTCGACGCCGTCGGCACGCTGATTGAACTGCGCGAACCCGTCGGCGAAACCTACGCGCGCGCGGCGCGCGCGCACGGCCTCGAGCTGCCGGCGTGGCGCCTCGATGACGCCTTCCAGCGCGTTCTCAAAAGCATGCCCGCAATGGTCTTCCCCGAAGCGACGGAACCGGAGCGCCCTGCTCTCGAACGACAGTGGTGGTATTCCGTGGTGCGCAGCACTCTACTGGCGGCGGATTCCACCGCCGAACAACGCTCCCTGGATGCGCTTTTCAACGCGCTCTTCCGGCACTACGGACGCGCCGAAGCCTGGCGCGCGCGCGCCGGCGCCCACGCGGTGCTCGCGCAATTGAGAGAAGAAGAAGTCACCTTGGCGGTCGTGTCGAACTTTGACCATCGCCTGCCGGCGCTGCTCAGCGAGCTCGGTTTGCGGGAGTTCTTCGCGCTCATTGCATTGCCGTGCCAAGCAGGTGTCGCCAAACCCGATCCGCGTCTGTTCAAGTGGGCGCTCACACAGCTCGACATCCCCGCAGCAAGCACCGTTTATGTGGGTGATCCGCCCGAAGCCGAGCTCGCAGCCGCGCGCGCCGCGGGCCTGCACGCGATCGATGTCCGCAGCCTTGCTACTCTCACCGCGTTGCCGGAACAAATCGCCCTTCCGCCGCCGGAGTCGAAACGTGGCTGAAGCACAGAAGCAGAGCGCAGCGCTGTCCTTTTTCGAGGACCGCTACGGCGTGGACAGCCGCAACCTCGAGCACACCTTGGGGATCGCCCTCGAGCGCCGCGTTGAAGAGGCCGACCTCTTTTTCGAATACAGCGAGCGCGATGCCGTCAGCTTGGAGGAAGGCCGCGTCAAGAGTGGCGCGTACCACACCGAACAGGGAATCGGTGTGCGCGTGCAGGCGGGCGAACGCCAGGGTTACGCCCACTCCGATGAAATCAGCGTGGAGAGCCTGCGCGTTGCGGCGAGTACGGCGCGCGCGATCTCCGAGCACAGCAGTCAACACACCTGCGTGTCGGTCGGCGGAACGCCGACGGCCCACAATCTCTATCCGGTGGCGATTTCTCCCACGGACGTTCCGGCTCAGGAGAAGATCGCGCTGCTCGAAGCTATCGATCGCTACGCGCATTCCCGCGATCCGCGCGTAAAACAGGTGATGGCCAGCGTGCTCTGCGAGCAGCGCAAGATCTTGGTGGCACGCAGCGACGGCGCCCTGGTGGGGGACACGCAACCGCTCGTGCGCATCAACGTACAGGTCATCGCCGAAGACGGGCGCGGGCGCCGCGAGGTCGGCTACCAGGGCGCCGGCGGCCGCTTCTCCCCGGCGCGCCTGTTCGAGCCGACGGCGTGGCACAGCCTGGTGGACGAAGCCGTGCGCATCGCCACCTTGAATCTCGAGGCACAGTCGTGTCCAGCGGGCAGCATGGACGTCGTGTTGGGCCCGGGTTGGCCGGGCATTCTGTTGCACGAGGCTATTGGTCACGGTCTCGAAGGCGATTTCAACCGCAAAAAGACTTCGGCTTTCTCGGATCGTTTGGGTCAACGCGTAGCCGCTGCCGGCGTCACGGTCGTCGACGACGGCACGCTGCCGGAGCGCCGCGGTTCACTCAACGTCGACGACGAGGGCACGCCGAGCCAGCGCACGGTTTTGATCGAAGACGGCATCCTGCGCGGCTATCTGCAGGACCGTTTGAACGCCCGGCTCATGGGAATGGCGCCCACCGGCAACGGCCGGCGCGAGAGTTACGCCCATCTGCCTCTGCCGCGCATGACCAACACCTTCATGCTCGCGGGCAACGACGATCCGGAGGAAATCCTCCGCTCGGTGGAGCGCGGTATTTACGCCGCCTCCTTCGCCGGCGGACAGGTCGACATCACCAGCGGAAAATTCGTGTTCGCCGCCAGCGAGGCCTACCGCATTGAGAACGGCCGCCTCGGCGCTCCGCTCAAGGGTGCCACGCTGATCGGCAACGGTCCCGACGTGCTCACGCGCGTGTCGCGCATCGGCTGCGATCTGGCGTTGGACCGCGGCGTCGGTACTTGCGGCAAGGACGGACAATCCGTGCCGGTGGGCGTCGGGCTCCCCACGCTCCGCATCGACGCGCTGACCGTCGGTGGAACCCAGAGCTGATGTGCGCGCGCCGGCCCTACAACTTTTTGAATCTGCGTGTATGCGCATGAGCAGGATACGTCCGAGCGGAAGTAACGGCGCAGGCCGCGCGGAGCCTCCGCGTTTCTCCGCGTTCCCCCGTGTACCTCGATGTCTGTAACGCGGCCGAGCCATGCAACGAGGACGTATCCCGCTCATGCGCATACACAGGATCAAAGTAGACATGGCGCTAGGCGAGCAGCAAACCAGCGCGCATGACATTATCGACTGCGCACTCGCGGAAGCGCGTCGCCGCGGAGCGAGTGCGGCCGACGCCCTACTTTTTGAAAGCGATGCGCTCGCAGCCCGCGTGCGCGGCTGCGAGATCGACTTCGTAAAACAGGCGCGGGAACATAGTCTGGGCGTGCGCGTCTTCATGCCGGGTCCGAGCGGTCTGCGTTGCGCCGTCGCCTCGACCCGCGACCTTTCCCGAAGCGCCGTCGAGAGTACGGCCGAGGCCGCCAGCGCGCTCGCCGGCGCCACCGCGGAGGATCCCGCAGCGGGGCTCCCCGACGGCGATTTTGCCAGCGACGAACCGAACCTCGCCCTCAGTGCTCCAGAGGATCGCGGCGTGACAGTCGAAGCCCGCATCGAGGACGCGCGCCGCGCCGAGGCCGCGGCACGCGCAGTCGATCCGCGCATTCAGAATTCAGAAGGCTCCGAAGTCAATTCGAGCTTCTTGAAAGTAAGCTACAGCAACAGCAAAGGTTTTTTTGGTAGCTACGAAACCGCTTCGCACGTTACGAGCTGCGTGCCCATCGCTTGCCAGAACGGCCGCATGCAAATCGAATACTGGAGCGCCGTGGCCCGCCGACTGAGCCACCTCGAAGACGCCGCGCAGATCGGGCGCGTGGCCGCCGAACGCGCGCTGCGACGCTTGGGAGCGCGCCGTGTCCCCACCTGCACGGTACCGGTCATCTTTGAAGCCCGCGTAGCGCGCAGCCTGCTCGGCCATCTTGCGAGCTGCCTCTCCGGCAGCGCGATCTACCGCGGCCTCTCCTTTCTGACGGGACGCCTGGGTGAGACGATCGCAAGCCCGGCGGTGACCGTTCTCGACGACGGACGTCTGCCGGGTGGTTTGGGTAGCCGCCCCTTCGACGGCGAAGGGCTGCCTACGCGGCGCACCGTCGTGATGGAAAAGGGCAAGCTCAGCTCTTATCTCCTCGACACGTACTCAGCCCGCAAGCTGGGACTGCGCTCGACGGGCAACGCCACGCGCGGCATGGGCGGTAGCCCCAGCGCGGGAGCCAGCAACCTGTGGCTTGAGCCCGGAACCCCAGCCTTGTCCGAGCTGGTGGCGAGCACACCGCGCGGACTCCTCGTCACGTGGCTGTTCGGACAAGGTTTCAACCCGACGACGGGTGACTTCAGCCGCGGTGCAGCGGGCCTGTGGATTGAAAACGGTGAGATCGCATTTCCCGTTGAAGAAATCACCGTCGCGGGCAACTTCGGCGACATGCTGCGCGATATCGACGCGGTCGGAAACGATCTCCTCTGGTTGGGGGCGGCGGCGGCCCCCAGTTTCCGCGTCGCGCGCATGACGGTGGCGGGAGAGTAGCGACAATGAGAGTCGCGCAGAATTGCTGCTCCAGAACAGGCGAGATGACTTTTGCAACTGCGAGGCGACCACACGCTATCCCCCAATAGGACCGCCGGAGCACGCACATACCGGTGCAGTTGCTTAAAAAAGTGAACCGAATCGATTTTGCTCCCTTGTGAACAACGCTGAATCATTTTGCAGCGCATTTTTGTGCACGCGCAGCCTTCGCTCGGGAGCACGTATGCAATTTGTAGGGGGGAGCGTCGTACAACCACATGCAGGTGGACATCTGCTGATTTGGCAGCAAGTGCGGAGGATGATGTCGGTGCGGCGTTTTTATGTGTGCTCTCGGCTGATTTCTTTGGGGTGGCTATTTTTCCTTGCGGCGGTGGAGGTAAGTTGCCAGGAAGGCCCTCTGCGCGCCGTGCGCAGTGGCCCCTGGAATGACTCGGCAACTTGGGGAGGGCTAAAACCCCGCTCCACAGACGAGGTCGTAATCGAGAATGGGTTGACGGTCGACTACGACCTCGCATTCGACCAAAATCCCGCCGCTGAAGTGAAACAGGTGACCATCCAAGGCGGTGGCACCCTGCGCTTCTTGCCTGATACTCGCATGGATCTCGACGGCAGCCTGCTTGTTTTGGACAACGGAACTTTGGAGGTGGGAACATCACAGAACCCGATTCCTGCAACGAAACAAGTATTGATCGGTTTCAATGTATTCAACGATCGGCTCTCTTCCACCAATGATCCGAACTGGCCCAACTTTCGACCGGGGCCGAATCCAACAATGCCCGACTTTCATCCCGAGGACATCGGGCTGTGGACGATGGGACCGGGAAGTCGAGCCACCTTCCACGGAGCCGTCATACCGCGTACCTGGTTGCGCCTGATCGAAGACGCCCCTGCTGGCACCACGCAACTGCGCCTGGAAGCCATCCCCACCGGCTGGCAAGTGGGCAATCAAATCGTCCTAGCTCCCAGCGGAACCAATCCGGATGAGGCCGAGATACGCACGATCACTGCGATTAGCAACGATCGGCTCACGCTGGACCGCCCGCTTAGCTTCCTTCACCACGGCCGGAAATATGCCTTTCATTCCACAAACCAAACGGTTCGCGCTCTGTTACCTACAGAGCAGCCGAACGCCGACGAAAAACTCATCGCGCTGCAAGCGGAAATCGGGAATCTCACCCGCAACGTCAAGATCGTTTCCAACTTGGTAAAAGAAGGCGATCCGAACCATCGCGCCCACAGTCTCTACATGCACGGCGCCAGCGGCTCCATGGCTTATACGGAGCTCCTCAATCTTGGCGGGCGCCAACTGCTTGGACGCTATCCGATGCATTTTCATCTGTTGGGAACTGGAAGTGCCGGTTTCAAACTCACCGGTCTTTCGATTTGGAGCTCGATTAGCGATCCCATCAACAAGTTCATAGCGATCCACGGTTCCAGCCATGTAGAGGTACGCGATGTCGTAGGTTTCAATTGTCAGGGACGCGGCTTCTACCAGGAAGACGGCCGCGAAGTGGGCAACATTCTGGAACGGAACCTAGGCATCCGCTGTCATGCCCCCGAAGAGCTGCCCGGTAAACTGGCCAACGGCCAACCGCAGGGAGACGAAGCAGCCATCTTTTGGGTTCGAGAGGGCAACACGCTCAGGGACAACGCCGCAGCTGGCGGCATCGGATCGATCCCAACGTCGGGGGCGGAGGGCGCCAATCTCGCCCGCTCAGCCACAGCCACGGCCAGCAGTGGCGACACCACCTACGGCCAAATTGCCGCCAAGGCGATCGACGGCTGCATTGACGGCTTTCCGGGGAATCACGAGTGCGAGTGGGCCACCAATGGCGACCGAACGAACGCGTGGCTCGAGCTGCGTTGGCCCAGCGCGGTGAGCCTGAACCGGGTCGTCCTCTATGATCGCCGTCCCTCCCAGGAGCATGTCACCAGCGGTCGCCTGCGTTTCAGCGATGGCTCCACGGTGACGGTGGGGGCCCTCAACAACGAGGGCAGCGCCACCACGTTCACTTTCAGTCCCCGCTCCACCACATCGCTGCGCTTTGAAGTGACCGGAGTTTCCTCTTCCAGCAACGATATCGGGCTGCAGGAGCTGGAGGCGTTCGGCGATAGCGACGGCTCCGGCAGCGGCCAGATGGCTGGGTTTTGGATCACGCCCAGCCAAGCCACTGGGTCCATTCCGTCCACGGTGATGGAACGCAACGTCAGCCACAGCAATAGGGGCATGAGCGTGGCGTATGCCAGCACGGCGCAGGACGCCATGACGAGAACGAACTTCACGTTGGGTCAGCTCTGGCGCAACGATGTCGCGATCGGGGCTCAGACCGCGACGGTGCAGGCCACCACAAGCCAATCGATCTTTCTTGGCAATGGAGATCATGCGTGGAGCGATGCGGCGTATGCCAGCGTCCAGCGTGGCCAATTCGCGAACAATCTCTACTTCGACGACACGACCCCACCGGTCCAGACACCGCCGCCTTCTCCTCAGTGTCAGGAGGGAGTCTGCACGCCTGAGTGCCCACAGTACTGCGGTGGAGGTGGCGGCCCGAATTGCAACGGCGTCTGCGAAATCAACGCGGACGGATCGTCTGACGACGGTATCTTCTGCCCCTCGGATTGCGGGGGCGGCGGAGGATGGGAATCCTCCTGCGGCAACAGCTCCTGCGACGCGGGCGACTCATGGGTGTGCCCGCAGGAGTGCTCGGGGATTACCGGACGGGCGGAAGTGGTGGCGTCCTACATCACGTGGCGTCCAAATCCTGATCCCACCGGCAGGTTCTGCAATCCTTCGGGCCGCTGTTGGCAGAACATCCGTTATTTTGTCAATGGCGCGTACCAGAACGTTGGTGATCGGACCTCAGGAACGGCCTGTGCGAGCTTCGAGTATTCCAGAGATGGCCAGAACTGGATCGATCGGCATGGCTGGGATAAAGACCGCCTTGACGGCATCGACGGCGGCTATGGAATCGAGCACGTCGCACCGGGCGGATTGTGGGGGCGCGGGATCGATACCAACTACAGCCGTGCCAACGGCGGCCTCCCCCAATTGTCGCTGAGCGAGGGCGGCTGGTTTATCCGCATCCTCGCCGACGTGTGCAGCGATCCCCAGCCAGGCCACGACCACCCAAACGGCACTACGTCGGGCGACAACAGAAGCAACAACGTGCTGACCGTGTTCGTTCCTTGAGTCGCTCGACGGAGCAGAAAACCGTCAGACATACTTGAAGAACACGGAACCTCTACCTCGACGACATTCTCCCTTGCGCCTTGTGCCTCCCGAGCAGCAAGCTTGCCAGCGGCGCATATCGAAGTTTACATAAACAACGAATTTCTGGTTCAGAAGCGTAGGAGCCTAACTGATGTTGCATCCCGTGCTGGCGCAGCTGCAAAGCCGAGACGCCACACAGCGCGCCGCGGCCTGTCGTGCTGCCGAACAGGATCCCTCCGCCGTTCTGCTCGTCGATGCCTTGATTCAAGCACTGAACGACTCCAACACGGCTGTATGTCGCGCCGCAGCCCGGAGTCTTTCAGCGCTCCAGCAAAGCGTGCCCGAGGTCGCCCGCCACCTGCGCGCAGCGTTGCGCAGCGACGCCACTCGCCTGCGCGTCTTCGCGGCTTCCGCCTTGCTGGAGATCGAACCACCGAGCCCTGCCCTGCTGCCTGCACTGGTCGCGGGACTCGCGGATGGCGACGGGCACGTGCGCTGGTCCGCGGCCCACATGCTTGTCGAAGCGGGTCGCCTACTTCCCGAAGTCGAGCCCTTGCTCCGCGGACTCGCACAGAGTGATACCGCACCCGACACGCGCGGCATGGCTTGTGCCTGCTTGGCGGAATTGGCGCCGGATTCGCCGCGCACCGCAGCAAGTGTGCTCCACCTCCTCGGTGAAGAAAGCGCCCGGCTGCGGCGTGCAGGGCTGACGGCTGCCGCCCGCCTTCACCATCCCTCTGCCGCGTTGCGCGCACGCTTGCAAGAACTCGCTGAGAATGATCAAGCTGCCATTTGCCGCCGGCTTGCGGCGGCCATCCTCACCGCGTTGTCAGAGCATCCGGCTGGCGATGCGTCCGTACCCCGGATTATTCATGAAGCGCCGTAGCGAGACTGCGGAGATGCCCGAAATGGTGAACGATTTCCGCGTTTGGCACCGGAGGCTGACTTCCCAGTACGTCGAGGAGACAAACGCGGAAATCGTTCGCCAGATTGGGCAGATACGTGGTCGCAGTAGGCGCTTCATGAATAATCCGGGGTAAGACGAGAAATGGAGAAAGCGCAGTGAAGCATGCGCTGCGCACGACCATCGTGAGCGGTGGCACCGGCGCCTTAGGGCGCGCAGTGGTGGAGTGTTTTCTCGCGGCCGGCGACCGCGTCGTCGTCTCCTGGCAAGCGCGCGAGCAACGCGACGCCCTCGCCCACACTCACGCGGACGCATTGAACGCCGGGCGTCTGCTTCTCATCGAGGCGGACATCGCGGACGAAAGTGGCGCCGCCCGCACTGCGGAAGTTGCGGGTCCCGCGCAGGTGCTCATCAACGGCGCGGGTGGTTTCGAAGGCGGGCAACCGCTTCAGCAAAGCGAGCTCGCAAGTTGGGATCGCATGTTCCGCACGAATCTGCGCACGGCGGTAGCGCTCACGCGCGCGGTGTTACCGAACATGCTGAAGCAGCAAAGCGGCGTGATTCTAAACGTCGCAGCCCAGGCCGCGTGGACCACGCCGGCAGGCCTCTCCGCTTACAGCGCTTCCAAGAGCGCGCTCATCGCACTGACCCACACGCTGCAAAAAGAAGTGGAGACGCACGGCATCCGCGTGAACGCCGTCGCCCCCGGCACCATCGACACCGTCGCGAACCGCCGCGCCATGCCCAAGGCCAACCCGAGCCGTTGGACACCGCCCACCGCCATCGCGCACACCCTCTTTTGGTTGGCGAGCGACGACGCCAGCGCCGTGCGCGGCGCCGTGATCCCGGTCTGAAATCCGCCTACTGAATCCGCGTGCGGCCGGCGAAGCCGTCTGCGTAGCCGTGGAAATAGCTGAGCTCGGGCTCGGGCCACTTCCAGCAGTAATAGCCGCTGCCGTTGTCGAAATCGACGAGCCAAATGCCTTTGATCTCGAGGCCCAGGGCTTCCATCTCGCTCGCCCAACGCTCCACGATCTCACGCATACGCCGCTCGATCTCCGGTCGTTCCGCCGCAGCTTCTGCCAGCCCGTCGCGCTGAGCCGCCAATGCCTCGCAAGCTTTGACCGCCCGCTCGGTGCGCTTGCGCACGTCCGGCAACATCTGGCGCGCGCCCTCGAAACTCCATTCCCGTTTCGCCATACCGCGCAAGCTAACTCATTTTTACGTGGTACGTGCTTGACGCAGCCGCCGCGCTTCTTGTAATCCCCTGCTACCGATGGCTAGAGCTCATCTCATACTCCCGCTCATCCTCGCCAGCGCTTCACCGCGGCGGTGCGAACTGCTGACGCGAGCAAAGATTCCCTGCAAAGCCGAGCCGGCGGAAATCGACGAAACGCTGCTGGCAGGAGAAACGCCGGAAGCAGCCGTCCTGCGCCTGGCCCGCGAGAAGGCGTTTGCCGTGGCCCGACGCGTTGGCGCAGCACCACCCCGGTGCGTACTCGGAGCCGACACCCTCGTCGCTCTCGGATCGGCGATCCTCGGCAAACCCACCGACGCCACGCACGCGCTGCACCTGCTGCAACAGCTCGTCGGGCGCGAGCACCGCGTCTACACCGGCGTCGCGGTGGTGCGCAGCGACACGCTGCGCAGCTTCGTGGAAGTGGTGGAAAGCCGCGTCGAAATGCGGCCGGCCAGCCCGGAAGAACTGCGCGCCTACATCGCGACAGGAGAGCCCCTCGACAAAGCAGGCGCCTACGCCGCGCAAGGCGAAGGCCGCCGCTTCATCGCCAAGATCACCGGCAGCGAGAGCAACGTCATCGGGCTTCCGCTCTCCGCGACGCGCAAACTTTTGCGCGCGGCGGGCTTGGCTCTGCCGTGAAAAGCCAAGAGAGCATCGCCGCGCGTGTTGCCTCGCTACAGGCGCGCAGCGAGGCAGCCGCGCGCCGCGCGGGGCGCGACGCGTCCGACGTCACCCTGGTGGCTGTTGCGAAAGGCGTGAGTGCCAGCGACATCTCGCAAGCGTTGCAGGCGGGCATCCGCCACGTCGGCGAGAGCTATGTGCAAGAAGCGCGGGCAAAAATGGCAGCCGTGCGCGAACAGGCGCTGCACGGCGGGTTTGCCGAACCGCGCTGGCACATGATCGGACGCCTGCAGCGCAATAAGGCGCGGGAGATCGCGCGGCTTTTCGACTGTATCGAGTCCGTCGACCGCAGCGAGATCGCGCGGACACTCGACGCCGCGGCCGGCGAGCGCGTGCTCGAGGTCCTGTTGCAGGTGAACGTAAGCGGGGAAACCCAGAAAGCAGGAGTGGATCCCGAACACATCGACGCGCTGCTCGCGATCTGCGCGGGTCTGTCGCATTTGCGCGTCTCGGGATTGATGGCAATCCCCGCGGCCTCAACCACACCGGAGCAGAGCCGGCCTGCCTTCGCGCGCCTGCGCAAACTGCGCGACTCTCTCCGCCGGGGCCCCGGCGGAGAAAACTTGCGCGAGCTCTCAATGGGCATGTCGAATGATTTCGAAACCGCCATTGAAGAAGGCGCCACCCGGGTGCGCATTGGAACGGCCCTTTTCGGAGCGAGGAAAACCTGACATGGCGGACACACAGACAGCTCGGCTCGGTTTCATCGGCGGCGGCGCGATGGCCGGCGCACTGGCGGGCGGCCTAATCGAGGCCGGAGCGGCGCCGTCCCACTTGTTGGTGGCGGAGCCCAACCCCGCGCGCCGCAAGGAACTCGAGGAAAGCTTGCACGTCTCGACCACGGCTGACAATCGCGAGGCCGTCGCTGAGCGGGACATCGTGGTGATCGCGGTCAAGCCCCAGCAGGTGCCGGAGGCGCTCGCCGGTCTGCGCGAATGGCCCGAAGCCGCCAAACCCCTGTGGATCTCCATCGCCGCCGGCATTCCGCTCACGCGCCTCACAGCACTGCTGCCATCCGGCGCCCGCATCGTGCGCGCCATGCCGAATACACCCGCCCTGGTGCGGGCGGGTGCCACGGCGATCTGCGGCAATACCCACGCCACCAAAGACGACCTCGCGAGCGCGCGCCTTTTGTTCGTGGCCGTGGGCTGCGTGTGGGAAGCGCCCGAGGAAGCTCTGCTCGACGCCGTCACCGGCCTCTCGGGCAGCGGGCCCGCCTATGTTTTTGTTCTGCTGGAGGCATTGGCGGAGGCTGGTGCGCGCGTCGGGTTACCACAGGACGCCGCTCAAAAGCTCGCCGCCCACACGGTCTTCGGCGCCGCCAAACTCGCCCTGGAAACCCGCCGCCCTCCCGCCGCTCTGCGAGAACAAGTTACTTCGCCAGGCGGCACCACCCTCGCAGGGCTGGGGCGTCTCGAGGCCGCTGGTTTTCGCACGGCGATCTACGATGCGGTCGCCGCGGCGACCGCACGAGCCCGAGAAATCGGTCGCAGCAGTTAACCTCGATTCGACAAAGTTATGGCACTCCCGGCGGGTATCTGGGAAGGGCCGAAGCTCCTCCAAGAATTATTGATGTCGTCGCTTCGGCCCTTCCCAGATACCCGCGAGGGGAAAGTCGCGCGAATTTTCGAATCTCCGCGGGGGGTGTCCTGTCTCGCGCGCCGTTCTTGCACAGTGATACGAGGCCTGGGTGTAAGGTTCTTTGCCGGAGGCAAAGGAGCCTACACTCAGGCCTGTGCTCGAAAACCACAAGCCCGGAGTGGAAGCCATCCCCGGCCCGGGCAACCAATTCGCAAGTGCAGCTCTCAAGCAAATCAGGGTTTCAGCCGATCCACGGTTTTTAGACGGGAGGGAGTTGCGATGCGACTGACACCGCTGGATCTGCGCAATCAGCGTTTCGCGCGCGGCTGGCGAGGTTACGACTGCACGGAAGTCGATACCTTCCTCCAGATGGCAGCCGAGGACTACGAATCCATCGCTATCGAGGCCGAAACCCTGCGCCGGCGCAGCCAACACCTGGAAACGCGCGTCACCGAGCTGGAGAGCAACGAGAAATCCCTACGCGAAGCCATCTTGAGCGCCCAATCCATGGGACGGGAGATCCGGGAAGCAGCGATCAAGGAGTCGGAACATCTGATCGGCAGCGCGGAGGTGCGCGCCGAAAAAATCATCGACGCCGCCCACCGCCGCCTGACTCAACTCTCGGAAGACATCCGCCAGATGAAACGCCTACGCCACCAACTGGCAACCGCCGTGCGCTCCACCGTCCAGACTCACCTCGCCCTGCTGGAACAACTGGCTGCGGACGATGCCGACGGGACGCAGGCGGAGAACAACGTGGCCTATCTGTCCACTTCCGCCGAAAGCTCTCCCGTTTCTCTCCAAACAGAGAACGCTTGACGAACGCCTCCTGAAACCTCATTTTGCGCCCGCCGCACGGACGCTGTGACCGCAGCGCCGTGCCACCCCGCTCACACGGTGCCTTTTGGAGGAGCGCCATGCCGATTTACGAATATGACTGTGAAGCGTGTGGCAAGGAATTCGAACGAGAACAGCGCATCACCGACAAGCCTCTGCGCAGTTGCCCCCATTGCCGTTCACGGCGGGTGAAGCGCCTGATCTCACGCACCTCCTTTGTCCTGAAGGGAGGCGGCTGGTACTCGGAGCTCTACGCCAGCCCCAAATCAGAGAAGACGGAGAAGACGCCCGCGGACAAAAGCGGACAGGAAAAAGCAAGTACGGGGGAAACGAGTTTGCCGTCGGAAACGAAACCTTCGTCGGAGACAAAAGCGCCCACCGAAAAAACACCGAAGAAGAGCCCCCCAAAAAATCCCAAGGCTACGCCCTCGGGTTCGAAAACCGCCGCTTAGTCCACCCCGAACCTATCCCGGCTTGCTGGACACATACCAGAAGACTCAAGCAGCAGCAGGACGAGAACAAAGACGTAGGGCTACCAAGTTTCTCTTTGTTAGCGAAGCCTTTGTCTGACTCATTTACCGGAGGGAATCAAGATCCACCACTCGCTAACCCGTTGATTCTTCTCGATTAGTAACCAGACAGAAGTCTTGTAACCAATTTGTAAGGGCGAGGGGGCATAATGGGTCTTGATAATAAGTAGGGAGCCCAGAGCAGCGCGGAAAAAGCCCAAAGGCTCTGCTTATCGATTTCTGCCTATCGAGGAGATTTTGCAATGAGGAGAGGTAATGCAGCAGAACGGCTGAAGCATGGAGTTTCGCTCTTCATCGCTCTCGCAGTCGCAGGCTGTTTAGATGAATTGAGGGAAAGTCCACCGGAGATTGTGATCGGTCATCAGGCACCCCATCGCTCTCTTATAACCGATGCCCTTTTAACACTTGATTTGCACGGCAAGGGTTTTGGAGGGTTGGTCCGTATCGAAGAGGGGAATCGCTTACTGGCTTATTTCACGCACGGCTTGGGAGAAGCGGATCTCACCTTCAAGACTTGTCTCCACCCTGTATCCGTTTGGCCGGATCCTACTTACGCCGGTGGCCCCTTGGTGCGCTGCCCGGAAGACACTCCCGGTTTTGTTTCTGCAGAGCCCTTTATTCTTCACCAATTCGTGAGCGCCCAAGCTGCGGGGGACCTCAACCTTGATGGCTTTGAGGATGCAGTCTTCGCCGTGCTAGGCCGGATTGAGGACCCGCGCATCATGGTTCCGCTCGCCGCTCCCTGCATCCTACAAGGTGCAGGGGAGTGGGAGATGGTTTTTTGCCCTGGAACAACGCTGTTTAGTGGCATTTACGTTTTGATCGCTGACGGCCAAGGCGGTTTTGATCCGGAGGCTTCGAGGTTCTATGCGCTGCCGGTTGCAAAGCCGGATCCTACGGGAGAATTTCCAAATGCCCTACCGGGAGTCATTCGGGCAATCGATTCTATCGAAGTGGCTTCACCGGATGGGACAAGTACAAAGGATCTGGTTTTGGCGGTCGACTTGATTTTCTCAATTTTCGGCACTCCAAAAGATATTCTCCCGCTCGCGGATGGCGCCCTCGTGGTTTTCGAGAACGATGGCAAAGGTAGGTTTACGCCGGGAGCTCGGGGTGAGCTGAATGCCTCTCCCGCTAGCGTCGCTGCGCTGGAATTGCCCACTCCCCCCGATGCTGGCGGGGGTGGAGTGCTTAAACTGTTGCTCGTCTGCGCCGTAGCAACGCACGATGGAAATCTTCCGGTGTTGACGGGCAACCTGTTGGTAGTCGAAGCTGCGACACTCAAAGTGATACGCCGACATCGGCTGGGGGCGGGATTTCTCCCCAATCAATGTGCCGTCGGCGATGTCACGGGAGACAGCCTGCCGGATGTGGTGGCGGCAGATGCCCATCACATTATGGTGGTCTCCCTGCGCAACCCGCGTCGGGAAGTCCCTTATTTGGCACTTGTGCCGGACGATCCTTCTGCAACTGCCCTGGAAGAGCCAGAGAAAGACAATGTGCGGAGGAAAATTACCATCCGGGATCTGGCGGTCGGTGAGTTGGATGCAAATCCCTCGCGCGCAGAGATCGCGGTAACCGCCGATGCAGGGAGTTTGGTATTGGCCTACGCCTTTGATCCCATCAGAGGTCTGTCCAAACCGGCGCGGCTAGGTAAACCCGGCTCGGTGGATGGAAGTGTGCTCTTAGCTCTCGGCCATCTCAATGAACCGGAGGAAACGGTTATCGAGACGGTCACTCCCCCGCCTCTTGACCTCGCGGTCACGGAGAACGGCAGTGAGGGTAAGGGGCTCTTTTGGCTCCTACTCAACACATCTCATTTGGCGGGGAGAAATTGAGAGGGACCGCAAGCCTAAGAAACTTTTAACCACTGGACTTTAACCCGGATTATTCATGAAGTGCCTACTGCGACCACGTATCTGCTCGACCTCGCGAACGCTGAAATCGTTCGCGAGGTCGAGCAGATACGTGGTCGCAGTAGGCACTTCATGAATAATCCGGG
>Ga0247727_10003186_pt1 | contig 36634 bp, 28 predicted proteins | sample WisWelCaveWW1625_FD_202498 | JGI IMG/M metagenome (GOLD analysis project Ga0247727, IMG submission 202498) | Biofilm microbial communities from Wishing Well Cave, Virginia, United States - WW16-25 | ecosystem: Environmental > Aquatic > Deep subsurface > Groundwater > Cave microbial mat | place...
GCGCGGGCGTATGGACCGGAAGCACAAAGCTCACGGTCAAGTGGTCAAAGATATCTACGTCTATCCACTGGTGCGTGATGCCCGGCAACGGCTACGCGGAGATCTCACGCGGTAAACAAATACACGTGCCATTACGTCGACGGGTCTGCTCCACGAAATGGTCCAGCCCGAGATCGTCACACTCTTACCGGACCTCGACCTCTCCGTGTTTTCGCCAAACGGAATTGTTCACCTTGCGAATAGCTGTACGGTGTCGGAGCGGGCGCTTTTACGCAACCGCGAGATCGGCGAACGTGTGCTGCGTTTCGCGGCGGATCGGGTAAGCGATCTGAAAACCTATTACAAGGGTGACACTGGCGAGGCAGTTAGCGACCGCCGCCCCGGACCGGCGACTTACGCTTGCCTCGTGCGGTTGGCCGTCAAGCTTGGCGACGGCTATTTGGAGGTCTTTCTGAACCGTATGACTGAACAGGTCAGAGAATTCCTCGATCAACCCTATGAACCTCGATTATATAATGCCGGCGAGTTGTTGCTGGCTCTGCGTTCCAGCGTCCAAGGGCGTTAGATTGGGCAGTGACAAGGTCGTAGGTGCAACCGGGGAGAAAAAACGGCGAGTGTTTAGACGGCTCGAGGGACGGAAAGGCAGGTCACGGCGATGAAAAACCTGGCGGTCATTGTGCTGATCACGGCGGTGGGCGCCGTTGCCCAAGGGAGCCGGCCGAAGATACTCGGCGTGGCGCACATGGCGCTCTACGTGAGCGATCTGGGGAAGGCCCGGGCATTTTACAAGGACCTGCTCGGATATGACGAGCCGTACTTGCTGAAGCGCCAGGACGGTTCCGAGCGCATTGTGTTCCTCAAGGTCAACGAAGACCAGTACCTGGAGCTGTTCGCCGAGCAGCCGAAAAACGACGGACAGTTGCATCACATCGCGTTCTACACCGACGACGCCAAGGCGATGCGCGACTACGTCGCCGCCCAGGGGGTGCGCGTGCCCGGCGAGGTCGGCAAGGGTCAGATCAGGAACTCGAACTTCAACATCACGGATCCCGACGGCAACACCGTCGAGATCGTCCAGTACGAGCCCGATAGCTGGACCCGGCGTGAGCGTGGCAGGTTCATTCCGGAAACCCGCATCTCCACGCGCATCCTCCACCTCGGCGTGCTGGTCGGCGATCTGGACGCATCCATGAAGTTCTACGGCGGTATTCTCGGGTTCCGGGAGATCTGGCGCGGCGGGGCCGGTCCTCAACTGAGCTGGGTCAACATGCGCGTTCCCGACGGGGAGGACTACCTGGAATTCATGCTCTACAACACGCCGCAGGACAAGCGACAGCTCGGCGTGAAAAACCATATCTGCCTGGTCACCCCGGACATCGAAAAAGCGGTAAAGACCCTCGAATCGCGTCCGGCGCGAAAACAGTACGCCCAGCCGATCGAAATCAGGACCGGAGTCAACCGGAAGCGGCAAGCCAACCTGTTCGATCCCGACGGGACGCGGGTGGAATTGATGGAGCCGCATACCGTGGACGGCAAGCCCGCGCCCCCCTCCACCGCGCCGCCGCCGCCCGCGCAGAAGCGATCAAACACCGCTCCCTAACGGTCGCGGCTCGGTTTCGCGACTCAGCCGAGCCGCGACCGCACAGGGAGCGGTTTCCGGCCCACCGTGATAGAATCAACGCCAGGAATTCGACTGGGGGTGATTTATGCGCAAATCCGCCTGCTTGCTTGCTGTTACTCTGCTGATCCAGCTTCCGGTGTGGAGTCAGGAAGCACGGGGCACGGTTCTGGGCCGTGTCACCGATCAGTCCAACGCGGTGATCGCCGCGGCGAAGGTCGAAGCGCTCAACACGAACACGGGCGTGCGTTCGACCACCGTGACCAACGAGACTGGCGACTACATTCTGCCGTTTCTCATCCCCGGCGCCTACTCCGTCAGCGTCGAGGCGCAAGGGTTTCGCCGATCGGTGCGCTCGCCGATTAACGTCCGTGTCAACGAGCGAATCACCATCGACGCGACTTTGCAGGTCGGCCAGTCGGCCGAAGTTGTGCAGGTGGTGGGCGAGACGCCGCTGCTGGACACCTCGACCAGCTCCATGGGGCAGGTGATCGACAGCAAGAGCATCCTCGAGCTGCCGCTGAAGGACGGCATGGTGCTGATCATGGCGACGTTCTCGCCAGGGGTGCTGTTCCTGCCCCAGTCGCCGGGCTACGTGCGGCCGTTCGACACTTCCTCGCCGTCGCAGCTTTCCATCGACGGCACGCGCACCGGCAGCAACGAGTTCATGCTCGACGGCGCGCCCAACATGCAGCGTACCGAAGTGGCCTATTCGCCGCCTCCGGGGGTGGTGGAGGAGTTCAAGATCCAGAGCGCGACCTTCGACGCCAGCTACGGCTTCATGGGAGGCGCGGCGCTCAACATGAGTCTCAAGTCGGGCACCAACAGCCTCCACGGCCAGGTGTACTACTTCCACCAGAACCCGGTCTTCAACGCCAACCGGTTTTTCTTCAACCGCATCGGCGCCGACAAGATCAACTTCCGCCTGCACCGCTGGGGGAGCAGCCTGAGCGGGCCCCTCTATCTGCCCAAGCTCTTCAACGGCCGCAATAAGACCTTCTGGATGTACGGCTACGAAGGCATCTGGAGCTTCGATCCGACGCCCTTCGTCACCGAATCGGTGCCGACTTCGGCGATGCGCAACGGCGATTTCTCCAGTCTGCTCGCCGTCGGCTCGCAGTACCAGATCTACGATCCGTACTCGACTGTACCGGACACCGGCGGCCGGTTCCGGCGCAGCGTGCTTCCCGGCAACATCATTCCGGCGAGCCGGATAAATCCCGCCTCCCGTCGTATCGCGGCGCTGTGGGACCCGTCCAACCAGGCCGGCAATCGCGACGGAGTCAACAACTACACCATGGGCAAGAACGCGCAGGATACCTACTGGAACCACATCGCGCGGATCGACCACAACCTTTCCCAAGCCCAGCGGTTCTACGTGCGCACGAACTTCACCAGGATGGACCGCCCGGAGAACGAGCGCCACAACCGGACGGTCGGCGACATATTCGTGCGCCTGAATCGCGGCGCCGCGCTCGACCACGTCTACACGGTATCGCCGCGGTTTATTGTCAACACCCGCTACAGCTATACGCGTTTCATCAATGCGTTCACGCCGATGCAGCTCGACTGGGATCTCGCCGGCCTGGGATTCTCCGGCAATTACATCCGCCAGGTGGAGCAGGTGGATGCCCGCGGTTCGCGGCTGCCGCGGATCGATGTCGCCGGATACTCCACTCTGTCCACACAGTCCCTCACCAGGCGACACAGCGATATCCACGATTTCGCCGTGAACGGGACGAACATCGTCAACACACACACCCTGCGCTACGGGCTGGGCTACCGCGTGTATCGCGAAAACACCTTCGACCTGGGCAACTCGGGGGGCAACCTGGCCTTCAGCACCGACTGGACCCGCGGGCCGTTGAATACTTCGCCCGCGTCGCCCATCGGTCAGGGTTTGGCCGGCTTCCTGTACGGCCTGCCGACAGGAGGTAATTTTCCCATCACGACCTCCTACGCCGAGCAGACCACGGTCTGGGCCCTGTTCCTCCAGGACGACTGGAAGATCAGCCGCAAGCTCACGCTGAGCTTCGGGCTGCGCTACGAGCTGCCCTCGCCGCTGACGGAGCGGTTCGACCGCAGCGTGCGCGGCTTCGATGTCTCCTCCGCCAGCCCCATCGAGCAGCAGGCGCGCGCCAGGTACGCCGCGAACCCGATTCCGCAGCTCCCCGTCGATCAGTTCCGTGCGCGGGGCGGCCTGGCCTTCGCGGGGGTGGGCGGCTCCTCGCGCTCGCTGTGGGAACTCAACAAGAAGAACTTCATGCCGCGCGTCGGCTTCGCCTACAGCATCACGCCGGATACCGTGTTTCGCGCCGGCTACGGCATCTACTTCGAGCCGATCGGGGTGATTTACCAGCACGTCAACCAGACCGGCTTCAGCCAGTCGACGTCGCTGGTGGCCTCGGTGGATAACGGCCAGAACTTCATCGCCGGCATCGCCAATCCGTTCCCGAGCGGCTTTCTCCAGCCCTTAGGAGCCGCCGGCGGGCTGGCCACGAACCTGGGACAGGGAGTCACGTTCTTTAACCAGGACATCACGAATCCCTACATGCAGCGCTGGCAGTTCTCCTTGCAGCGGAGCTTGCCGCGGAGATCGGTGCTGGAGGTCTCCTACGTGGGCAATCGGGCGGTGCGGCAGCGCATCGGCCGGGACTTCAACGCGCTCTCCAACGGCTACCTCAGCGCCTCGCCGACGCGGGATCAGCCGACTATCGACTTCCTCGCCGCGGCGGTGCCGAATCCGTTCTATCCGCTGCTGCCGGGAACCGGCCTGTCCGGGACCACCGTTTCGCGTGCGCAGTTGCTGCGAGCTTATCCGCACTTCACCGGGGTCAGCACGGACGTGAGCCAGGGCTACTCCTGGTATCACTCGATGCAGGTGCGCTTCGAGAAGCGATTCTCGGAGGGGCTCTCTTCGACGCTCTCCTACACCTGGTCGAAGCTGATGGAGGCGCGCGGGTACCTCAACGGAGCCGACGCGATGCCGGAAGAGGTGATCTCCGACCAGGACCGTACACACCGGCTGGTTCTGACGTGGCTCTACGAGATTCCGTTGGGTAAAGGAAGGCGCTGGGGCGGTACCGTGACCGGAGCCTTGTCGAAGGTCCTCAGCGGCTGGCAGGCGCAGGGGATCTACACCGCGCAGGGCGGTCCGGCGCTCGGTTTCGGCAACGCCATCTTCACCGGGGACCTGAGGGCGGTCGAGCTGCCCGTCGGCGCGCGCACGGTGGAACGCTGGTTCAACATCGACGCCGGCTTCGAGCGCAACTCGCAGCGGCAGCTCGGATCGAACCTGCGGACTTTCCCCACCCGCTTCAACGGCATTCGCGGCGACGGCGGCAACAACTGGGACTTCTCGGTGATCAAGAACACTGCCATCCGCGAGGGGATCGATCTTCAATTTCGCGCCGAAGCCATCAACGCCCTGAACCACGCGCAATTCCTGGCGCCCAACACCACACCCACCAGCAGCGCCTTCGGTCAGGTGACCGGGGAATGGACCTGGCCGCGCGTGATACAGTTCGGTCTGAAGGTGCTTTTCTAGTGACGTCGCCGGGTGGCAGGCTGCTGGCTCTCGTGTGCCTGATCGGAACCACGACCCAGGCGGCGGATCTGTTTTCCGGAAAAATCCAGCCGCTGCTGACCGAGCGCTGTATTGCCTGCCACGGCGGCGGGGCGCGGATCAGCGAATTCGACCTCACCACGCGGGCCGGGCTGCTGAAGGGCGGCAACCACGGCGTCGACGTCATCCCCGGCAACTCGGCCGCCAGCCGCCTGTACCAGTGGGTCGCCGCCGGTAAAATGCCGCCGGACCGAAAGCTGGAGCCGGCGCAGATGGAAGCCGTGCGGGAATGGATCGACGCCGGCGCGCCGTGGGGCGCCGCCGAGAGCATCGTCGTGAGCCGGCCCCGTGCGGGACTGGACTGGTGGGCGCTCCAGCCGCCGCGGAAGCCGCCAGTCCCGAAAATCGCCGGCGCCGAAAACCCGATCGACGCGTTCCTGCTCGCCAGGCTGCGTGAGAAAGGACTCGATTTCGCGCCCCGCGCCGATCCGGTCACGCTGGTACGCCGGCTGCATTTTGACCTGACCGGTCTGCCGCCTGCGCCCGAGGCGTATCAGGAAAGCTACGACCAGCTCATCGAGCGCCTTCTGGCCTCGCCCCATTACGGTGAGCGCTGGGGCCGCCATTGGCTCGACGTGGTGCGCTTCGGCGAAACCGATGGCGGCGAGCACAACAATGAACGCTTCCAGGCGTGGAAATATCGCGACTACGTCATCGACGCGTTCAACACCGACAAACCCTACAGCCGCTTTGTTGTCGAGCAAATCGCCGGGGACGTCGTAGCCCCCGACGATCCCCGGATCGTCGCCGCCACCGGCTTCCTGGTCGCCGGTCCCTGGGATTCGGTGACCAAGCAGCTCAACAAGGACGAGAACTTCCGCAAGACGGCGCGCATGGACGAGCTGGACGACATGATCACCAACAGCTTCGCCAGCTTCCAGTCGCTCACCGTCAACTGCGCCCGCTGCCACGACCACAAGTTCGATCCGATTTCCACACGCGACTACTACCGGCTCGCCGCCGTGTTCAACGGCGTCGGCCCCGGCGAGCGCCAGATCGCCACCGCCGCCCAGCGCGCCGCGCGCGAGGCCGTCGTCGCGCCCATTCAGAAGGAGCTTCGCCGCCTCCAGCAGGAGCTGGCCACAATCGAATCGCCGGTCCGCGCCCGGATGCTGTTTGCCAAGTACCAGGAATTCGAGGGCGCGCGAGAGCGCGAGTCGCGCCGCATGCCCCTCAATCCGGTCTGGAACCGGAATCGCTTCGCTCCCGTCACCGCTTCCCGCTTCCGCCTGGTTGTCACGGGATCGAGCGGCGGGGCCCGGCCGCGCATCGACCGCCTGGAATTAGCCCCGGCGGGCCGCCTCATCGAGAACTGGGAAGCCGGCGGCGCGACTTCCCCCGACAAGCCCGTTTTCCTCAACATAGACTTCGCCCCCCCTGCCACGGTCTCCGAGATTCAATGGTCAACCGACCGCCGCGCCGGCTCGGGCAGCGGCGCCATCCAGATTTATCGCTTCGAGTCCTCCCAGGACGGCGTCAACTGGGTCACGCTGTGCTCCTCGCTCGATCACATCGACGGCCAGGAAATCGTCATCCCCCGCGTGACCGAGGAAGAACTCAGCGCCGCGCTGGCGGCCGATCTCGCCGCCCGTCGTCGCCAGTTGCTCGCCGAGCGCGAAGCGCTCCAGAAAAACCTCGACGCGGCGCCCCAGATCGAGACCATCTACGGCGTCAGGCCCGACGAAAAAATGCCCGAGCGGATTCTCGATCGCGGCAGCATCGCCGCGCCGGGCGAGCCGGTGACTCCCGGAGCGCTCAGCGCCGTGCGCACGCTGGCGCCGGATATCGGGTTCGACGCGAACAACGAAGGCTCCCGCCGGCTGGCGCTCGCGCGCTGGATCACCGACCCGGCCAACCCGCTCACGGCGCGGGTCATCGTCAACCGTGTCTGGCAGTATCATTTCGGCGTAGGCCTGGTCTCGACGCCGAGCGACTTCGGCTTCAACGGCGACCGTCCCTCGCACCCCGATCTGCTCGACTGGCTGGCCGTCTCCTTCGTCGAGAACGACTGGAGCCTCAAGTGGCTCCACCGGCTCATTCTCCGATCGCGCGCCTGGCAGCAGTCCTCCGCATTCCACGCCAAAGCCCACGCCATCGACGCCGGCAATCGCCTGCTGTGGCGCATCCCGCTCCGCCGCATGGACGCCGAAACGCTTCGCGACTCCATGCTGTTGCTCACCGGCAGCCTGAACCTCAAGCGCGGCGGGCCCGGCTTCTTCCTCCAGAAAAAGGTCGATCGCGCCTCCTACATCCACGAGGCCGTCGACTACGACGGACCCGAGGTCTGGCGCCGGGCGGTTTACCGGTTCGTCGTGCGCGGCGGAGAGCGCGTCTTCCTCGACAGCTTCGATTGCCCCGATCCAGCCGTAGCTACGCCGCAGCGCTCCGCCACCAACACCGCCGTCCAGGCGCTCACGTTGCTCAACAACCGTTTCGTATACCGTCAGGCGGAGTTGCTCGCGGCCCGGCTGGAGCAGGAGGCCGGACGGCAGCCGGCGCCGCAGATCGCCCGGGCCTACCAGTTGCTGTTCGGGCGCCGGCCCAGCGCCATCGAGCTCGCCGCCGGCCTGCGGTTTGTCCGTCAGCAGTCGCTGCCGCTTTATTGCCGCGCGCTATTCAATGCCAACGAGTTCGTGTATGTGCCCTAACGTCCGACGATCACTCAGCCGCCGCGAGATGCTGTGGGAGGCCGGCGGAGGCCTGGCCGGCATCGCCCTGGCGCAACTGCTGTCCAAGGACGGAATGCTGGCCGCCACGTCGGCGCCGCGGCACACGGCCAAGGCCCGCCACGTCATCTTTATCTTTTTGCCCGGCGGCATCAGCCAGATCGACACCTTCGACTACAAGCCCGAGCTGGAGAGCCAGCACGGCAAGGAGACCCGAGGCCCGAACACGATCACTCCGTTTTTCGGTAAGCGCGGGACCGTCATGCGGAGCCCGTGGAAATTCCGGCGCTACGGCGCGAGCGGCAAGTGGGTTTCCGACCTGGTGCCGCACCTGGGCGGATGCGTCGACGACCTGACGTTCGTCCACTCGATGACCTCGCGCAGCAACAGCCACATGCCCGCCATGCTCCAGATGTCGACCGGCTTCATCTTTCAGGGCTTCCCGTCGGCCGGCTCCTGGGTCAGCTACGGGCTGGGCTCGGAGAATGAAAACCTTCCGGCCTTCGTGGTATTGCCGGACCCGCGCGGCATTCCGCCGGGCGGCGTCGCGCAGTGGGGCAACGGCTTTCTTCCCGCCGCCTATCACGGCGTCATCTTCGGCGATCGCAGGCGCCCGATCGCCGACATTACTCCGCCGCCCGAAGTCGCCGCGCGATCTCAGGTGGCCACCTACGACCTGCTGACCGAGCTCAACCAGGAGCACCTGAAGCTGCATCCGGGCGACGACCAACTGGTGAGCCGTATCAAGGCCTACGAGCTCGCCGCGAAGATGCAGGTGAGCGCCCCAGGGGTCACCGATATCTCCGGCGAGAGCGAAGCGACGCGCGCGATGTACGGGCTGAATGATCCGGTGACCCGCGACTACGGCTACAACTGCCTGCTCGCGCGCCGGCTGATCGAGCGCGGCGTGCGCTGCGTCCAGATGTACAACGGCGGCCATTTCGGAAAGCCGCGCATCAACTGGGACGCCCACGAGGACCTGGTGGGCAACCACTCGAAGCTGGCGGCCGGCATGGACCAGCCCACCGCGGCGCTGATTCGCGACCTCAAGCAGCGGGGCCTTCTCGAGGAGACGCTGGTGGTCTGGACGACCGAATTCGGCCGCCTGCCGATCAGCCAGGGCCTGGGCGAAGGCGGCCGCGATCACAATCCCGAGGGATTCACCGCCTTCCTCGCCGGTGCGGGCCTCAAGCGGGGATTCTCCTACGGCTCGACCGACGAGCTGGGGTGCCGCGCCCAGAACCCGGTGACGGTGTACGATTTCCACGCCACGATTCTCCACCTGCTGGGCATCGATCACACGAAGCTGACGTTCTATCACAACGGACTCCAGCGCCGGCTGACCGACGTGCATGGTCACGTGCTGCACGAACTGCTGTCGTAGCCCCTACAGGGGCTGTCCCCGCCTGGCGGCGGAGTGGCGCCCCACAATGTAGGGGAGCAACTGTCATACCGTTTGCTTAGGAGCCGTGCAGGCCCGGGCAAGCCACCCGGGCGCCAAGAAAGAGGAACTGAAATGGCAACCAGAAAGATACCGATGCCGAAGGAAATCTACCAAATCAAGGTTACCCTCCTCGGCACCCGCCCGCCCATCTGGCGCCGGCTGCTGGTACCCGCTGCTCTCACCCTGGAGCAGTTGCATCACGTGCTCCAGGCGGCGATGGGGTGGGAGAACTGCCACATGCACGAATTCCTCATCGGCCAACGGCGGTTTGGGGACCCCGACCTGGACGACCACGACATGAGGATGCCCGCTCTGGGCAACGAGCGCACGGCGCGGCTTTTCAGTGTGCTCGGCAAGGCCGGCGCGAAGGCGATGTACACCTACGACTTTGGCGACGGTTGGGAGCATGCCATCGCCGTTGAAAAAGTGCTTCCGCCGAAGCCGGGACTTGTATATCCGGTCTGTACAGGCGGTAAACACCGCGGCCCGCCGGAGGACTGCGGCGGCATCGGCGGGTTTTACGACTTTCTGGAAGCGATCAGCAACCCGGCTCACGATCAACACGAGGAAATGCTCGACTGGATTGGCGGCGATTTTGATCCCAAGGCCTTTTCAGCCGATGAGGTCAACTCGAGACTCGGGCCCCGGCGTCGCACCAGTCGCTGAAGACAAGGCTGCCAGGGGGCCGGTTCACCCGGTCGCGTTGCCTGTCGCCACGAAAAAGTAATACATTGACTGCTGGTACATGGATCTCAACCTGACTCCAACAGAGCAACAGTTCCGCGACCAGGTGCGCGACTGGTTGCAGAACAACATCCCGGCCGATTGGCCGGAGCGTCGCCTGCTGGACGAGCCGATGGAGGAGCGCTTTGAATACCTCCGCGGCTGGCAGCGTAAGGTTTACGAAGGCGGCTGGGCCGGCCTGCACTGGCCCAAACAGTACGGCGGCCGCGGCGCGACGCTGATGGAGCAGGTGATTTTCACCGAAGAGATGGCCCGCGCCGGCGCGCCGACCATGCCGGGCGTGCTGGGGCTGGCGCTGGTGGGCCCGACGCTGATCGGCTTCGGCACCGAGTCGCAGAAGCGGCGCTTCCTGACGCCGATCCTCAGCGGGGAGGAGATCTGGTGCCAGGGATTCTCGGAGCCCAACGCCGGCAGCGACCTGGCGTCTCTGCGCACCGAAGGCGTTCGCGCGGGTGACCACTTCGTCGTCAACGGGCAGAAGGTATGGACCAGCTACGGCTGGGCCTCGGACTGGTGCGAGCTGTTGGTGCGCACGGACCCGGAGGCGCCCAAGCACAAGGGCCTCACGGCGCTGCTGGTGGACATGCACAGCCCGGGAGTGGAAGTGCGGCCGCTGCGGCAGATGACGGGCGAGTCGGAGTTCAACGAGTTGTTCTTCAATGATGTCCGCGTTCCCGCGGAGAACGTCGTGGGGCAGGTGAATGACGGCTGGAACGTGGCGCTCGGAACGCTCGGCCACGAGCGCGGCCTGCTCGGGGCCGGATTGCAGGTCTCCTACAAGCGCAATTTCGATCGCCTGGTCGAGGTGGCCTACACGGTGGAGCGCAACGGGAAGCCGGCGGCGCAGGACCCGCTGATACGACAGAAGCTGGCGCAGTGCTACGCCGAGATCGAGATCATGCGGTTGAACCAGATGCGCGCCATCAGCCGCATCAGCGCGAGCGGGGTGCCCGGCCCGGAGGGCTCGATCCAGAAAATCTTCTGGAGCGAGCTGAACCAGCGCGTGCAGCAGGTGGCGATGGAGCTGCTCGGCCCCTACGGGCAGCTCACACGGGAGTGCGATCGCGCGATCGACCACGGCCAGTGGGCGTACAACTACCTCCGGGCGCGAGGGAACACCATCGAAGCGGGCACCTCGGAGATCCAGCGCAACATCGTCGGGCACTTCGTGCTCGGACTCCCGAAAAGCTACTGAGAGCACACTTCCCCTATGCGATTCGACCTCTCCGAAACCCAACAACTGCTGAAGAGCTCGGCGCGGCAGTTTCTCACCGCGGAATGCCCGATGGCCGAGGTGCGTCGGCTGATGGAGACCGAGGTGGCCTACGATCCGGGGCTGTGGGCGCGGATGGCCGAACAGGGCTGGACCGGGATCCACTTTTCCGATGCATCCGAAGGCCAGGGGATGGGGCTGGTGGAAGTGGCCGCGCTGATGGAGGAAATGGGCCGCGCACTATTGCCGGGACCGTACCTTTCCACCGTGCTGCTTGCGGGAACGCTGCTGGAGGCGGCCGGCACCGCGGAGCAGAAACAGAAGTACCTGGTGCCGATCGCCAACGGCCAGGCGCGGGCGACGCTGGCGCTGCTGGAGTCGAGCGCGAGCTGGCAGCAGGACGCCGTTCGGCTTCAGGCGCGCCGGGAGGGTTCCGTCTACAAGTTGGATGGGACCAAGCTGTTCGTGCCCGATGCGAGTGTTTCTGATTTCATCCTCTGCGCGGCGCGGCTCGGCCAGGAGTTGGCGCTGTTCATGACCGAGCGCGGCAACACCGGCGTGGGCGTCAAACCCCAGCCGGCGATCGACTCGACACGACGGCTGGACGAGGTCAATTTCGTTGCGGCCGAAGTGCCCCCCGAGGACGTGATTGCCACCGGCGAGCGGGCGCGCGCCGCGCTCGAGTATACGCTGGACGTCGCCACGGTCGGCCTGGTGGCGGAGATGGTGGGCGGCATGCAGAAGGTGCTCGAGACCTCGGTGGACTACGCCAAGACGCGCAAGCAGTTCGGCAAGCCGATCGGCCAGTTCCAGGCCATCCAGAACTACTGCGCCGACATGCTGGTGTGGACCGAGAGCGCGCGCTCGGCGGCCTACTACGCCGCCTGGGCGTTGACCGAGCAGGCGCCGGAAGCGAAGTCGGCCGTTTCGGTCGCCAAGGCGTACGCCAGCGACGCCTGTCGCGAAGTGGGCAATCGCGGCATCCAGATCCACGGCGGCATGGGGTTCACCTGGGAGAACGACCTGCACCTGTACTACCGGCGGGCGAAGGCATCCGAGATCGCCTTCGGGGACGCCGCGTTTCATCGCGAGCGCATCGCGCGGCTGGTGATCGACCGGGCAGCGCCCACGCGCTGAGAAAAGTTGGTGAGTCCCTCTACGAGGTCTTCAGAAGAATGGAACCACGGTCTCGAAACACCATTCGGATTTCGAGCTTCGCACCAATAGCAGAGACAAGCTTCTGTAGTGTGTCCACTTGTGAGCGAGTGGGATTTTTTTCAAGTTGGGAAATCGCAGCCTGGCTCATACCCAGACGATTCGCAATGTCCTGCTGGGAGATCAATAGCCGCTCACGCACTTCTGTAAGAGTTAATGCGTCGGCTGCAACGGCGATGTCTTGAATGACCTCTCCCCTCAAGAGTTGGATTGAACGCGTGATTGTTGTATCGACGTCGGGGTACGCTTCGTCTGGTCCCTCGCCATAGGCCCGGCCCGAATCTGCCGTGGTGATTCCGAAGCCAAGCTTGGGACGCCACTGGATCGAGATGGAACGAAGGTGGAACTCAACATCCAAAAACCAAACTCCGGTACCGTGCTTAGGGCGATCGAGGGCCAGTGTCGCGCCCGGAAGGGCGGACTGGAGCTTCATCTGCACTATTTGAATCTGATTCATTTTGTTCCCATACTCCTTTACCATTGGAACCCTTCTTGGAAAACACGACTTCGCCGGCGCGGGGAGAGGGCTTGTCCCATTGGATCTCGAAAGAACCATTTGCGCCAATGAACGTGCTGTGCTGTGTCTGTCGGAACTTTCGGACACTTGGCCATCCGGGCAGCTCCCTTTCAAAAGCGGGGGCGGGACCATACAATCTACGATTGACCCTCCAACTGGGCGGATCGTATCGGAGACCGGAAAACTCATTCTCCACCGCGTCAAGTGTTTGGTTTATCTGAACTAATGCCTCTTCAGCGGTTGAGACCGGGGGAGCCGCAGCTAACCGACCGTAAAATATCTGGAGCAGCTCCCTGATAGACTTCACGATATGATTATAGGTTCTAGCTTATTAAAAGGTCAAGCTTTCCGCCCGGCACCCAAAGAAAAAGGCCGGGAGCACATGCTGCCCCCGGCCCAAAGTGCGGACTGATCCGCGCCGTTTACTGCTTGTCGACCTTTTTGATCTCGACCTTCGGCTTGGTGGTGCCGCTGACGTCGGTGATCTGCACCTCCATCTTGTAGCTGGTCCCTTTCGCCTTGGGGATGTTGAGGTCGAACACCAGCTTCGCGTTCCGCAACTGGTTCAGGCTCATCACCTGCGCCTGGTAGCGGAACTTCCACGTTCCGCTGTGGGCCTTACCGTCGCAGCGCGCCTCCAGCGGTCTCCCCGGCGACACGGTTTCCGTGATGCTCGCCGCCGGAACCGGCGCCCAGACGCCGCCCGCAAATTCCTGCCAGTTGCTCTCGGCGATGCTGACGTTGTAGAACGCCCGGCAGGCTTGCGGCTTCTCGACGAAGTTGCAGAACCACTCCAGGTCGAGGTGGAAGTCCACCGTCACCGTGGTAACGCCGGCCTTGCGGACATTGTTGTGCGGCGCCGGAGTGACTTTCTTCACCTTCAAGTCCTGCTCACAGCAGGTGAACCCCGGGTTGTTGTTGGGCTGCTCGGGCTCGCCGGGCTGCTCGGGCTGCTGGGGCTGCTCGGGCGGCTGGGGCTGCTCGGGCGGCTGTTGGGGCTGCTCGGGCGGCTGGGGCTGCGGCGGCTTCGCCGGCTGCGGGGTCGGCACCTCGACGGGGTCCTTCACTTCGACTTTCGGCTCCGAGGTCCCGGAGACGTCGGTGATGCTGGTCTGCCAGGTGTAGCTGGTGCCCTTCACCTTGCCGTTGACGACTTCGCTGGTCAGGTTGAAGACCAGCTTGGGATTCCGCAACTGGTTCATGCTGAGGATCTCCGCCTGGTAACGGAAACCCCAGGTGCCGTCGTGGTTCTTGTTGTCGCATTGGACCACCAGCGGCTTGGCCGGAGTGATGGTCTCGGTGATGCTGGCCTTCGGGACATCCTGCCAGGTGGCGGTGGCGGCATTGAACTCCTGCCAGGTGCTGGAGGCGATGCTGACGTTATAGAAGGCGCGGCACTCCTGCTTGGGTACCAGGTCGCAGAACCATTTCAGATTGAGATAGTAATCCACCGTGACTGTGGTTTTGCCATCCTTGCGCGTGGTCTTCCGCGGCTTGGCCTCTCCCTTGACGACGCGGATGTTCTTCTCGCAGCAAGTGAACTCGGGCTTGAAGGCGACGTTAGTCACTGTCACGGACGGGTTGCCCGAGATGGCGTTCACGGCGCGTGAGAGTGTATAGAGCCCGCCGGGCAACACGTCGGCCGGGCGAATGAGGATGTCCTGAACGTTGCCGCCCTCCATGGCGCCGGAACCGAGCGGCGCCAGTTCGATGCGAGCCTTGAACGGCGTCTGCAATCCTTCCAGGCCGTAAAACTCCACCTCGGACAGGGCCGATGTGTCTCTGTAGGAGATGATCGTCATCGAGCTGAGCACGCCTACGCCGAGGTAGGGAGTCGTCCAGATGAACTCGCCTTGGCGGTACTGGAGATAGCTCGGACCAACCAGGCCCGGACTCAGCGCGACGAACTTCCGCGGCGAAAGACCCAGCAGCGCCACGGGTCCGTGGGAGCTTTGGATATCGAGCGGAGCGAATGCCTGCACCGGGCCTGCAAACGGCTGGCCGTGCACAGCGATGACGGGCGAAGGGTTGAACGGCTGGGAGTAGTCTTCCAGGTTCAGCAAGACCAGTTCCACGTCGATGGTGGACACCTCGATGCCGCTCCAGTCGAACACCGAGAACCGGAGCACAAGCGTATCGTTGGGGACGAACGCCTGGGCCCATGTTTCAAACAGGGGGATCTGTTGTCCCGCCACACGAAGCAGGCTGCGATCCATCAGAGACTTGCTGATCGCCTTCTCCTGCTCGGTGACGCCGGCGGGGTAGACTTCGAGGCGAAAGGCGAACGGGTCCCCCGGCTGCAAGTCGTCCGGGAGGTTGGCGACGATGGTTCCGTATGAGGTCGGCAGCGTGACCCGATGCAGGCCATGGGCTGATACGATCTCCGGTTGCGCACCGGCGACGGCCGGCACAAGGGTAAGAATTCCTGCGGCCAGGAGCCGCCAAAACTTGTTGATGCGATACATGGGATTATCTCCTTTTCCGTTTGTCGAGGTGTTTGCCTCGACTGGAGAAAAAGCATGCCGAGAGCCACGGACGCGGAATCGGCGAGGTGCGCGTAACACCTTTGTGGCGAAGGGGTTGCGAGATCAGTCCGGCCTTGCGAAGGGCCTTGACTGTCAACTCCAGTGACAGTAGCGTTGTAACTGCTGTCCACGCCGTGGACAGGGGCCTGCATTCGGCGCTACACTTTCACCGAGCCCCTACAGGGGCCGTTTGCTGAGGAGCGCTATGGACCAAGGCCAGCCGCCCCCGGAAAAACTCACCACTCTTCTGCACATCTGCCAGAAGATGAACTCCGAGCGTGACCTGGGGACGTTGCTCGACCTGATTGCGCACGAGTCGACGCATCTGCTGGAGGCCGAGCGGGCGACCATCTTTCTTCTGGATCGGGAAGCCAACGAGTTGTGGTCGAAGGTGGCGCTGGGGAGCTCCCAGATTCTGCGGTTCGACGCGCGGCTGGGCGTGGCCGGCGCGGCGACGATGAGCGGCGAGCTGATCAACGTCAGCGACGCGTACCAGGATCGCCGTTTCTACGCCGGCTTCGACGAAAGCACAGGCTTCCATACGCGGACGCTCCTGGCGGCGCCGCTCAGAAACTATGCCGGGGAGATTCTCGGAGCCTTCGAAGTGGTGAACAAGCGCTCCGGGACGTTCACGGGGGAGGACGAAGAGATCCTGAAGTCGCTGGCGGCGCATGCGGCGGTGGCGATCCAGACGGCGCAACTGGTGGGCGATCTGCGGCGCGATCGCGAGGAGCTGGCCGAGCAGAACACGCAGCTACGCCGCGAGGTGGGAAACCGGTTCGCGACCAGCAACATCATCGGCGCCAGCGAGCCGATCCAGGAAGTGCTGCGGCTGATCGAGCGGATTCGCGACAGCTCGGTCAACGTGCTGATCACCGGCGAGAGCGGCACGGGAAAGGAGCTGGTGGCGCGGGCGATCCACTACAGCAGCCGGCGGGCTCACCGGCCGTTCGTGGCGCTCAACTGCGCCGCGCTGCCGGAGACGCTGGTGGAAAGCGAGCTGTTCGGCGTCGAGCGCGGCGTGGCCACCGGCGTGATGCCGCGCATCGGCCAGTTCGAGGCCGCCGCCGGCGGCACGCTGTTCCTGGACGAGATCGGCGACCTGAGCCTGACGGCGCAGGCCAAGATCCTGCGGGTGCTCCAGGAGCGCGTCGTGGAGCGACTGGGCGGACGCAGGCCGGTGCCGGTGGACGTGCGGGTGCTGTCGGCGACCAACAAGGACCTGGAAGGGGAGATTCGCCAGGGGAAGTTTCGTGAAGACCTGTACTACCGGCTCAAGGTGGTGTACGTGCGGCTGCCGTCGCTGCGTGCGATCCGTCAGGATATACCCCACCTGGCGAATCATTTTCTGGCGCAGCAGTGCCGGGAGACGGGCGAAGCGCGCATGGAGTATTCGCCGGGGGCGCTGGCGCGGCTGACCGCCCATGACTGGCCGGGCAACGTGCGGCAACTGGAGAACGAAGTGAAGCGGCTGGTGGCGTGCGCGCGGGGCAGCACGATTCAGGAGTCGGAAGTGCTGGAAGGAATGACCGCCGGGGTGGAGAGCGAGCGGCCTTCCTCGATGGGCAACGCCGTCGAGGCGCTGGAGCGCCGCATGATCCTGGATGCGCTGGGCGCCGCCGGCGGCAACCAGTCGCAGGCCGCCCGAATGCTCGGCCTGAGCCGCCAGGGGCTGATCAAGAAAATGAAACGCTACGGTCTGTCGGCGGGCTCGCTGGAAGCCGGGGCGTGAGCGGCCCACCGCCGCATCACGGCGCGGCGGCCGAGTAATCCAGCCACCTTCAAGCGGGCAGGCGGCGAAGAGCTCGCTGTCGATGCGGTCCGTACCTGTAGATCAGATAGTGCGAGTCAAACGAAAAGGCATCCGCAATTCCCAGCCTCTCCATCTGCGCGAAGGTCGCACAGTCGACGAAGCTGAAAGTCTGATCAGGGTAGCTCTGCGCGATCCTCCAGGCAGCCTCCAGGTCCACTGCTTCCGCATTCAGGATGGGTACCCGGGTTTCACGTAGGGTGCTCCAAAAGGTGAGAGCGGCTGACCGGCCGAGTCGAGCGTTCAGCAGAGCCCAGGTCTCGACCAAGATGAGGTCCGTCGTGACCAGCGGGACCCTTCCGGCGTTACCGACGTAAAATTGCGTGGCGTGGCCGTGGTGGCGGTCGGAAGAATCAGCGACGGCGTACCAGGCTCCTGTATCAACCATGATGCTCATCGGCTATCGCCTCGGCGAAGTAGTCATCATGGCGCTCGGAAACGTCGGATCGGCCGCTTGCTCCCAGGCCTACCAGCCGCAGGTAGGCGTCAGGGTGTGGAGGGTCCTGTGAAGCAAGTGAATCAAGGTGCCTTTGTACAATTCTGCGGAGTAGTTCGGCCAGGGAAGTCGACTGGGAGCGGGCCAGGGCACGCAAGGCGAGTAGCTGGTCCGGCTCGAGGTAAATAAGGGTTCTGGCCTTCATGACATCTATGACATCGTTCTCATGATATCATAGGCCTGCCAGTTGATTCAACTCGTGTGACCGGTCGGGTGCTTAACGATTCTGGGGAAGCTTGGCTCTCACGGACCGCTCCCTCTGGTCGCGGCTCGGTAAGTGTCTGCAAACACAGCGCCCCTATTCAGAGCCGCGACCGCAGGGAGCGGATTTCGCGGGCCGAACAAGCGAAATCCCCAACACAGTTAAGCACCCTGACCGGTCCACCGCCGCACTACGGCGTCGAGCGCTTCCAGGGCGACGGGCTTGGAGAGGAAGTCGTCCATGCCTGCCTCGGTACAGCGGCGTAGATCGTCCTCCAAAGTGGTGGCGGTGAAGGCGATGATCGGGGTGCGGGGTTTTCGAACCTCGCGGCGGCGCATCTCGGCGGCGGCCGAGTAGCCGTCCATGCCGGGCATCTGGAGATCCATGAATACCAGCGAGTAGCGGTCGTCCTGCCAAAGATCCAGCGCTTCCTCCCCGCTGGCCGCCTGCCGCACGGCGCAGCCAAGCCGTTCCAGGGCTCGGGTCATGACGAGCCGGTTGACGGCATTATCCTCAACCAGCAGCACCTTGCCGGGATTCGCGGACGCGGCCCGGACTGGGAGGCCGGCGGGCTTCTCCTCGGCTTGTTGCGGGGCCGGCGGCAGCCGCAGCGTGAAGGCGAACGTCGACCCCTCACCCTCCTTGCTGTCCACGCCGATGGTTCCCCCCATCATCTCGACGAGCGACCGGGAAATGGCAAGGCCCAGGCCTGTGCCGCCGTAGCGGCGGGTGGTGGAGGCGTCCGCCTGGGTGAATCTCTCGAACACGATCCCGAGCTTGTCTTCCGGAATCCCGATGCCGGTGTCGCGGACCGACACCTCGATCAAAGCATCGGCGGGAGTATGCTCCAGGCAGCGTGCCACGAGGAAGACCGAACCCCGCTCAGTGAACTTCACGGCGTTGCCGGCGAGATTGAGGGCCACCTGGCGGAGGCGGCCGGCGTCGCCGACGAAGCGGGATGACGCATCGTCCGGGTACTCCAGCCGCAGATCCAGAAGCTTCTGGCTGGCAGCGGGGGCGAGTACGCGGATCACGTCGCGAAGAGTCTCGCGCAGATCGAAGGGCGCCGAATCCAGGATGATCCGGCCGGCTTCGATCCTGGAAAGGTCGAGCACGTCGTTGATGAGGGCGAGCAGCGCCTCACCGCAGACACGGATGGTTTCGGCGCAATCGCGCTGATCCGCGGTCAACGGAGTGTCGAGCAGGATCTCGGTCATCCCCATGACGCCATTCATCGGTGTGCGGATCTCGTGGCTCATGGTGGCCAGAAAGTCGCTCTTGGCGCGCGAGGCCTTTTCGGCGCGCAGCCGGGCAGCCGCCAGCTCGCGTGTGTAGAGAATCCTGCGTCGCAGCAGGGTCAGCCCGAAACCCGCCGCGGCCAGGAGCGATAATCCAACCGGCAGGAAAAAAACGGGCCGGAGATAAACCGGCGGAAGAACCCGGAAACTCACGCCCGCGCCGTCAGCGTCCCAGTTCCCGAGCAAACCCTTGGCTTGCACCTGGAAGCGATGCTCGCCGAAAGCGACCTCCCGCAGGTTGATCTCGCGCCCCCGGCTCCAGACCGACCACGGCCCGTTGTCCAACCGCAAACGCGTCTCGATCTCGTTGGGCGGCACAGCGCCCCAGTAGCTGGCGGCAAGCCAGCGGAAAAGAACCCTGTCCTCCTCGATCACCGGCCGCTCGATCCGCGCGCGGGGAGGAGACTGCGAGAACTCCCGCCGGTTGAGGCAATACACGCCGCTGCCCATGGTTCCCACGCAGACCTGGTCGCCGACGGCGGCCACCGGCCACAAGTGGGGCGTAGGCAGACCGGCTTCCATTTGCAGGCGGATCCAGACGCCGTCTTTGTATCCGCCCAGGCCGGACCTGGTGGAAATCCACACGGCGCCCTCGCGGTCGACCATCAGGTCCCAGACTTCATCGCCGACCAGGCCCTGGAGGCTTGTGAGATACCGGGCGCGATCCTGCTCGTCGATATAGCCCAGGCCGTGGCCTCGGTCGCCGAACCACAGCCGGTTGCGGCGATCCACGGCGAGGGTAAAAACGTTGCTCGGCTTCAACTCGCGGCGTACGCGCCAATGCGTCCAGGCGCCTGCCTTCCAGCGACTCAGCCCCTCGGCGCCGCCAAACCAAAGCTCCCCCTGGCGGCCCTCGGCGAATGCGTAGACCCGATCCTCCAGCAATCCGCGATCGCGTCCCCAGCGCGTGAAGGCGCCTTCGGAGTAGAGAAATGCGCCGCAAAGCGAGGGGTCGGCGGCGAACGCCCCCGTGCTGAGAAACCACAGGCGCCCGGCGCTGTCCTTGCGGATTTTGTGTACTGTGGAAACGGCGAAACCCTCACCCGGGCCGAAGTGGCGCCAGCGCCGCCCGTCCCAGCGCCAGGCGCCGGCGAAGCTGGAGCCGCTCGAGACCCAAACGTTGCCGTCGTTGTCTTCCGCCAGGCCGGTCACGACGCCCAGGGGCCGTCCCTGGAGCTCGCGGATCCAGCGGGAGCTTCCATCGGGGCGGCGGATTTCCACTCCCTCCAGATTGGCGAGCCACACGGAGCCATCCCGGGTGGGAAGAATCTCGTGGATGGTGTTCCGCGGATCGGGGAACGGGTGCTGCCAGTTGGTCCATCGTCCTCCCGTGGGCCGAAACAGAAACAGCCCGTTTTGGGTTGCAACCCAAAGGCTGCCGTCCTGACGATAGCGGAGGCTGTGCACGCCTCGCAGACCGTCCGGAACGCTCACCAGCGTGGACCACGCGCCGCGCCGCCGGAGGCGGACGTGTCCGGATTCATAAACCACCATCACGTCCCCGGAAGGAGCAATGTCCATAGACCGGACGCCATCGGTTCCCTGCCGCGCATCGTTCACCGGGGATTCGCCCGGCTTCCATTCCCACAAGCCGCGTCTTTCCCGCGGAGCGCCGATGGACATCACGCCTTCGCCGGACTCGTTTTCCGCGAGCCCGTCCACTCTTGTCACGGGCACGGTGTCGGCGCTGTATCGGTGACGAAAGCGAAGCACCGGCCCACTACCTTCCCATCGATGGAGGCCTGCCGGGCCGTTGATCCAGACCGCGCCGGAGCGAGTGCGATAGAGGTTGGACCGGAGGGCGTGAGCCAGCGGCGTGATGCCGAAGGCGGATATCCGGCCGTCCTCGTAAAGCAGCACCGACCCGTCCTCAAGGTCCAGAAGAGTCTTGCCGCCCAACGTCGCGATGGAATTCACGTAAAGCCGTTTGCCGTCACGCTGAAGCGGCACCTGGCGAAGGCTCTTCCGGTCCGCCCGAAAGAGATCTTTTTCGATGATTATCAGGACTTCGCCGCCGCCCGAGTCAGCCCCCGAGTCAGCAATAGACCGGCAGCGTGGCGAGGTGGGTTCCGTGGCACGGCCGACCGGATGCCATCGGAAACCGTCGTACCAGGCCAGGCCGCGCTCGGTGCATGCCCAGGCGGTTCCGTCGGCGGTCTCCAGGACCTCGTGGACGCTGTTGGAGGGCAGCCCGGAGTTGACGGCGAAGCGTGTCCAGCGCCAGGGTTCATTCAGATTGTCGGTCTGGGCGCACAGCCCGGGTCCAACGACGGAACCCAGAAGAGCAATACCCAGGCGGACCAGCAAGGGCGACGCCGCGCCGGCTCGCCACCGGCAAGTCACGGTGGCCAAATCCTCGTTCCAGTACTGATTCAGGATAGACTACCGCAGAAGCCGTGTAAAGAACTCCTCCATACGGTGCAGTGTGGGCTCGAACCACGGCGGGCGATTGAAGAAGCCATGCGACGCGCCGTCGGCGGTAAAGATTTCAGCGGGAACGCCGGCCTTCTTCAGCTTCTCCATCATGTCGACGGACTGCTGGTACGGGACCAGGGCGTCGGAGGTTCCGTGCAGGAAAAGATGCGCCGCGGAGTCCTTTCGAACGTGCGTGAGGGGTGTGGCCTGCGCCCACAGGTCCGGCTTGTCCGCGAAGGTGGCGCCGAGAAACGCGAAGACGGAGTTGGAGGCGTTATCGGATGCCTTCTTGCCGAAGCTGACCAGGTCCACCGCGGGGTTGAACGCCGCCACCGCCTGCACGCGGCTGGAAATGCCGGCATTTCCTCCATCCCCCTCCAATTCCCGGATGTGCGCCGTGGTCCCGAGCATTGCGACCAGGTGACCGCCGGCCGAGCCGCCGGCGGCGCCGATCCTGTCCGGGTTCACGCGGTACTGTTTCGCGTTGGCCCGCATCCAGCGCACGGCGGCCTTGGAGTCGTACAGGGCGGCGGGGAACTTGGCCTCTCCCGAGAGACGATACTCGATGCAGGCCCCGGCGAAGCCCTTGGTCGCCATATGGGCCGCCTGGCGGCGGAAGGCGCCCTTGTTGCCGCCGCTCCAACCGCCGCCGTGGATGTAGACCACGGCGGGAAAGGGTCCCGTTCCCGATTTGGGCAGGAAAAGATCCAGGCGCAACTGGCGGCTGCCGTAGGCGGCGTAAACGAGGTCCGCCTTCAGCTCGACGGATTCCGGCAGCTCGAACGCGGGATCCTGTTTGGGCTGCTGCTTCGGTTGTTGGGCGGCGAGCGCCGTCGCCAGAAGGAGAGCAAAAGGCCACTTCATGGTTTCAACCTGACTTTCGCCGCCGAGGGGCCCCCGAGCCGGGTACGCCATCGGTTCCCTCGCCGCGGTAGTTGCTGAGGATCGTCCACGGGTCCTTGGTTTGCTGGCGCCAGGCGTGGACCTGGCGGCGCAGGGTTTCGAGCGCCTGCCGGTGCTCGGGCGAGCCGGCCAGGTTGGTCACCTCGTCGGGATCCCTGGTGATGTCGTAAAGCTCTTCAGCGGCCCTATGGAGGTAGCCGGCCACGGGCCTGGAGCCGACGCGGGCCCCCCCGCCCTGCCGCAGCAGGCTTTGCCAGGTGGCAGAGGCCCACAGGTCGCTGGCGTGCGGGTATTCGAGCTCGGGAAAGAGGTTGCGAATGTACTTGTACCGCCGCGTGCGCTTGCCGCGCATCGGGTAGTACATGGTGATCTCGTGGAAGGTGTGCGAGAAGTACACCTCGTCCCAGGCGGCCGGATTCTCCTGCTCGAGCACGGGAAGAAAGCTGCGCCCGTGGAACGGGTATTCGGGAGGCCGGGCGCCGGCCCAGTCCAGGCAGGTCGGCACAAAGTCCACCCAGGAGACCATGGCGTTGTTGACCAGGCCGCGCCGGGTCTGTGAAGGCGAACGGACGATCAGGGGCAAGCGCGCCCCGGCGTCGTAGACGTTGGTCTTGGCGTTAGGAAACGCCATGCCGTTATCGCTGCAAAACAGCACCAAGGTGTTTTCGAGCTGGCCCGTTTCCCGGAGGACATCCAGCATGAAGCCGACGCCCTGGTCCAGCCGGTGGACCGCTTCGTAGAATTCGGCGATCTCCCCCCGTGTGTCCGCGTTGTCGGGGAGGAACGACGGCACGGCCACCTTGGCCGGATCGAATCGCAGGCGCTCGACGCCGGGATAGTCGCGATTGCCGAAGCCTTCCTGGGCGCGGTGCGGATCGCCGTAGCCGACGTGGAGATACCAGGGCCGGCCGGCGGCGGCCTGAATGAACTCCCGCGCGCGCTGCGCCATGCGGACCACATTGCGCTGCTCGCCTTCCGCGTGCAGGTCCCAGCCGAACGCCTCCAGCGGATTCACGTGCAGTTTGCCGATGACGCCGGTGCGGTAGCCGGCATCCTTGAGCAGGCGGGGCAGGGGACGGACGAACGGCAGGTAGGCGAAGTGGTGCTCGTTGTGGGCGTGCCCGTATTGTCCGTTGGCGTGGTTATGCAGGCCGCTGAGAATCACCGACCGGCTGGCCGAACAGGAGGCCGTGGTGCAGAAGGCGTGTGTGAATCGAACCCCCTGGCCGGCGAGCCGGTCCAGGTGGGGAGTGCGCGCGGTGCGGTCTCCGTAAGCGCCGGTGTGGAGTCCCAGGTCGTCGGCGATCAGCAGAAGAATGTTGCGCGCGGGCCGGGAAGTCTGCGCCGCCAGCGGCGCCGCCGCAGCGGAAGCGAGGAACTGCCTGCGTGTGCTCATGCCAGGAAGTGTTCCGATGATACCACCGTAGGACAGGCCTCCGGCCTGTCCCGTACCGCGCGGAAACGAAAGTGCCGCGTGTGTCCCCGCCCGGACGGCGAGAGCGACGCGGCACCTGTCGAAATCGAGACTACTGGCCCGGCTTCTTCTCTTCTGGTTTCTTCTCTTCGGCCTTCTTCTTGCCGCCCTTCTTCTTGGCTTCGCCCTTCTTCTCGTCTTTCTTCTCCTCCTGAGCGAAAGCCAGGGCGCCGGCGCCGATCACCAGTGACAAGCCGAGCATGATGCTGAACAGCTTCTTCATAGGGTAGTGGTTCTCCTTTTGACGTGATGGCGAACGAATCGCCTCAGTACATCATAATTGCGTGGGCGGATGAAGCAAGCCCTAACTGATAATTAGAATCGATTCATCGGCCCGGCAGTCACAATGGACTGGGATGCGGCCCGACTGCCGTAGAAGTGTGTTATCCCCTGTGGGTTGAATAGTTTAGCTACTGCCACCAGCCGGGAGTCAGGGCCGATTCCGGGCGGCTGGCCGCCTCCGGCGGGCTATGATGGCCTCGTTATGAGGAAGCAGGACTTGGCCGGTCGGATGGCGCGCAGATCCCACATCAGTCCCGCTGAGGCAGCCGACCGCCTGGACCAGGTGGTTCACGACATTCTGTTGAAGCTGCGCAGCGGCAAGTCGGCCACGCTGCCGGGACTCGGAACGTTCGAACCCGGCCGGACCATGCGGTTTCAATTCGAGCGGCCCCCGGAAGGGAAGGAGAAACACTAACCGCTTGGCCGAACACAACCGATCCTCGCGATCGCAACTGGCCCGGCTGGTGCTCCAGTGTCTCCGGGAGGGGAGCGTGGTGGAGATCGACGGCCTGGGTCTGTTCCGCCCGACCCGCACAGGGGGCTACGAATTCGTGGCGAAAACCACCCCGAAGGTCTTCCTCGCCTATGTGGAAGAGGACCGGGAGGCGGTACTGAAGCTGTTTGCCGGCTTGCAGGCGCACGGGATGGATCCTTGGCTCGACCGGCGGAAGCTGATGCCCGGCCAGAACTGGCCGCGGTCGATCGAGCGAGCCATCGAGGTCTCCGACTTCTTCCTCGCCTGCCTCTCACACCGCAGCGTCGCCAAGCCGGGCCGGTTCCAGTCGGAGCTGCGCTACGCGCTCGATTGCGCCTCGCGCCTGCCGCTGGAGGAAGTCTATTTCATCCCGGTGCGCCTGGATCGATGCGATGTGCCGGCGCGGATCGCGCGCGAAATCCAGTATGTGGACCTGTTCCCGGACTGGGACCGAGGTCTCAACCGGGTGATCCGGGTGATCCGCCAGCAACTGCGGCGAAGGCGGTCCAACCGCGCCCCGGGCGGCTAAGAGGCCGCCGTAGTCAGAACCGCCGGGAAAGGCCGAACATGATCGAGTAGTCGGCGAACGCAGCGTCTCCATGCCTTCCATTCATGTAGTCGGCCACGCTTCGCTTGCGGTTACGCTGGATGGCGAAGGGAATGTTGCAGTAGAACATGTGCGGCCCTCGCGCATAAAGAAATCCAGGGTCCAGCGAGATCGCGTATCCGGGCCTGCGGAATCCTTGGCTCCCGCCTAAAGCATCGCGAACCGGGACTCCCTCGATCCTTCCGCCAAAGCTCACTGCCAGGCCCCGGATTTTCGGAACAGCACGTCCGATCCCGGCGCGGTAGAGGTACTGATCCGTCACCGACATCACCTGCTCACCCCGTGCGTTGCGAAACGTCGAGACTCCATTCGTATTCCTCGGATTGAACAGGTACAGGCCGGCGAAATAGAGTTCACTTTGGAAGGGGATCCGTTTATAGGCTTGCAGGTCGACAGCGAAACCTGTGCCGCCGTCACCGGCCTGGATCGATTGGTCGGCCGTGGCGATGATCTGCTGGCCCTGGGCGTTGGTCGCCAATCCTGTTGCATTGTACTTGCCCGTCGGCAATTTCAGAAACATACCGACCGAGATGTTGTCGCCGGATTCGGTCGGGGGTTTGAAGATCCACGCTCGCCCTCCGAGGGAGACATCGCCGATGCTGTTCACGACAAATCTCCCCCTGGGGTTATAGAGCTGATTGCGATGGGCGAAGAGGAACGGAATGCTCGCCCCAACACTCCAGCGGGCCGTTAATTGTCTTTCAATGCTGATGTCCAGCAGGTGGTAGACGTTCAGAATCTGATTGCGGTTGATTTCGCGCTGCTTCTGCTCTACAGTCCCGACGAAATGGCGGAATGACGGCTGGTAGCGATAACCGAGGCCAACGGTCCAAAGCCTTGGGTGTCGATGTTCGTCTATGCTGCAGGTTTTCAATGCCAGCACACCAAGCCCGGGCGTGCCTTGACGTGCGGCCACTCAACCCTGGCCGGCCGCCGGCCGTGCGAAAAGCAAGACACATGTAATCGTGAAAAGTCCGGAAGAAAGATATCGCCTGGAGCGCATCCGCTATGATTCCCCCTGTGCATCATCGAAGGTACCGTGGGAGCGCGCCGAGGTCAATAGTATGAAAATACTATGGGCAACAATGGGCGCACCAAAAGGAGACCCCGCGAAATGGCCGACCCTCGCGGCCGTGACCTTCCATCTGATAACGAGCGCCCACCGCGGGCAAGACCCCGCGAAGCGGCTAAGGTTTCGCGCTCAGCTTCCTGCGGACCCCGGGGGCCCGCTTGTCGGCGGGAGCCAGATCGAGAAACTTCGCGTAGGCCAGGCGGGCGGCCTCCATCTCCTTCAGCTTCTCGCGCGACTCCCCCAGCAGCAGCCAGGCGTCGATGGAGCCGGGGTTCCACTTGACGGCTTCCTCGAAGCGGAGCGCGGCCGCACGGTGGCTGCCCTTGCGAACGTAAAAGCTCCCGATGGTGATTTCCTTGGCCGCCTGGAGCGGATTGAAGGAGTATTCCTTCACCGCCAGCGACTCGTCTTCTTCGGGGGGATCTTCCGGCTTGGGCTGCGGCTTGGGGTCCTGCGCGGCCAGTGCGGAGCCCAGAAGGGCGATCAGCAGCCAACCGCGTGCCACAATGAAAGTATAACTCACGCCGGGCCGGCCCGGCCCAGGGATGCCGCCGATGGAGCTACGGGAGAAAGCCGCGCAGTTGCCCACGCTTCCCGGGGTCTACCTGTACAAAGACGCGCACGGCGGCGTGCTTTACGTCGGCAAGGCGAAGAACCTGCGCAGCCGCGTGCGGACATATTTCTCCGAGGACCAGCGCAGCGACGCCAAGACCGGCAGCCTGCTGGCGGAGGCGCGGGAGATCGCCTGCATCCTGGTGGACAACGAAAAAGAAGCGCTGGCGCTGGAGAACAATCTCATCAAGCAGTACAAGCCGCGCTTCAACGTGCTGCTGCGCGACGACAAGACGTATCCTTACATCCAGCTCACCAACGAAGCCTGGCCCCGCGTCTACGTCACCCGCCGGCTGCGTAAGGGCGGCGGAACCTACTACGGCCCCTACTTTCCCGCCAACCTCGCGCACCGGCTGGTGGATTTCATCCACCGGCGGTTTCTGGTGCCCTCCTGCCGTGTGGACCTGACGCGCCAGCACCCGCAGCCCTGCCTGCAATACCACATCCACCGCTGCCAGGGTCCTTGCGTTGCCGGGCTCACCACCCAGGAAGCCTACACCGAGGCGGTGCGCAACGTCCGCCTGTTGCTGGAAGGAAAAACGCACGAGCTGGCGCGGCAGCTCCGCCAGCGGATGGAGGCGGCCGCCGAAGCGTTGCGCTTCGAGGAGGCGGCGGGGCTGCGAAACCTGCTTTCTACAATCGAGGAAATGGACCAGCGCCAGAAGATGGCGGCCGCCACCGGCGACAACACGGATATCCTGGCCTGCTACGCCGAGCCGCCCCTGGTGGCGGCGAACCTGTTCCACCTGAGGAACGGCCGGATCGTGGATCGCCGCGAGATGTTCTGGGAGGACCAGATGGAGTTCTCGCCGGCCGAGTTCACCTCCGCGCTGCTCAAGCAGATGTACCTGGACCAGCGCGAGGCGCCGGACCGGATCCACGTGCCGGTAGAGTTCGACGACCGCGAGGTCCTCGAAGAGCTGCTCTCGGAAAAGCGCGGCCGCAAGGTGGAAATCCAGACACCGCAGCGCGGGCAGAAACGGGCCATGCTGGCGCTGGTGGAAACCAACGCCAGGCACAGTTTCGAGAAACGGTTCCGCGTTCTGCGCCCCTCTTCGAAAGAGATTCTGGAAGCGCTGCGCGAGACCCTGAGCCTTCCGGAAGCGCCGGCGCGCATCGAGTGCTTCGACATCTCCCACACGCAGGGAACCGACACTGTCGCGAGCATGGTGGTCTGGGAAGACGGGCGGATGAGAAAGTCCGACTACCGCAAGTTCATCATCCGCACGGTGGAGGGCAACGACGATTTCGCCTCGATGCGGGAAGTGGTCTCGCGGCGCTACGAGCGGCTGCGGCAGGAGGGGCGTCCGCTTCCCGGGCTGATCCTGATCGACGGTGGGGTGGGCCAGTTGAGCGCGGCCGCGGGCGCCCTGGAGGCGCTGGGGATCATCAACCAGCCGCTGGCCTCGATCGCCAAGCGCGAGGAGATCATTTACGTCTGGGGCCAGCAGGACGAACCGCTGCGGCTGGATCGCTACTCGCCGGTGCTGCACCTGGTGGAGACCGTGCGCGACGAGGCGCACCGGTTCGCGGTCGGCTTCCATCGCCAGCGCCGGGGAGCGGCGCGAATCACCTCCGAGCTGGCGCAGGTTCCCGGGATCGGCCCGAAGACCCTGCGGAAGCTGCTACGGGGATTCGGAAGCGCCGAAGGCGTCCGCTCGGCCGGCGTCGAAGAGCTGGCCAGCGTGGTGGGTCCGGCGATGGCTCGACGACTGCGGGAGCATTACGACGCCCCGGCTCATTGACCGATCGCCAGCCGTCGCGCCAGCGCGTCGGGCAGGCCGGCCGCGAGGATCTTCGCCTGCGCCCCGGCCAAATCGTATGCCACGCGACGGTAGAGCACGTAACGGTCCTCCGGCACATAGAACAGGTAGGCCACGCGTGGGTCGGCATCCCGCGGCTGACCGACCGAGCCGGGATTGATCAGGTAGAACTGGTCCGGCTCCAGATGGATCTCCATCTGGTCGGCTTCCTCGGGGACCGGAGGAATCTGTTGGGTTCCGTTGCGGCGAAAAATGAAACCGCCCTGAACGTGGGTATGACCGAAAAAGCCCACCACCGACTGGAGATAGCCCACCATCTGCTCGGCGTCCGCCACGGTGATCAGGTACTCATCCTCATCCACCGGCGAGCCGTGCAGAATCTGAAACTCCCCCACTCCCACCGGACCTTTGGCCAGGCTGCGCAGGTACTCGTGGTTGTCCGGCGTGAGCGTTTTCTGGGTCCACAGGACCGAGGCCTTGGCCACCGGGTTGAACCACTCCAGGTCTTCCGAGCCGGTGCAGGCCTTGTCATGGTTGCCGCGAATGACCTTCTTCACGTTGGCCCGCACCCAGTCCGTGCAGGCATTGGGATCGGCGCCATAACCGACCAGGTCGCCGCAGCAGAGGATCTCGTCGTAGTCTGAGCCGGCATCCTCCAGGACTGCTTGCAGTCCTTCCCAGTTGGCGTGGATGTCGCTGAGTATCAGGTAGCGCACAGACGTACCAAGGCGATCTCGGGCGGAGCGCCGATGCGAACAGGGACTCCAACGGTGCCGATTCCCCGCGTGACGTATATGGAAGACCGTCCCATGCGGTACAGGCCGTACACGTATGGCGTGAAGAATCGGCAGATATTCAGGTACTGATGAAGGATCTCGACGGTAATCTGCCCGCCGTGAGTGTGACCGGAGAGCGTGAGATCGAATCCCTGTCCGGCAGCCACCGGAAAGACATCGGGATTGTGGGACAGCAGCACATTGAAGCTGTCCGGCCGGTGCAACTCCCCCACCCCCCGGAGATACGGATCCCTCATTCGTTGATAGTCTACCCCAACAACGTTCACCGTGGTATTCCCGAAGCGGAGGATTTCCGACTCCTTCCGGAGGAAGCGAATGCCGGCCGCCAGGCCGAGCCGCGTGGCCTGGGCTTCACATTTGGCCGCAATCTCATGATTGCCGAGGCAGCCGAGTACGCCGGCCTCGGCACGCAGCTTGCGGAGTTGCCGGATGCAGGCGGTCAAGAGATCGGGCCGGAAACTGACGAGATCGCCGGTGACCAGGGCCAGGTGCGCGCGGGTCGAATTGGCCATGTCGATGGCGCGCGCCAGGTCGGTCTCGGTCAGGTAGGGGCTCAGGTGGATGTCGCTGATCTGCACCAGTCGCAGACCGTCCAGGTCTTTGGGGAGGCCCGGCACGGAAATGTCGATCTCGCGCAGCCGGAAGCGGTTCCGCGTGAGGATGCTGAAGGCTGTGACGGCAGCCGGAGCGGTGGCCAATACGACGCCGGCGGTGCGCAGGAGCCGCCGTCGCGAGAGATCCACCTCCGGCATCCGGCGAAGCATCCAGGCGATCACCAGAATGACCGTTGAACACAAGGCCCACGCCATGGAAAGACCACGGGCCCACTCCACCCAGCCGCTGAACGGCAGCACGTCGTAAAGCTCGGTGGCTTCCAGGAGAAAGGCGAACAGCATGCCCGCGCTGACGAGCGCCGCCAGCGTACGCACCCCGAGCCGCACGCCGCGGGAGGCGCCCGGTTTGCCGCCGGCGATCAGCCAGCGCGCCAGGAGCCACTGGGTCGCAACGGCCACCAGCAGCAGCCCTGTGTAGGCAAGCAGGCGGCTCGGCGAATCGATGACGATGCGCAAACCCATGTCTTCAGTTCAGTTTATCGTCAGATTCCCAGGGGAGCTTGAGGCCGGGTGCGAGGCGCCGACCCGCCCGGCGGCCATCAGCCGCGCATCCATCCGGCAAAGTCGCCGCCCCATGGCGCCCGTCAGGACCTCGTGATGGGGTACTTCGCAGAGATGCTCGGCGATCGCCCAAAGGTCCTCCTCCGCCGTCATCCAGCCGATACGGTGGAATCGTCCGAGGTTCACCGGCCGGGAGTAGCGGCGCAGGGTCTTCTCGCCGGAGGGGTTGTAGTAGTGCTCGAAATACGACATGATCAACTCGCGGAGGCTTCGGTAGACCGGCTCGCGGAAGCGCAGGCCGGAGTAGTTGGACTTGGCGATAGCGCCCCAGTGGCCGCGCTGTTTGTAGACGGCCAGCACATGGTCGTCGTCGCGGATCGCCTCCAGGTCAACGAGCAGGGGCGGAAACCCTTGCGTCCAAAGCGCGGCCGCGGCCAGCAGCGCGCCTTCCATGCAGTGCGCCACTCCTTCGCGAAGAACACGGCGGGGCGACATCAGCGTGGGTCCGTGGGGCTCCAGGTTGTAGCCGAGGGTCTCGTCCAGGAAGCGCTGAATTCTGTCTGGGGTCGCGAGCCGGCGCAGGATCTTTCTTTCGGCCGGGTTGAACGTATTGTCGCGCAAGCTGATCCGGCTATCAGGGTATCGCAGCCGGCGAAGCGGATACAATGAGCGGTAGTGCCTGGACTTTTCAGGCACTACCCAATGAGCCATGCCGGTGTCCACGAAGGCTTCATTGGAAGAGTACCTGCGGACCGAATACGACCCGGACCGCGATTTCGTGGACGGAGTGCTGCTGGAACGCCACAAGGGCGAAAGAACCCACGGCGAATTGCAAGCCCGGATCTGGGCCTTCTTTGACGCCCGGCGAAGACAAACCGGTTTCTACCCGTTCATCGAACAGAGGCTGCAAGTGTCGCCCACACGCTTCCGCGTCCCGGACGTCTGCCTGATGGGCGCGCCGAAGCCAACGGAACAGATCTTTACGAGGCCGCCGGAGGTGGTGATCGAGATACTTTCCCGGGAAGATCGCGTAGGGCGGATCCAGGAGCGCATCGACGACTACCTGGCCTTTGGCGTGGGTTCCATCTGGGTGGTCGATCCCGAAACGCGGCGCGGCTGGATATACACCGCCGATGGGAACCGCGAAGCCGACGAAGGAATCCTCCGCGCCCCGGCGCCCGGGATCGAGTTGCCGCTGGCGGAAATTTTCCGGATGATCGACGCGGAGTGATCGACGACCGGTGATCCTGGATTCCGGCCTCGCTTTCTGCTACTGTTTCTCTCCAGGGGGCGAATGATGCGCGATCTGGTGCAGCAGTATCTGGAGAACGGGGTTTCCCGCCGCGGGTTCCTCAACCGTCTGGTGGGGATGGGATTCACGATGGCGGCCGCGAAGGCGATTCTGGAACCGCTCGAGGCTTCGGAAACCGCGGCCAAGAACACGCCCGTGCCCGACGCCTACGCGTTTGAAGGCACCGGCGGGGGCGCCGTGGTCGAGCAGGCCAACGCGGCCGGCGTCGACTACCTGTTCACCAATCCCGGCTCCTTCGAAGTCGGGCTGTTCGACGCCTTCGTCGACCATCCGCGGATGCGCTACATCATGGGACTGCACGAGGGCATCGTCATCGCCATGGCGGACGGCTACGCGCGCGCCAGCGGCAAGCCCGGCTTCGTCAACGTGCACGTCATCGCCGGCACGGCGCAGATGGCCGGCCAGCTCTACAACGCCGCCCGCGACGGCACGCCGCTGGTGATCACCGCCGGGCTCAACGACAACGAGGTCTGGAGCGACGAGTCGATCCTGGCGCCGCGGCCCGGCTTCGACCAGAAGGAGGTCACGCGCCAGTTCACGAAAATCTCCTGGGAGGCGCGCCAGGGCGCCAGCCTTCCACTGATGCTGCGCCGCGCGTTCAAGACCGCCACCACCGAGCCGGGCGGGCCGGTCTACCTTGCCATGGCGCACTATGCGCTGGAGGCGCGCCCCGTCAAAGCGCAGATCCTGCCGGCGAACCGCTTCCTGCTGCGCTCGCGTGTGCGTCCGGAGAAGGCCGTCGTCGAGCAGGCGGCGCGGATGATCGTCGAGGCCAAGCGGCCGCTCGTGGTGACCGGCGACGAGGTGTGGAAGTCCGGCGCGCAGGGCGAGCTGCTCGCTTTCTGCGAAAAGCTCGGGCTGGCCGTCGTCGAGGGCAACAGCGGTTTCCGCAACTTCCCGGTGAAGCACCCGCAGTGCCTGGGCGGCTTCAGCATGGGGTCGGAATTCGTCAAGCGCGGCGTCGACCTGGTGATCGCCGTGGGCGCGCGCGACTTCGGCGGCCGGGTGGTTCCCCAGGCGCCGGAAGTGCCCCCGGAAGCGCGCATCGTCCGCATCGGCATGGACACCGCTGCCATGGGGCGCAACTATCCCACCGACGCGGCGCTGATCGGCGACGTGCGCGAGGCGCTGGTCGACCTGCGGGCGGCCATCGAGGGCCTGCTCGCGCAGGGACGCATGAAGGAGCTTGCCGCCACGCGCGCCGGCGAAGCGCGGGAGATCGCCGCGGCCTCGCGGAAGCTGGCGGAAGCCGCCGCGCGCAAAAACTTCGGCCAGAGCCCGATCCATCCCGACGAGCTCGGAGCGGTGATGGCGCGCACCTTCGACAAGGACGCCGTCTTCGTCACCGAGAACCTCACCGGCCGCCACGACGCCTTCCGCTTCGGCTTCCGCGAGGACGAACAGATGTGGCTCGGCAATACGGGCGCAGGCCTCGGCTGGGGTGTCGGCGCGGCCACCGGCGCCAAGCTCGCCCTGCCCGACCGCCAGGTGGTCTGCTCGATCGGGGACGGCTCGGTCATGTACAGCGCCTCGGGGTTCTGGACCCAGGCGCGCTACCAGATCCCCGTGCTGACCGTCGTCTGGAATAATTACAACTACCAGACCGTGCGGCTGGCTTACTACAACTACAAGGGGCGCATGGCGGCGAGCAGCCACTACGCCGGCATGTACCTGGGCGACCCGGACATCGACTTCGTCAAGCTCGGCGAGAGCCAGGGAGTCCGCGGCGAGCGCGTGACCTCAGGCTCCGGGATCGAAGCGGCGCTCCAGCGCGGCATCGCCGCCACCCGCGACGGGAAGCCGTACCTGGTGGAGGTGGTGGTGGCCCGCTACGGCGGCGGCGCCGATTCGAGCTGGCACGGAAGTTTCAACCTGGCCGAGCAGCGCAAGCGCAAGGTGTAGCGAGCCGCGCCTGATCCCAGTTGCCACGTTGGTCATATAGGTCCAGGCAAAGGCCGGAGTCGCTTCTGTCTCGACGGAGTGCGCAAGTTCCCATGCAACCTGACTCACGACTCGCCTCCACGCACCCGCGCCACCATGTCTGGGTAACGACCTGGCGCTCAGGCGCGGCCCGTTTTTCGCCGTCGCCTGCAGCGCCGGGTTAGCTTGGCTCACACCCCGTGGGTGCGACGCTCGCAGAGCGGATACTCTCCGCTCTGCTCGCCATCACTCCGAACAACACTTCAGCCGCTGTCTGGCCAAGATACCTCGCCATGCGGCGGGGGAGCACAGGTTGGCCTCCGTGGACCGCCTTGTTTCGGAGTCCGTAAAGTAGAGTAAGGTCGGCCTCGAGGCGCTTTTCCATCCACGGTTCCGCAGAGTTCCAGAGCCGCCGATTGACGACCTGGAGTAGGCCCAGGTCTTTGTGAAAGAGGACCATCGGTGCGGGAGGAGACGACCACCGGTCGTAGCAATTGAAGGACCCTGCGTTGAGAACTCGCCCGAGCCACGTCCGAAACGGGACGTTTTTGGCCACCCAGTAATACCAATCACACGGCTGTCCTATCGAGTTCAGCTCCCGGGCTTGAAGGGACACGCGGGTTGCCAAGTGCTCTCCCATCGCCGGCACTGCTTGCTCGAGGTATGTTGGGATTAAGTCGAACACGTTCCGCCATCCGCCCGGCAGAGAGTACGCCTCAAGGGCTTGCCACAGGTGCGCTGCTGCCGTATGGCTGTCTTCTGCCCAGTCGGCGAACGCTTGCGACAAGTGCCAACGAGCAGCATTCCACCTTGCGCTCTCCTCCTCGGGAAGCATTGAGAGAACCTCATTGAACTTCCTAGGAAGCCGTGGCACCTCGCGCCGCCCAGGTGCCTTCGACCAGAAAGGCTGGGGAAGGGACAAGTAGACGCTCTCTTCGGACTCGGCTTTGTTGACCAGAACGCTGCCTGAGAGATGCGTTCGGACGTAGAAAAGCAACCGGAGGTCGTCCAGGACCTTACGTGCGACTTCCAGCGCGAATGCTGCCGCCTCATCTGCGCGACGTGCGTCTGTGTCGATCTCGATTCCGGTTAAGACATCGGGCCCTTCGGCCTTCGATTCGAGCAGGAGCCGTGGACCTCTGTGGAAGATCCTGGCGACCGTTCGCGTGACCTTCGTGGAAGCCACCGGAACAGTGACCGTAAACCGACTGGTCGAGCCTGGGCTAAAGGCGGAAGTCAACACATCAGTAAACTCCGCGAGGTCTGGTTCGCGATCGGCGAATGAGCCACTGTCACAGAGGGCCCGTTTGATCTCGATGAAGCGGCCGGTGTGAGACCAGTCATCCTCCGTTACCTCCGCGGCCAACCTGCGCGTAAGGAAGAATGCGGTTGAATAATCCTGCGCTGCGAGGGCGCGAGAGGTAGCGGTCGCGAGCTCATGGACCAGCGATTCCAGCGCGGTCGCGCTAACGGCTTGGAACCAGTCCAGCCAGGCGGCCTCCCATCCTGAGGCGGCTGCCAGATCGCCGGTCGGAACCGGAGGTACTCCACTGAGGAACGGAAGCAGCTTAGTCGCCCGAAGCGCCTCATCGGCCAGGGCCTTGCGAAGCGTGTAATCATATTTAGCGTTGCTTTGAAGAGCAGCGGCGGCGAGCTGCCGGAGACCCAGGGGACGGTTGCACCAAACAGGATGGGTCTCCTCCGCATGAAGAAACAGCCAATAGTCCAGCCAGTTGCCGACTGCAGCTCTCAGCCGAAGCCTGTTGCGCAGAGAATCCTGTTTGTACACCCACATAACCGCCCATCCTTGCCCGTTCCGCGCAAGCTAACGACTTTGCCGCTCGGGCGCGGCCTGCTTTTGGCCGTCGCCTGCAGCGCCGGGTTAGACAGGCTCACCACCGTTTTACGAATCTTCTCGGTTCTTCAGCGCCATGTACCAGTTGATATCGTCATAAAGATGCAGCCGCTGGGTCAATGGGAAAAGGACCGAGCGGCTCTCTTCCAAGGCTGTTTCGGCTTCGCCCCGGGTGGGGCGATAAGCGCGTTTATGGACGACTTGGTTCCGTAACGTGTTGATCTTGGTTCCCTTCACCGCCTTGATAAGAGCGACCAACTGCTTGTCGGGAAGCGACTCAAGTTCCGCCTCCGCTGGCTCTTCCGGGCGATCCGGAAGCGCGCCGATGGCCGCCTCTGCTTCTGCGAGGTTCTTAGGCGAGCTGCCGGCAACAAGCTGCCGCAGGAACAGCGATCGCATTGGTCCGAAGGCATGATCCCTCACCTTTCTCTCCAACGCCTCTGCAAGACGGTTGAGCTGGTCGATCTCCTTGTCAGGATCGGCTGCGAACGGCTTGTACAACAGTTCGACTCTCAAAGACAGACTAAAGAAGGCGTATTTGTTTACCGCGTGAGATCTCCGCGTAGCCGTTGCCGGGCATCACGCACCAGTGGATAGACGTAGATATCTTTGACCACTTGACCGTGAGCTTTGTGCTTCCGGTCCATACGCCCGCGCCC